>Ga0316194_10001545_pt1 | contig 15896 bp, 15 predicted proteins | sample CroRivsedime1_MG_FD_204936 | JGI IMG/M metagenome (GOLD analysis project Ga0316194, IMG submission 204936) | Coastal sediment microbial communities from Maine, United States - Cross River sediment 1 | ecosystem: Environmental > Aquatic > Marine > Coastal > Sediment | place: USA: Maine...
TGACGCCGGAGCAAGCAAGCAAGGGCGGATTGAATCCGAAGATGTTCAATTCGTTTCTCGATGGTTCGAAACCGGCGATCGAGAGCACCGCCGTTTGCAATGCGACAGGTTTGACGCCAAATCCAGCGGGACTGGTATATCCGCCGGCAAGCATTGACGAAATTGCCAATGTCATGCGGCCGCAGCCGGAAGGTGGCCTGCTGCATCACAAAGGCCAGGTCGAGGTGATTTCCTCTCTGGAGCTCGATGGCAAGCCCATTTCGTACGACATCCGTTTCGGTGTGTTTGTGGTATTCGAAGGCGACAGTGAATACATTCGCCGATGTTTCAGTGAGTACGGTGTTCGTACTGACGACACGGGCCGGTATGCGTGCATGTATAAACGCTGGCACCTGATAGGGCTGGAAGTCGGTGTATCCGTCGCGTCGGTTGGTATTCGGCATGAACCGACCGGTGTGGCCACAGGGTTTCGCGCCGACGTGGTCGCCGTGGCCAAGCGCGACTTGCGTGCCGGTGAGGTGCTGGACGGAGAGGGCGGTTATACCGTGGTCGGAAAGCTGATGCCCGCCGCAGACTCGTTGCGACAGGGCGCGTTGCCGCTTGGTCTGGCGCATCATGTGACCTTGCGAAATCCGCTGACAACGGGCGAGGTCGTACGCTGGGACGATGTCGACGTGGATGAGACTCTTGCCGCAGTCAAGTTGCGTCGCGAAATGGAACGTTTGTTTGCGCCGGATTTGCGCGCAGACGCATTGACTGCTTGATTGCGGCACCGTTTGATTACGGCGCCGTTTGATTATGGCGCCGACTGAATACGGCGCTCCCTAAGTATGGCGTCGGTTAAATACGGCGCTCCCTAATTATGGCGTCGCTTGAATGCGGCGCTGTGGCCATGAGGCCGGGCGCTGTCGTGACGGCACTTCGCGCTTCCCTCATAATGCGGCGCTTCTACTAAACTTCTCTAGCAGATCAAATATGGCTCAGTACGTGTACACCATGATGCGCGTCGGAAAAATGGTTCCGCCCAAGCGCGTCATTCTCAAGGATATCTCGCTGTCGTTCTTCCCCGGAGCCAAAATTGGCGTGCTTGGACTCAATGGCTCAGGCAAGTCCAGCCTTCTTCGCATCATGGCGGGAGAGGACCAGGACTTTGACGGGGAAGCCGTGCCGATGCCCGGCATCCGGATCGGGTATCTGCCGCAGGAGCCGCAGCTTGATGCAGACCTGACGGTACGCGAGGCAGTTGAACAGGGTATGGGCGAAGTTATGGAGGCGAAGCGCAAACTCGACGAGATCTACGCTGCGTATGCCGAACCTGATGCCGATTTCGACAAGCTTGCCGAAGAGCAGGCAAAGTACGAAGCAGTGCTGGCCGCCAGCGGTTCAGATACCGAGCACCAACTTGAAATCGCTGCTGACGCCTTGCGCTTGCCGCCGTGGGAATCGTCTATTGGCAACTTGTCCGGTGGAGAGAAACGGCGTGTCGCCTTGTGCCGGCTGCTGCTTTCAAACCCGGACATGTTATTACTGGATGAGCCGACCAACCACCTTGACGCAGAAAGTGTCGAGTGGATCGAACAGTTCCTGCAGCGCTTTCCGGGCACAGTCGTAGCGGTGACACACGATCGCTATTTTCTTGATAATGCTGCCGAGTGGATTCTTGAACTCGATCGTGGTCACGGCATCCCGTGGAAGGGAAACTACTCATCGTGGCTTGATCAGAAAGAGCAGCGACTAGAGACTGAGGAAAAGCAGGAATCAGCGCGCATCAGGACGATCAAGAAAGAGCTTGAATGGGTTCGCGCCAGCCCGAAAGCGCGGCAGGCAAAAAGCAAGGCGCGTATCGCACGCTTCGAAGAGTTGTCTTCACACGAGCACCAGAAGCGAAACGAGACACAGGAGATTTTTATTCCGGTGGCGGAGCGCCTTGGTGATCACGTCATCGAACTGAAGAACGTATCAAAGGGATTTGGCGATCGGCTGCTCATCGAAGGGCTGTCGCTGCAAATTCCCGCCGGTGCGATCGTTGGGATCATCGGTCCGAATGGTGCCGGCAAGTCCACCCTGTTTCGGATGATCACCGGCCTTGAGCAGCCCGACAGCGGTGAGGTTGTCGTTGGCCCCACGGCGGACGTTGTCGCCGTGGACCAGATGCGTGACAGCCTGCCTGATGACAAGACGGTGTGGGAGGCGGTATCGGGTGGCCAGGATATTCTCAAAGTCGGAAAATTCGAACTCCCGTCACGGGCTTATATTGGCCGTTTCAATTTCAGGGGTTCAGACCAGCAAAAACTGGTCGGCAATCTCTCCGGTGGCGAACGGGGCCGCTTGCACCTGGCGAAGACGCTGATCGCCGGTGGCAATGTCTTGCTGCTCGATGAGCCTTCAAATGATCTCGATGTGGAGACGTTGCGCGCGCTTGAAGACGCCTTGCTCGAGTTTGCCGGTTCGGTGCTGGTTATTTCTCACGATCGCTGGTTCCTCGATCGGATCGCTACCCACATACTCGCGTTCGAAGGCGATTCGCATGTCGAGTTTTTCGCCGGCAACTACCAGGAATACGAGGCTGACAAGAAGAAGCGCCTTGGTGAAGAGGCGGCGCGGCCGCACCGTCTGCGCTACAAGCCGCTAAAGGTCTAGAATTGGACATGGTGCTTGCTCGTTCAGAGTTGGTGCCACCGTGTCTGGACTGACGAAGGTGTTTGTGCCGGTGATGCGTTCGAGACTTGCTGTTTTTCTGATTACCCTCGCGTGTGCTTGCGGCGCCGCAATTGCTGATGACGTCGCCCGTTTCGAAGGCCGCATAGTGCTGGAATGGCTGGACGAAATTCCGTTTGTTGCGGCCATGCGAATGGTTGAGCCGTTCGCCTTTACCCAGCAGGATGGCACAGTCTGGGTCGTGCCGGCTGGCGGGGTTGTTGACGGGCGCGCTATTCCACCGTTGTTTGTCAGCGTAATGGGCCTTCCGTTTGACGGCGGCTTTCGCAAGACTGCGGTCGTCTACGACTATGCTGCAAAGGACCAGAAGCAGTCCTGGCAGGATGCGCAGCGCATGTTCTTCGAAGGCAGCATTACCGAAGGCATTCTTCCGATCGAGGCCAAAGTGATGTACACGCTGCTAAATGCGACGGGCTCGCGTTGGGAGGTCCGAGACGCAGGCACTTGCTTCAGTCAGTGTCACACAGGAAACAGTGAACTGGTTTGGCGCCCCGTTTTTGACGATGAACCGGTCATTGCGCTGGTGAGTTGGGTACGCCAGGACGACCCTTCACTTGAAGAGATCGAGCAGCGGGTTAGCGGCGTGATCTTGCATCCCGGCCCTCATACATTTGGGTATGTGCGCGAATAGCAGGCACGTCACGATTTCGTGTGTACGTCACTGGATAAGGTCGAACGTCGCCTTTCCGGGCGCTCTAAACTTCAGCAAACACCGTGGTTTTCCGGATTGGGGTGTGTTGCCGGAAGGTCGAGCGAATCAACAGAAACGGGCCCGCATGTAATCGGCCCGTTCAAGAGATAAGCCTCACCGACGTCTCCATGATCGCCGGGTTTGCCGGTATCATTGATCAGGTCAGGGGGTGACGCCGGCAGGCTGGTGGGACGGCGAGATACGCAAATGACATGGCGGACGGAGGGCGGATGAATCGGTTAATTTTTGCTGTAGCGGCAGCAGCACTCTCGGCAGGTGTTCTGGCTGGGGAGTCAGTATATGCGGACGACGGATCCTTCGGCGGCAGAGTGGTTGTCGAGTGGCTGGATGATCCATTTGTGCCGACGATGCGCCTGGTAGAGCCGTTTGAATTTCGGCAGTCGAAGGGAAAGGCCTGGAAGGTTCCCGAAGGATACGTCATCAAAGGCCGCGGCATGCCACCGTTGTTTCGCGATTTGATCGGACAGCCATTCAATGGTGGGTTCCGCAAGTCGGCAATTGTCTATGATCACGCCACGCAGGCAATGAAAGACCCGTGGGAAGAGGCGCAACGCATGTTCATGGAAGCCAGTATGGTCGAGGGCGTCTCCCAGTCTGAAGCCAAGGCGATGTATATGCTGCTGCGGGCACAGGGTTCGCGCTGGGAGACTCCCGATTCGCGCTGTTACGGAAGTTGTCACGGCAAGACGGAGCCACTGCTGTGGCGCCCGGTCGTTGATGAGGAGGTCGTCGCTGATTTGCTTGGTTGGGTGCGCCGCAACGACCCGTCGCTGGTCACTATTGAACAGCGCGCTGAAACGGCGGTGCTGGATCGCGGACCGCACGTGTTTGCTATCGAACGCTGTCTGATATTCTCTGGCTCGACCCTCGGCGTTCCTGCTGATTTGCCTGGCTGCAGTCTCGCGGTTGATGAATTTCTTCTGGGTGGGGCAGTAGCCTGTTACCAAAAGCAGCGACTCTTACAGCATTGACGGCAGCGACTGGTTGCGCGGGGCCTTCAATCAGCGGTTGGCGTGTTGCTAGTCCATCCGTCTCAACGCTCGTATGTACGTCTGGTGTGGGAGAAGCATGTTTGCAGCTCAGCGGGGTCCGAGTGTGACCAGGAAAAGCCCCGCAATCAGGACAGCCAGACCGACAATCTGAAGCTTTCCGAACTGCTCGCCGAAGATCCGCCGCGAAATAACATAGCTGAAAAGCAGCTCGACAAGGGCAAGGGTGCGCACGTGTGCGACCGGTTCGATTGCCATCGCGGTAAACCATCCTGCTGAAGCCGTAGCGCCGCTGAATCCGGCAAGCAATGAGGTCCGCCAGGCGCGTAATATTCGCGTCAGTAACCCCGGCCGATACGCTCTCAAAAATACCGACATGACAGTGGTCTGGACCAACTGGGCTCCCAGCAGGGTGACCGCCGCAGCAATCAGAAAAGGAGCGTCCAGCGCCAGAGCCGCCCCTCGATAGCCGACGGCTGAGAGCGCAAAGCTGCCGCCGGATGCCAGGCCGAGTAAGGCAGGCCGTGTCGCCAAGCCACCGATCAATGTGCGAATGGGGTGTCGTCGATCTACCGGTGTAAGCAACATTACGCCGAGAGTGCCGAGCACAACGGCGGCAACGGTCATCGATGCCAGTGGGTCGCCCAGGAACACGAACCCAAACACGGCAACCTGCATCACTTCACTTTTGGAATAAGCAACACCGAGTGTGAAATTCTGCTCGCGCATGGTTCGCAGCAGCAATGCGGTTCCGGCAATCTGGCTGAACGCACCGAGGACAAGCCAGCCACCGAACGTCCGGTCGAGCGCCGGAAAATCGTAGTCGCCGAACCGTGATACGGCGAGTAACCACAGCGCTGCGAACGGCAGGCCGTACAGAAATCGTACCAAGGTTGCGCCGAGCGTCCCGAGGTCCGAGCTCAGGTGGCGTTGTGTGGCATTGCGTAATGTCTGAGCGGCGGCAGCCGCAATCGTAATGGGGATCCACAACCACCAGGGTGGCATCCCCCCAGCTCAGCCTCGCCCGACAAACGGCATTTTGGTTGCCATGATCGTCATAAACTGAACATTCGTATCGAGTGGCAGACTCGCCATGTAAAGGGCAGCCGAGGCAACCTCGTTCACATTCATCATGGCTTCGGGCTTGATCGAGCCGTCGGCCTGGGGAACACCCTTGGCCATTCTGGCGGCGAGTTCGGTCATTGCGTTGCCAATGTCGATCTGACTGCAGGCGATGTCGTATTTACGGCCGTCGAGCGAGGCGCATTTGGTCAACCCGGTCACGCCATGCTTGGTCGCGGTATACGGTGCGGAGTTGGGTCGAGGCGCATGGGCCGAGATGGATCCATTGTTGATAATTCGCCCCCCTCGTGGATCCTGGTCCTTCATGATGCGAAATGCTTCCTGTATACAGAGAAACATGCCGGTCAAATTGATATCGACCACGTTCTTCCATTGCTGCAGTGTCAATTCTTCCAGCGGCACGCCGGGAGCGTTCACCCCGGCATTGTTGAATACCACGTCAACACGGCCAAATTTCTCGTGTGCCGTCGTGAAGAGTTTCTTCACTGCATCAGCGTCACTGACATCGGTGGGCACGGCGATGGCGGCCGAGCCCTTGCTCCCTGCGTCCTTGATCGTACCTTCGAGTGCGTCTTGTCGACGCCCGGCGAGTGCGACACGATAGCCGTCGTCGAGAAAAGCCAGCGCCACCGCCTTGCCGATACCGCTCCCTGCTCCGGTAATGATCGCGACCTTGTCATGTGAAGCCATTTCGCATCTCCCTGATGTTATTAGTTTAGTGATTCCCGGCGTTTTTCGGCGCGGGTCATACCTGACGCCAAGATGATACCGTCAAACAGCGTCACACTGCCGATCACTGTCTCGGACGAACTACCCCGCATCTTCGCATTGCTGACGCAAGCGACCCTTGCTGCGCCCGGCGAAATGGACCCGCTCCCTAAGGCGGTACACTTGCACTTTTTTGTGCCGGAGAAGCGCATGCCCCGTCTCGCAACAATATTCATCGCTGGGTTGGTGTTTGGCTTGGTCGTCTTGTCGGGGTCGACGCGCGCCGACCAGTTCCGGGACAGCGACGATGAGGAGGCGCTCAAGTCCGCAGCGGTATCTCGCCTGGCGCGCAGCCTTGATCCGGCTCTGCCAATCGCCCTGGGCAAGGCCGTGGTCAGGCAGGCGGCATTGCTGCGAGCGCGCGAACTCCTTGCGAGCCACGGCCGTATTGCGAACCTTGGTCGTGGTTGGAACGCGACAACTCCGGAGTGGCGGCAAGCCGAAAGCGCGTTGACGCGAGGTGTGGCTGAGCTAATCGAAAGCCGGATTGAAACACCCGATTGGTTTTACGCGGTTCTGGATCGCGAAATAGACCTTATCCTCAACGGCGAGGAAGCGGACTATATCGCCACCCATTTCACGACTATCGCCGGCAACGAGCAGCGTATTTTGCTGGAAATGCGGCTGATAGGGGAGGTGCTGATGGCGAATTACACATTCACCAACAGAATTGACTACAACGTCCCGGGGTTGGAGGATGATATGAATCAGATATCGAGTGCATACTGGGCGCTTGAGCCGTTTCGCACCCGCGATTTCATGAATGATCCGCAAGCGATCAGGTTTGCGGGCCAGTCCGCTGGGTTGAAGTACACGCGCATGCTGGCAATACGCGGTATCGAAGGGTTTATCGACCACATCGACACGGTTGCCGCCCTGGCGCGCCAGTCAGTCGATCAATCAGACGGCGTTGTCGAGGTATACATTGACGCCTATCGTAAGCGTACACACGCCGGGGGATAAAAGTGCAGGGAAACCGCACACTAGTGGGCGAATGTCAGCGCCGTTTGCTGCTGCTGCGATGCCGGTGGCAGCACAGCGTTGCTGTAGTCAGCCGGCTGACTCTGGCTTGTTATTCGGTAAAGCAATACCATGCCTGATCTTCCACCGTTTCACCTCGCTTTTCCTGTTGACGATCTCAATGCGGCCCGGCGCTTTTACGGCGAATTGCTGGGATGTCGAGAGGGCAGATCGGCTGAGGATTGGATTGATTTCGATTTTTTCGGCCACCAGATTGTGGCGCACCGAACAAGCGAAACCGGGGTGGTTGGCATCAATACGGTCGATGGCGACCAAGTGCCGGTACGTCATTTCGGTGTCGTGCTCGGGATGGCGAAATGGCACACTGTTGCACAACGTCTCAAGGACGCGGGTGCCGATTTCATTATCGATCCGCATGTGCGGTTTGCCGGCCAGCCGGGCGAGCAGGCGACGTTGTTTGTTCGTGACCCCAGTGGCAACGCGCTGGAATTCAAGGCGTTTAAGGATCCGAAACGCCTTTTCGCGAAGTGAGAGGGGAAACGCCGCAACTGGCGGCGCGGTAAGACGTTGTCTTCTTCGTGGTCAACCAAAAGTAAGGAAGCAGCAAAGTGGAACTGATTAACAAACTGTCATCGTTGTGGGGTGACGACATTACATGGATGCTTCAGGCATTCGTCGTAGTTACGTTGACCCTCGTTCTGGGGGCGGTCGTCAGGAGAGTTCTGAAACGGCTCGCCAGGCGTGCTCACGATACGGACAACATGTTCGATGATGTCCTGCTTGAGGCGTTGACGGGGCCATCCCGAGGGTTGGTGTGGGTATTGGGAATCTCGTTCGCCGGGGAAATTGTGGGGGCTCACACTGAAGCTGTGGTCTTTACTGCGATAGACATGCTGAGAAAAGTCGGCATCATTCTGGTGCTCATGTGGTTTGCCGTGCGCTTCACCCGCCTGTATGAGCGACGTTATATCGAAGCCAGGCAAAGCCGTGGCGAAGAAGTAGATGTGACACTGGTCCAGGGCGTCGGCAAACTGCTGCGCGCGGCCGTGTTCGTGACGACCGGGCTCATCATCTTGCAGACAATGGGAATAAATGTTGCCGGTCTGCTGGCGTTTGGTGGTGTTGGTGGGATCGCCGTCGGCCTCGCAGCGCGCGATGTGCTGGCAAATGTGTTCGGAGGGTTGACGGTCTACATGGATCGACCGTTTGCAGTCGGCGACTGGATACGCTCTCCGGACCGCGAAATCGAGGGCACCGTCGAGGAAATTGGCTGGCGGCGAACGGCGATTCGCACTTTTGACAAGCGGTTGCTATACGTGCCGAACGCGGTCTTTACCAATATTTCCGTAGAGAATCCGTCTCGGATGTCGCATCGTCGCATCAAGGAAACTATCGGCGTTCGTTACGACGACATGTCCAAAGTCCCGGCCATACTCGAGGATGTGCGGAAGTATCTGGAAGAGAGTCCCGATATCGATCAATCACAAACGCTGATGGTCAATCTGAACGAATTCGGCGCCTCATCCGTAAACTTCTTCATATACACATTTACGCACACTACGGTCTGGACAGAGTTCCACGGGGTCAAGGAAAAAGTGATGTTGACGATCAGTGATATTGTCGAGCGGCACGGCGCCGAGATTGCGTTTCCGACAACGACCGTTCATGTGCCAGACGGGATTCTCCTGGCGGAGAACGCAGCTGCAAAGGCTGGTGCCACAAAGGCTGGTTGACACAAGTCGCCGCCGGACTTGTTTGCCGGAATGCGGACCGCACCATATTGTTGCGTGTTGTCAGTGCCCCGGGTGTTGGGCGTGTAAAGCGTGTCTTGCCGCGTTTTACTGATCCGGCCTCGTCTCGTCCCGTACCCACGCTATTTCTCTTCGAACACCTTCTGGGCGCGCGGCACGAAGGTCTTGGTGTTTTGTTTGAACATAAACTGGTTGCGCGCGTTGGCGAAGCAGTAGACCTTGCCGTCTTTGGGGTTCTTCCAGTTGATCGAACAGTCGGTTTCCACTTGCTTGCCCTGCGAGAGCGACATTGCGTCGTAGCCATTGAATTCGTCAGCGTTGGCCATGGCGGAAATGGCTAAAGCCGGGGCAAAGAGGGCAAACTTCCAGACTGGGATCATGTGACGCTTCCTGTTTGAATATGTACGGTGTTTGACTGAATTTAAATCTGGCAAGATGATACGCACGAGAGCGCTCATCAGATGGACGCTCATAGAGGGGTATTTGCTGCCGTTGCCAGAAATGGCTCGATAGCCGATCGGACATCTTCTGGAATTGGAACCGCCCGCGCCGCGTCCAGATTCATGAAAACTACTGTCTGCGTAATGCGCAGATGCTCGGAGCCGTCTTTCATGCCCCGGTATTCGAAATTCGCAGATGCATTACCCAACTTGGTCACGCGTAATTCGAAGCGCAGTGTGTCACCCATGCGCAACGGCTTGCTGAAATCGCAATGAATGCTGACCGTCGGCGTGCCGACGCGGCGCTTTACGATCAAATCGGGTAACGGGAAGCCTACCGCGTTAGCGAACCAGTCCTCCATTGTTGCATGTGCGAGATCGAAGAAACGGGGGAAATAGACGATCGCCGCGGGATCGCAATGCGAGAACCGGATCAGTTGATCGTGAACGAATACCTTGTTCATGCTTTCTGTTTTTCCCCGAATGTTTTTCGATCAAGCGATCAGGGCTGCAATCCTTACTTGCAGGCCCGGACAAACTGCGCCTGATCACGCGATGCATTCATCAGCAAGCTGATATCGTTGCCCGCCAGAATCATCCGCATTCCACGCGCGATGTATGTCTGGAGCAGCTCTTTCGTATAAACCCCGCCAAGCCCCGCCCACTTTCCATGTTTCCGGCATGCGGATACGATGCGATCGATTGCTTCTCCGACGCGCGGATGGTCAATTTGCCCGGGGATCCCCATTTCAAGACACAGGTCGTTGGTTCCCATTAATAAAACGTCAATTCCTTCGATCGCGGCAATCTCGTCAACATTCTCGATAGCACGCGGTGTTTCCATCATCGCAACCACCAGCGTCGCCTCATTGAACATGCTCACCACATCCGCGGCTGAACTGGGGGCAAATCCGAGTTGTGCATAGTTTCCCGCTATTGAACGGTGGCCTTGCGGGGCGAAGCGGTAGGCATCGACGATTGCCCTTGCCTCGTCGACGGTATCGACGTGGGGCATCACAATGCCGAGTGCGCCGGCATCAAGACAACGTGTGCCGAGATTGAGATCTCCGTGCGGAACCCGGACCAGCGGAGCAATGCCGGCGGAAAGCGCGGCTACGCAGATCGACCCAGCTGTTTCGACCGATGCGGCGCCGTGCTCAAGATCAATAAACAGCCAGTCGAACCCGGCGGTTTTCATGATGGTCGCTACCTCAATGCCGCGGACTGAGCGAACCCCCACTCCAATGGCCAGTTCATCGCGAACGAGTCGCTCGCGTGCCGGATTATTGATGCTGTTCATGCTGCCTCCATGTGTGAATTGCGCTTCTCGGGATCTTGTGCCGGTTCAACAGTGCAGACCTGCGATGTGTGTCCTGGCCCTGACCTATGGCAATGGCCTTGTCATACGCTTGCATTGCCTAACATTGCTGCAGAAATAAGAGATGCTTGTTGCGCTGCAAAAATCATTCTCTAACGTGTGACCATCACAAGGTTTTTCGTTGTTGCGATGGCAAATTGTAAAAAGGCGCTGGTGATTGATTTGGCTCCGGCGTATCCTCGTTATGCGGTTGCGTCCTGCAGCCGAATATGACGACGGAGGACAGTGCCGATGTACATACAGCCACACGACGTTGAACACGAGTTTCCCGAGTACAGACAAACCCTGAAGAAAATGCGGTCACACGACACGCATCTTGCGCAACTGGTTGCCGAATATGAACAGCTTAACTCGGAAATTGTAGATATAGAGGAAAACGACAAACCGTTTCAGGACTTCGAATTTGAAGAGATGAAAAAAAGGCGGTTGTTGTTGAAAGACGAGATCTATCTCATATTGCGTGGCGCGGAGCACTGACGGTACAGGTACTGCATTGATTGGTGAGACGGACACCTTCGGGTGTCCGTTTTTGCGTTGGAGGTAGCCACCTGACCCAGCAGTCCGTCAAGCCGGTCCCTACTCCACTTTTTCTGATTCTGCGAAAGCTTCCTTTAGTACGGACATGCTGAAATCAGGCCGCTTTGCCGCATCCAGCAGCACTTTCTCGCGGCGCGCCATCAGATCGATCGCTGCCGGCAAGTGCTCCAGGTACCGGGGCGGAATCACGACGGCGCCATGCTGGTCCGCATGTACGATATCGTCCGGATTGACAGACATGCCGAACACATCCACCGTTTTGCCGAACTCCACGACCTGGACCCAGGCATGGCTGGGTGAAAGCGACCCGGCAAGGCACTGGAACTCGGGGTGCATCGCATCCAGGTCGCGCATTGACCCGTTGGTCACGGTGCCGGCGCAGCCAAGCCCCCAATGAATGTGGGTGTTGACCTCGCCCCAGAAAGCTCCCAGCCCCGGTCGTTCGTCAATGTCCTGAATGATGGCAAGAGAGGGTTTTTCACCCTTAGAAACATAGTCGTAGTAGGCGATCTGGTTACGCCGGCGCTGCGCCGGATCGTATGGCGTCGAGCAGCGAATCTTCGCGGTACGCGCGAATCCGACAATAGCCGGCAGGCGCGACGAAGCCGTCAGGAACGAGCGTTGAGTGAACCCGGAAATTTCGCGGGAGCCGCGGGCAATTTCAAGGGCATTGCTGATGGTGGGCGTGTCGAACTGGCGAAGGTGTGAAAAGATTTCGTGCAAATCCATGAAGTGTCTCCGTTATGCCGAAAGCTCCGACAGTGGGTTAGATCAAAACAAGCGCGATTGTCGCCTATCCAGAGCGTTTCGTGGTCCCGGCATCAAGACTGATCCCCGGTTATCTGCCTGACGACCCGAACAGGCAGCCCGAGGTCCGGGCTATTCAGTCGATGATCGAAGCATAGACAAGCTGCTTGAACAATTTGCGATAGTAGGCGCGCATGGGCCCGGGCGCCTGGCTCATCAGGACTGCAACGATGCGCTCTTCGGGGTCGATCCAGAAAAAGGTGCCTGCGTAACCACCCCACATAAACTCACCGCGAGATCCGGGGACGCCGGCGATACCCTGTTCCTCGCGAACGGCGAACCCGAGCCCAAACGTGTAACCCGGCGTTCCAAGTAACAGTTCGCCCGGTGTCAGCACTGCCTGGATTCGTGTGCCGATATGGTCGGACGCCATCAGTGCGACGCTGCTGCGGCTCATCACCCGCTTGCCGCCAAGTTCGCCGCCATTGAGCAGCATCTGTGAGAAGCGCAGGTAGTCCGCTGCAGTGGAAACGCCACCTGCTCCGCCGGAGTCGTTGGCCGGTTCAACAGCGACGTCAATGAGCTGCGTGGTCTTGTTTCCACTTGCGTCCGTCGGTAACGGCTCCGCAACCCGGTCGAGATCCTGTGGCGGAACGCGGAACCCCGAGTCCGGCATGTTGAGCGGTTTGAACAGGCGTTTCTCAAGAAAATCAGCAAGGCGTTGCCCCGAAGCCGCCTCTATGACACGGCCCAGCAGGTCACTCGCCAGACTGTACTCCCACACTGTTCCCGGCTGGTGCGCGAGCGGTGCCTGCGAAAAAGTATCAATTTGTTGTGGTGGCGTCAGGCCACGAATGTCGAAATTGGTCGTTGTGCTATACAGCCCGCCCTTTGCATAAGCTTCCTTCACGGGCACGTTGGCGGTAATTTCTCCGTATGCAAGTCCCGCGGTATGGCGCAACAGGTCCTGCACCGTCATCTCGCGTGCTGCCGGAACCAGCGTGTATGTAGTGTTTCCCGACGCGGCGTCAATATTCGCAACACTGACATTCAGGTTCTTCAGCGATGGCAGAAATTTCGTTACCGGATCGGTCAATTGCATGGCGCCATCTTCAACCAGCATCATTGCAGCCACGGACACGAGAGGCTTCGACATCGAGTAGATCCGGAAAATCGCATCCATTGTCATCGGTTTGCGTTTTACCGGATCACGAAAACCCACTGCGTCCGAATATGCCAGCTTGCCATCGCGTGCGACCATAAAAACGGCACCAGCAATGTGCCCGTTGCCAACGTGATCACCAAATACCTTGCTGATGTTCTGAAGACGGTCCGCCGAAAAGCCGACTGACGCCGGCTGGCCAGCGGGTAGCGCCTGGGCCGCTGCTGCCGTAGAACACAGAGCGAGCACCAGCCATTGCAGAGCAAGCAACTTCACGCCGATTTTCATTCGTTTCCCCTTTTGCCCCGTCGCCGGCGGCTCTGATTCTGATTGCGTTCCAGCAAAGTAACAGGCCTGCCACGTTTAGTGAGGCGGTGTTTCACCCAGCACCGTGCAGCGGCGAATGATTCGTGACTGGGTGGCAACATCATATGGCGTGGCCTTGTGCATCAAGCAGCGGTTGTCCCATACCATCAGTTCCTTTGGTTGCCACCGATGCTTGTAGGTCAAATCGGCGTGCACGATTGCCGAATTCAGTTCTTCGATCCACGCGCGGCCTTCCGCGTAGGGCATGCCAACGACGTATTCCGCATGATCACCAAGAAAAACGCACTTTCGCCCGGTTTCCGGGTGCGTTCGCACAATGGGATGATCAACCGGGGGTGTTGCCTTTCGTTGTTGTTCGGTCATGGGTTGATCACCGTGCCTGCGATTGCGCGAGAAATCGAGATTGTGCACCGCACGCTTGCCTTCGATGCGCGCTTTCCAGTTCGGGCTGAGCCGTTCCCAGGCGCCATACATGTCACAAAAATGAGTTTCGCCACCCGACTTCGGGACGGTCTCGCCGTAAATGATGGTCGCCTGACCGGTTAGCGGACGCCATGATCCGTCTGTATGCCACGCCATGGTGCCCTTGTCCGGATGACGCCCATTGGGCTTGCCATCCTTGTCGACATTAGACAGTCGGTATAGCTCGGGATAATCGTCCGCATGATACTGATTCATTACGTGAATCTGGACTGCTCCGAAATGTCGGGCGAACGCCACCTGACCTGCGGGCGACAAGTCCTGCGGGCTGAACAGCAGCACCTGGTGGCGAAGGAATGCCTGATAAATTTGCACGAATAGCGCATCGTCAATGTCTTGCGAAAGGTCGACATCCAGAACTTCAGCGCCCAATGCGGGCGTCAGTGCGCGGAGCGACAGTTGCCGCTGCACGGACTTCTGCCCGGCTCCGTTCGGTGTTTTTTCGGGTGCCATGACCAAGTCAACCGGCGTGGTTGCTCCCAACGGATTAATGCTGGAATGGTAGACTTTTTCTGACTGGGGTGTGGAGCGTAATTGTCCAACCGTGGTGTCGCCTTCCATAGCGACCTTGTTGGGCGATGCAGGGCAGGATGGTGATAATTGAGCTTACTTCGCGGCCTTGGCTTTTCGTCCTGAATCGTTCCAGTTACGCTTAAAGGCTACAAACTCGTCGGCGGGTAGCGGGGGGCTCCACAAGAAACCCTGTGCCAGATCGCAGCCGTTCTCGGCAAGGAATACGCGCTGTTCTTCGGTCTCGATGCCCTCTGACACGATTTCCTTCCCCAGTCCCTGAGCGACGCCAATGATGGCATTTACGATGGAGTCCGAGCCGTCCGCAGTGCCAATGTCCTTGACAAAGAAGCGATCGATTTTCAGTACGTGGAAGGGAATCTTTTTCAGGTAAGCCATGGACGAGTAGCCCGTACCGAAATCATCGATGGCGATTCGCACTCCGCGATCGTTGAGCGCCTTGAGTACTGAAACGACGTGGTCCGAATGCTCCAGCAGCAGGCTCTCGGTGATTTCAAGTTCAAGAGAAAAGGGCCGTAACCCGGTCGTCTCCAGCGTGTTCTCGATTTTCTCAAGGAAAGTCGGGCTTCTCAGTTCGCGACTGGATACGATGATCGAAATCCGCATTGGCGCGTTCCCATCGGATTCCCACACACGAAATTGCTTACTGGCCTCGAGTCTGACAAAGTCTCCGATCTGCTCGATGAGGTCACTTTGTTCCGCTATGCTGATAAATTCGGTTGGCATGATCAACCCGCGTGTGGGATGTTGCCAACGCAACAGCGCCTCAACGCCTACGATTTCACAGCGTGCCAAATCGATCTGGGGTTGAAAATACAAGACCAGTTCCTGTTTCGCAATTGCTTGCCTAAGGTCGTTTGTCAGGGCTGTTCGATCCTGCGCCTGTTCGTTGCTCTGCGACTCGTACGACGAGTAGATCGCACCGCCCCTTCGCTTGGCGTCATTCATTGCGAAGTCGGCACCGCTCAACAGTGCCCTGCCACTCTTTCCATCCTTCGGGAAAACTGCAACACCGATCGATGCGGTCAAGTGATGGCCGCGGCCCTGGATCAAATACGCTGCCGACAATGTGTCGATCAGTTTTTTGGCTACGCTGGCGATGTCCCTGCCTTGTGAGATGGACGGCAGCAAAATCGCAAATTCGTCACTGCCGATCCGTGCCACCAGATCTTCCGTCCGAAGACAGGTTTTCAGTCTGGCAGATGCTTGTTCAAGCAGAACATCACCGGCTTCATGCCCGTAGCTGTCGTTGACTTCCTTGAACTTGTCCAGATCAACCAACATAAGCGCCA
>Ga0316194_10001546_pt1 | contig 15895 bp, 12 predicted proteins | sample CroRivsedime1_MG_FD_204936 | JGI IMG/M metagenome (GOLD analysis project Ga0316194, IMG submission 204936) | Coastal sediment microbial communities from Maine, United States - Cross River sediment 1 | ecosystem: Environmental > Aquatic > Marine > Coastal > Sediment | place: USA: Maine...
AGCCGATCGCGGGCTCCGCCGTTCTTCGCGACCACTTCTCGTGCGGCGGAGCCGGCTCGCTGTCTCGTATCCGTGTCGTCCAGATACCGACCCAGCTCCAACGCCAGCGAATCAGCCCCGCTGACGATGCTCAGACACCCGGCTTCGGCAAACCGATCCACCACATCGGCAAAATTATCGTGCTCCGGTCCGACCAGCAGCGGCTGGCCCCAGAGCGCCGGCTCGATGGGATTGTGTCCACCAACGGGCACCAGGCTGCCACCCAGAAAGGCGACTCCCGAAAGGCCGTACAGGTAAATCAGCTGGCCCATGACGTCACCGAGGATAACGTCTGCATTGACGTCATCCGGCGTGCTCTGGCTCTGCCTCGCCACGCGCAGCCCCTGTGCCCGGCAAAGCGCCAGCACCTCACCACTGCGAGACGGATGCCTGGGTACCAGGATCAGGCGAGCTTCCGGCAGCCGCCGTCTCAAGGCCAGGTGAGCCCGCAGCACCATTTCGTCTTCTCCGGGATGGGTGCTTCCAGCTATCCAGGTCCGCTGGGACTGAAGCCCCCAGCGCCGGCGCAGCGCCTCGACCCGCTCCGAAGCATCCGCGGGCAAACGCACATCAAACTTCACGCTGCCGAGTACCTGCAGCTGCTCCTGCGTGGCACCCAGAGCCAGAAACCGCTCCGCATGGTTCGGATACTGGCAGGCAATCAGGGCCAGTCGCTGCAGCATCTTCCGCGCCAGACCGCCCAGTCGGCGATACCCCCTCGCAGACCGCGCCGACAGTCTGGCGTTGATCAGCATGACCGGCACCGCTTCGCGGGAAGCACGGGCCAGCAGGTTGGGCCACAGCTCCGTTTCCATGAGCACCAGCAGCCGCGGCTGCACCCGGTCAAAGAACCGCCGCAGAACCCAGGGAAAATCATACGGGGCGTAGCAATGGGCGACCGGCTGCGCGGCGGGTTGAGCGTCCTCTCCAGCGGCAGACTGAACGTCCTGCTGTCCATCCGACGGGTTCGATCCCCCGATGATACGCATGCGCACCTGCTCTGAGCCCGTGGGCGTCATGGTCGTCACCAAAAAAGGCACATCGGGGTATCGCCTGATGAGCTCAACGATGATGGGTGCAGCAGCGATGGTTTCTCCAGCGCTGACCGTGTGAAACCAGATCACTCCTTCCGGCACATCTGAAGGCACTCGGCCGAAGCGCTCTTCCCTTCTATCTCCGTAAGCCGGTTCCCGGCGTGCTCGCCAGCGCAGACGCAGGCGCACCAGCGGGTAGGCGAACAGCAGCAGCAGCTGGTAGATGGCGGACCACATGCGTGAAGCCTGCGGTGCCTCAACCGAAAACGTCAAGACCGAAAGCGTCAAGCTTGCGGGCTCAGCCACCAGGCTCTAGGCTCGCCAGCAGATGAGCAGTCCCGAACAACAACCTTCAGCGCCCGCGAACAGAGCTTGCGTAGACGCCGTTATCGTTGGAGGCGGTATCGCCGGCATCTGGTTGTTGAATCTGCTCCACCGCAAGGGCTACAGCGTCGTTCTGCTGGAATCCGCAAGACTCGGCGAGCAGCAGACGCTGGCCAGCCAGGGCATGATTCACGGGGGCATGAAGTACGCGCTCGCTGGCCGGCTCAGCCGGGCATCGGAGACCATCTCCGGTATGCCGGACCGATGGGCCGACTGCCTGGCAGGCCGGGGTCCCGTAGACCTGCGCGGCCTGCAGCCGCTGTCTGAGCGCTACCATATGTTCGCAGACGCTTCGACACTGGGTCAGCTCGCGAGCTTTTTCGCGAGCCGCGCGCTGCGCGGGCGCATTCGCAAGCTCAAGCAAGAAGACTATCCTAAACCCTTTGCTGCCCCAGCGTTCAACGGGGTGGTGTACGAGCTGCAGGACTTCGTTCTGGATACGCGGCGCCTGCTGGAAGCGCTTCTCGAACCGGTGCGGCAATGTGCATACCAATGGCACCTGTCTGCGGGAGATATCAGCGCCCGTTCCGATGGCGTCACTCTGACTCTGGGGGAGACAGAGCTTGACGCCGGGCATCTCATACTCACGGCGGGGGCAGGCAACCAGGCGCTGCTGGATGCCCTGGAGATAGACGATCCGGTTACGCAGCTACGACCGCTGAACCAGGTTCTGGTCCGTCACGCGCACCCCTACCCTCTGTATGCCCATTGCCTTACCGGAATCCGCGGCCCGGAGCCACGTCTGACAATCACCAGCCATCCCGACGGCGACGGGTGGATCTGGTATCTTGGCGGCCAGCTGGCCACGGATGGGGCCACGATGAGTGACAGCGCCCTGATGGACCACGCCAGGGCTGAACTCAACGACTGTGTGCCGTGGCTCAAATGGGATGACGCGGAGTTCAGCACGCTGAGGGTCGATCGCGCAGAACCCGCACAAAGCCGCGGACGGCGGCCCGACGAGGCCTACGCGAGCGCTCGCGGCCCGTGCATTGTAGCCTGGCCCACCAAACTGAGCCTGGCCCCTGATATGGGCGATAGGGTGCTGGCATTGCTGGCGCCGCCGGCCGCGCACCCGCTGGTCTCCCTCGATATTCCTGCCGCCGAGTTGGGCCACGCACCCTGGAGCCATTGAGGTGGAACTGCGCCAGCTGGGTCAAACGGAAATCAGGGTTTCCTTGCTGGGACTTGGAACCGTAAAGCTGGGCCGTTCGGAACATCTGAAATATCCCCATGCCTTCGAAATTCCTGACGATACTGACGCCCGTCGGTTGCTCGACCGCGCCAGGGATCTCGGCATCAACCTCATCGATACCGCGCCGGCATACGGCACCAGCGAAGCGCGTCTGGGCGAGCTCCTCACCGGCAGCCGTCGGAACTGGGTGCTGTGTACGAAGGTGGGCGAGGAGTTCGAAAACGGCGGATCGCGCTACGACTTTTCTCCGGAGCACGTTCAGCGCAGCGTAAAGCGCTCGCTGAGCAGATTACGCACCGACTATCTGGACGTCGTGCTCATTCACTCGGACGGTCACGATGTCGCCATACTCCAACAGGAAGGCACCCTGCAGGCGCTGCAGGATCTGCAGGCGAAAGGCTGCATTCGGGCCGTGGGTATTTCGCACAAAACGCCCGCTGGCGCCCGCCTAGCCATATCCATGGGCTGCGACGTGATCATGGCGACCCTGAGCATCGCAGAGACGACCGAAGCGGCGCTGATCGCCGAGGCGGGAGCCCAGAAATGCGGGGTGCTGGTGAAGAAGGCGCTGGCCAGCGGCCACAGCAGCACACGCAGCCTAAAGTACGTGGCTGCTCAACCCGGCGTGAGCAGCATCGTGGTAGGAACCATCAACCCCGAACATCTCAAGGAGAACGCCCAGGTCGTGAGCGGGGGCTGAGCTGCCGCCTCGACAGCTTTTCTGCTGCCATCGGACAGATCACCCTGCGGGCAAAGCACCCTGAATGCGCGCGACGATGGCCGTGGTGGAACAGTCGTCTACCAGACCCAGCACCCGGACTTCACCACCGTAACCTTCGACCAGCTCGGCTCCCACAACTTCTTCGGGGCCGTAATCCCCACCCTTGACCAGAATGTCAGGCGTGAGCATTTCCAGCAGAGTAATCGGTGTGTCCTCAGCAAAGCCAGTAACCCAGTCAACGGCCGACAGGGCGGAAAGCACCCGCAGCCGCCGTTCTATCGGATTGACAGGGCGCCCCGGCCCTTTCAGGCGATTCGCAGAATTGTCATCGTTGACCGCCACCACCAGGCGTTCCCCAAGCGCACGGGCTTCTTCCAGATAGGCAACGTGCCCGGCATGCAAAATGTCGAAGCAGCCGTTGGTAAACACGACCCGCTCGCCGGCCGCCCTGGCCTGCTTCACGGCGTCGACCAGCTGTTCTCTGTTGAGGATTCCTCGATCGCCGCGATCGCTGGCAGCCAGCGCCATCGCGAGTTCGGGACCGGTCACTGCCGCCGTCCCCGATTTGCCGACGGCAATGCCACTTGCCACGTTGGCGATCTGCGCGCAGGCAATGGGTTCCCAGCCGAGGCTGCGGGTAATCGCCAGGGCCGCGGCAGCGGTATCTCCGGCACCCGTTACATCGTAGACGTCCGCAGGGCGGGCAGGAATATGCTGATGGCGCCCGTCTTTCTCCACGACGGTCATACCCTCCGCACCCCGAGTGAGGACCAGCGCTGCAAAGTCTTCAGCGACGCAGAGGTCGGCGGCCTTGGCGACCAGCTCGTCGTCACCCCGAGAGCCGCCGACGGCGGCCAGAAATTCGCTCATGTTGGGCTTGATGAGGTCAGCTCCCGCATAGGTGCTGAACGGCTTGTTCTTGGGATCCACGACCACGGGCACATTCGCCGCTGCCGCATCGCCAAGCAGGGGGCCGGGGTCCAGGAGGGCACCTTTGTCGTAATCCTGCAGCACCAGCGCAGTCGCTTCAGCCAGATGCGAGCGGGCCTTTTCCCTGACGGCGGCCCCATAGTCGGCGGGAAGCGCTTGCTCGAAATCCGTGCGGATGAGCTGCTGATTCTGACTGACGATGCGCAACTTGAGGGTGGTAGGCCAGTCTTCAGCCTCGACGAAGTCGCAGGTAACGCCGGCCGCAGAGAGAGACTCGCGCAGGATACGCCCTGCGTCATCTTTGCCCACGATGCCAACCAGCGTGCAGCGTGCACCAAGGCTGGCCACATTGAGCGCCACGTTGGCGGCCCCTCCCGGTCGGTCTTCCACATGCGCAACATCTACCACCGGAACCGGCGCTTCCTGGGATACCCGGGACGCGTTGCCTACCCAGTAGCGGTCGAGCATGACATCGCCGACAACCAGCACATGCACCTTCTGCAGGGAGGGTAGCTTCATGGTGGCCGGATGGTAACACAGGGCCGCCCTGCTACAATCCGCCGCGCCGGTAACAGCCCAATTCATGTCAAAGCGGAAACCAAGACCGAAAATTTACAGCCTCCGCGTGTGGGGAACCTGGGTAATGGTGGGGCTGGGATGGCTGATCGCCAGGCTGCCGCTGCGCCTGTCGATAGCTTTGGGAAAAGCCATGGGACGCGCTGGGTTTCACCTGGCCCACAGTCGCCGGCACATTGCAGACGTCAATCTCCGCCTGTGTTTTCCCGAGCTGAGCCCCTCAGAACGTCAAACGCTGATCGAACGCAACTTTACTCACGTAGGCGTGGGTCTGGTCGAAACCATGATCGCCTGGCTGAATCCCCGGCGGCGTATTTACGACCGCTGCACGATTACCGGCCTGGAGCATCTGGAGCGCGCGCAACAACTCGGGAAAGGGGTTCTGCTCATCAGTGCGCACTTCACCTGCATCGATATCGGCAGCCAGCCTGTTTCGAGAGTCGCCAAAGTCGACGTCATGTACCGCGAGAACAAGAACCCGGTCTGGGAGTGGCTGCAGGTACACGGCCGGCAGCACTATTTCCAAGGCGTTCTGGAACGCGAGAACCTGCGGCAAGCGCTGCAGAGCCTCAAGGCAGGTAACGGGCTATGGTACGCGGCGGACCAGGACTACGGGCCCAAGCATTCGGTATTTGCGCCGTTTTTTGGCGTCCCCGCTGCGACCATCACCGCGACAGCGCGGTTGGCGGCTTTCAATGACTCCCCGGTGCTGTTCATGACCCAGACCCGCGATCTGAAGAATCTGCTGTGGCGCGTGGATATCAGCCCGCCAATCCAGGGTTTCCCCTGCGGAGACAAGGTTGCGGACGCCACGCGGATCAACGCGCTGATAGAAACCGCCGTGCGCGAGCATCCCGAGCAGTACCTGTGGATGCACCGCCGATTCAAAACCCGCCCCCAGGGTGAGCAACGCCCCTACTGATCTGCGCATACCGAGTCGGCGAGCTGCTGCAGCCGCTGCGCCGCAGCCTCCACTGAAAAGAGCGCTGCAACTCTTTCCCGGGCGGCTTTTGCGGCCGACTTGCTGTCGGCAGTTGTCCTGTCGGCAGACGCGCCGCCAGCCACCTGCCAGCGCTCGTAGGCGCTGCTCAGCGCTTGGGCCAGCATCGAGGGGGTTGCCGGCTGAAAGTAGTCGCCCTGGGTTCCGAGCACATAGCTGGGACCCGGCGCCGGACTGGACAACACCGGGAGTTCGGCCGCCATGGCTTCCAGCGCCACCATGCCAAAGGCCTCTTTGCTGCTGGACGGCAGCACCAGCAGGTCCAGGCCGGAAAAGTAACGGGCCGCCTCTGGAACAAAACCGGCAAACGTAACGGGAAGATCGCGCGCGGCTCTCTGCAGGCTGGCCGCCAGCTCACCGCTGCCGATGAAAATCAGATGCGCGCCGGGCATCGCCCGCGCAGCCAGACGGAACCCCTCCAGAGCCAGTGCCGGTGACTTCTTGGGATGAAGACGACCAACCACACCAACGCAGAATGTGTCGTCAGTGAGGCCGAAGAAGGCGCGGGCCTCCGCTCTGCCAAGACGCTGCCTGTCCGCGCGGTTGAGATCTATCCCATTGGGAAGAAGGACTGCATGAGGATCCACAGCCTGAAGCTCACGCTGAACGGCATCGGACACACCGGCAAAGATCAGCCTGCGGCCCCCGGTCAGACGACGCGTGCGGACAGCCAATCGGCGCTGTCGGCGCGCAAAGAAGCCGAACTCGTGGGCTACCGTCACGACCGTACTCACGGACAGGTCGCTGGCCATCAGAACCCGGTAGGCGCGGTAGCGATGACACAGCGCAATCGTCGGCTGCGCTCCACCCGGAGTGCTCCCGGCTTCGTTCTGCAAAGACTCCTGCAAAGAGTCTTGCAAAGCCCGAGCCAGTACAGCCGTCCGCCGCAGATCGGTCGCGTTCAGATAGCGTGCGTGCTCCAGGGGATCTTCCCGAGGCGAACCAAGAAAGAGGGTGGTTACCGACCAGCCAATGGACTTCGCAGCGGCGGCGTAATAGCGGCAAAGGTCCTTGAACGGCGGATGATCGTTGGGGCAGATCTGCAGCAGGGACCTTTTCGCAGCTTCACTCATCATCGATTTTGGTAACGAGGTAATCCTCGAGCACCAGATACTCGAGATCCGAACCGACAAACATGTCCAGCGCATCCTGCGGCGAGCACACGATAGGCTCACCACGTCGATTGAGAGACGTGTTGAGCAACACCCCGTTCCCCGTCAGCTGCTCCATGCACTCAAGCAACGCGTAGTAGCGAGGGTTTTGATCGCGCCCGACAACCTGCACCCTGGCGGTTCCGTCTTCGTGTACCACCTCGGGAATTCGCGCCTTCCAGGAATCAGATACGCTAAATGTGATGGTCATGAACGGCGCGGGATGGTCGCTTTCAATCAGTTCTGCGGCTACACGGTCGAGAACGCTCGGGCAGAACGGCCGCCATCGTTCCCGGAATTTGATCTGCTCGTTGATGCGGTCGGCGATCCCCGGCGCGCTGGGACAGCCGAGAATGCTGCGCGCGCCCAGGGCGCGAGGCCCAAACTCCATCCGTCCCTGGAACCACGCTACCGGGTGGCCGGCCTGGAGAAGTTCCGCCGTCTGGCCGGGGACGTCGTCAAGGCGTCGTGAAGCCAACCGTTCAACGCGTGCCTTGATCGCGCCCAGGCACGCATCGTTACTGTAGGAGGGCCCCAGATAAACATGCTTCATCCGGCCAAGCCGTTGGCCCCGCTCCGCCGCAACGTAGGTCGCGGCACCGAGCGACGTCCCCGAATCGCCGGAGGCCGGCTGGACGAACAGCTCCTTGACGTGATCCAGCTCGACAATGCGCTGATTAAGCTTGACGTTGAGCGCACCACCGCCGGCAAAGGCCAGACGGCCGGTTTCCCGCAGCAGGTCACCGAGATAGGTCTCCATGAGCGCGAGGCACCGATTCTCGAACAACTTCTGCATGGCGGCGGCATAGTGAATATAGGGCTCGTCAGCGACATCACCCCGGCGCCTGGGTCCAAGCCACTGCAGAAGCTTGTCGCTGAAGTAGAAGCCCACGCCGTTTTCCTTATGACGGCGCCACCCAACCGTGTTCACATATCGGGTATCGACTTCGAAGCCCTTGCCAACGCGGCGGATCAGGCGTGACAGGTCGTAGCGATCCGCGTCGCCATAAGGCGCCATCCCCATGACCTTGTACTCGCCGTCGAGCATCTCGAAGCCGAGGTACTCGGTAATGGCGCCGTAGACGCCGCTCAGCGAATCGGGGTCATAAAATTCCTTGATGCGGTGGATTCGCCCGTTCTCGCCATATCCGAAAAAGGTCGTCGCGTACTCGCCCTTACCGTCAACGCCCATGATCGCCGTTTTCTCAGAGAAGCCGCTGAGATGGTACGCGCTCGACGCGTGAGACAGATGGTGCTCCACCGGCACGAATTCCGTTCGATTCCAGTCGATGCCTAAGGTTCTGCCGGCATCGAGCACCCTTTTGCGGTTGCGTCGGAATCGGCGGTTGCCGTTGAGCAACGCGTCAAGGGAGCGATCCGGCGCATACCAGTAGCGCCGCGCGTAGTGCCAGCGCGCGGCGCTGCGCAGGCTGATGGGCGCATAGGGAAACGCCACCACGTCCACATCGCGGGGGCTGATGCCACCGTGATTGAGACAAAAACGGGCTGATTCCAGGGGCATGCAATTGCGAGCGTGCTTCTCTCGCGTAAAGCGCTCCTCTTCAACAGCGGCCACAATCTCGCCGTCCACCAGAAGAGCAGCGGATGGGTCATGATTCAGTGCGCCAGAGAGGCCAAGGATGATCACTTGGATGAGGAGCCTGCTGGAAAGCGCGTACTATAGCGGCAGCCGCCGGCCGGCAAAACCTCGCCCGACAACCTGCAGGGTTTCCTCAGTCGGGCGCTGCCAGACCTGCATCGACGAAGCAAAGCCGAAAACGCTCGCGCAGCTCCGGCTTATCCATCCAATTGGCCAGAAAACGCTCGATGTCCCTGCTCTGACCGGCAACTCCCTCATGCATGGCATCCAGATCAACAAGTGCCACCCGACCTTGGAAAACCAGAAAATTGCTGGCCTTGGTATCACCGTGAGTCAGCCCGGCAGCTTTCAGAGCGCAGAACAGGCAGATAACCCCGGCGACCTCCTGGTCGCTTAGCCCGTCGCTCGAGGCCTGATCTGAAAGATCCTCCTGCCCCACATCTTCCATGACGAGATAGGCAACCCCGCGTAGAGGGCCAAACCGCCGCTCCAGCAGAGCCAGCGGCCGGGCCGTGGGAATGCCCAGAAAGTGCAATCGATGACCGTTACACCAGGCGAGGCGGAACCTTGCGCGCGGTTTGAAGATCCGGCGCAGGCCGTGCCAGAAGCCTTTGACGTTGTAGCGCTTGACGATACAGACCCGCTCGCCAATACGGGTCCGGACCACGGTCGCACTGTTACCATCCTTCAGCATCTCGGCGCCTTCGAAGAATCGCTCCGGCTCGCTGGCGAAACGTTCGAAAGCATCATTCCTGCTCGCGCGGAGGCAGACGAAGTAACGACGCAGATCGCGCTGGCAGTAAAACTCGGTACAGGCGCGCTGTGTTTTTCTCAGATATGTATGAACCCGCCGTCGACGTCGGCGGCGGGTAGCCTCACGCAAGGCGGCGAGGCACGATTGATATTCCGGGCCGGAGGCAGCCCAGCCGCGGGCGTCTGCATAAGTATGGAAAACTTCGTGCAGCTGCCCATCCAGGAGCGGCGGCCGTTGCGCGCACAGTACCGCGAGGTTTCTGATGCTGGCTCCGATGCCGAGTGAGTGCCCGCCCCGGCGGGCGCCCCGCACTCCGTCTCCATCAACGAGGTAAATGCGACCGCCGTCGGCATTTTCTTGATGCAAAAAATTGTTGAGATGCAGATCGCCATGCCAGGCACCGAAGGCATGAAGCCTGGCTAACTCAGCAGCAGCGGCCACTACCTGATCCTGCTGGTTATCGGCGACTGGCCGCGCATCTTCGACGACTTCGAAAAGTATGCCCCGCGCCGGTCCTTCGGGGTCTTCGACCTCTGCCAGCATCCGCGGGGTACTGACGCCGGCTGCCGCCAGAGCACGACAGCCTCTTAGCTCCCGTCGCCGATAGCGATCGCTGCCCTTACCCTGGAACAGCTTCAGCAGACAGGACCTGCCTTCCACTTCTACTCGCGCCACGAGCCGTCGGCCCGGCAGCAGGCGGAGAATCTGTGCGATGCGCACTACGTACGTGTGCAGGGCCAGTTCCGGAGCCGGTTCCGTCCACGATGTAACCTCCAGCGCGAGCAGAAATCGCGCCGGTACCTCCCGGCCGCTGGCAGCGATTTCGTCAGGGGTCAGCATCGGCAGCCCGGATTCGGCAGGCGTTCCGCTCATGATTGAAAGCGCCCCTGAACGAGCCCCTTTTCCAGCCCTTTGCGATAGAGGGTCAGAGCCCGAACGTAAACGCCTCGCCAGAACCCGCCTTCGTCCGCAAACACCTGCTGCAGCGGCCGATCGCGATAAACGCGAACGAAACGCAGCCAGGCAGATCTGGAAAGGGGCAGATCAAGCACGGAGAACAACAGAGCTGCCAGATCTCTGCGTAGCCAGCGCCGGGGTATGACCGCATGAATCTGAGCTCGGTGCAGATCGATCACCGCCAGCTGCACTTTTCCCTCAGCGAAAGCGCGGCGATTCAACAGCAGGTGGCAGATATAAAAATCCCGGTGCACCACGCCAGCCGCGTGCATGGCGCGTGCAAAACGCGCCACCGCCATGACCAGCTGTCTCTTGACGATTGGATCTGGAGGACTGGCCTCCCAGGCTTCGGTGACATCCTCAAGACTTTCGAAACCTTCTAGCGCGTCGCAGATTACAAACGACTGGCGCCTGGCCGGGTTACGACCACGCTCACCAAACGCGGCTACAGTAGGGGCTCGAACCCCTTTTGCGGCAAGATGAAGGCAGGTGTCGTACTCGTTGCGCGCCCCCAACACCGGCGCGCGCAGCGTCAGCAGGTTCTTGAAGATCTCCCCCCACCCGGGGCCGTCGTGAATCTTTGCAAAGTAAGCGCGCCCGGCAACCTCGAAACGCAACGTACGGCGGTTGGCGACGTCGCGGAACACTTCCCCTTCCAATGCCCACACCCGCTCGAAGAGGCCAATCTCACCCCAGGCTTCGGCGAGCTCCTCACGCAGAAAGTGATGCTGCACCGCTACCCTCCCTGATCAGATCGGCGCCAGGCCACCGCTTACCGCAAATGCAGGCGCAATAGAATCGAGGGCAGATCACAGCTCGGCCGCCGCAAGCTCGATCACATCCACCGCGCGTGCCGCAAGCTGATAGAGGGAAGGGTCGTCTGCCAGCTTGATGCCGTTGGCACGCCACTGCGGGCGTTCAGCGGAGGTCAGCAGTTCGACCAGCTGCGCATTGAATCGCTGCTGATCGAAAGGCTCTTCGGAGACGATACCCGCACGTGCGTCGCGCAGAAAATGCGCGTAGCCACAGTTGCCGGTAACCAGCGCGGGCAGGCCCGCGATCATCGCCTCGATGATGACCATCCCCGCGTTCTCGTCGTACGCGGGAAGCACCAGGGCGTCGGCGGAGAACAGGAAACGGGGGATGTCGTCCTGCCCCGGAAAAAACCTTACGCGGTCGGCTACGTTCAGGCGTTCAGCAAGCCTTCTGAAAGGCTGTGCATTGTCGTGACCGATAACAAAAAGACGCGTCAATGAGTAAAGCTCAGAAGGCAAGGCGCGCAACGCCAGCAGCGCCCGATCCAATCCCTTCTTCCTGAAACCGGAGCCCACAAAGAGCAGCAGCCGCTCATCGTCACGCAGATGAAATTCCTGGCGAAAGGCAAGCCGGATGTCGGCCACATTGTCGGGGGCTCTGCGATCGGTATCGATACCGGGCGGCAGAGGATGAAAGCGCGCTTCAGGGGTGCCGTAATGCTTGCGGAACTGGGGCACCTGCTGATCTGAAATGGTAAGGACACGGGTTTTCACCGACGGGTCGAATACCGCCCGCTCGAAGGCGGCGAAGTGGCGATATCTGGGCAGCAACCGATAAAGGGCACCGCGCTGGCTGCTCACCTTCTCCTCGAAGCAGGAGTCTCCAGCATAGTAAACGTCGAGCCCGGGCATTTTGTTCATTCCCACTATGACGTCTACCGGATGATGACGCAGATGATCACGCACCCAGGCCGCAAAGCGTTCGTAGAGCCGATGGTTGGTAAGCGCTCTGACGGGCACTTTCACCACTTCGATGGCTTCTCCGGTTTCTGCAGGCAGCGGCGCATTCCAATGCACAGCGTAGACGCGGACCTTATGGCCTCTGGCCAGACTTTCCCGCGCGAGCTTCATCAGGTCGCGCTGAATGCCCCCATAGGGAAAGTACTTAAAGATGCAGAAGGCGATCTGCATTCAGAAGCTCTCCCGCTTCACGCCAGACCCGTTCCGGCGGCAGCGCCGAATAGCAGGCGGGTACAACGTCCTGCCCATGCCAGGTAACAGCCGCCCCACGATAGGTACAGGACCTGCTCAAGCACGGCGCACACGGAAATTCAGCCTGGAGGTTTTTTACCACGGCGCCCCGACAGCCGGTTCGGGCGCTGCTCGTGCTGCCGTATATGACCAGCGTGGGAATCTTCAAGGCCGCTGCCAGATGCGCGAGGCCAGAGTCCACGCCGATGACGAGACGGGCGGAACTCAGCGCCTCGATGAGGGCCTCGAGCGGCAGGCGATCCCAAACCCGCACGGAAGCTCGCCCGGCGATCGCCCGACTCCTGGCCAGTTCCAGGTCGCTACCGGCTGGCAACGCCAGCGAGAAGCCGTCGCCAGTAGCCCGAATCGCAAGGGATTGCCAGAATGCCACCGGCCAGAGCTTGCTGTCCCAAGTGGTTCCGTGCAGGAGCACGCAGGGGCCGTTTCCAGACCCCACAGCCCCCGTTCCCGAGAATGGGGTATCGGCCGAGGACATCCCTACGGGCGACCCTTCAGACGACCTTTCAGGCGACCCCAACCGTCCAAGAGATATGCCGTAATCCAGCTCGGCATCGAGACCGGGCGCGGGGTAGCCAAGCGCTAGCGCAAACAGTCGACGCAGCCGGACGATGGCATGCTGGCCTGTAGCGACCTGGATTCGCCGATCATAAACAAGCGTCGCCGCGGCCTCCCTGGCAGAAGACCAGGAGAACCCGACTTTGCGGGTGCCCCGCGCAAACGCGCTGACCGCCGCGCTTTTGACCAGCCCCTGGGCATCCAGAACCAGATCGTATCGCCGGTTTCTCAGGCGGGCGCGAAAGGCATTGAGCTCGCGGTGATAGCGCGGCAGATTGCTGCGCCAGCGACGCCAGCCGATGGGCAGAACCCGATCAACAGCCGGGTGAAGACGGGGGATCGCGGCAAAGGCTTCCTCTACTACCCAGTCGAAACGAACCCCGTGGGCGGCGGCATCGGTGATCGCCGGAAGGGCGTGCACGACGTCCCCCAGGGAGCTCATCTTGACCAGCAGCACCCGCATCACAGCGCCTCGATGACGCGCTCGGGCCGGAGCTCGGTCAGGCAGTGCAGGTGACCCAGCGGACACTCACGCTCGAAGCACGGGCTGCACGGAAGTGCCAGCCTCAGGACCCTGGCTCCCGGGCCCAGCGGCGGCGTGAAATCAGGGGAAGTTGACCCAAACAGGGCCGTCAGCGGAACGTCCAGCGCGCCGGCAACGTGCATCAGTCCTGAATCGTTGCAGACTACGTGCTCCGCACAGGACAACAGGTCAACCGCATCCAGCAGCCCGGTTCGTCCAGCAAGATTTACCACACCGGCGGGCGCCCGTGATTCAATCTCCGCGCAGATCGCGCGGTCGCCGGTCGAGCCGAACAGCCAGACCTGTCGACCCTGGTCTACCGCATGCCGCGCTACTGTCGCGTAATGCTCCGGCGGCCAGCGTTTTGCCGGCCCAAACTCTGCCCCTGGGCAGAGCGCGAGAACACCGCCGCTGGTGACAAGTTGATGCGCTCGTATCAGCCGGTCCCGGTTGGCAGTGTCCACCAGCAGACGGGGCGTGGGATACGGCTTCGGTAAAAGTTCCGACTCTGGAAGCGCTAGCGCCATGAAACGCTCGATCATCAAGGGGTAGCGCTGGGCATCAAGCCGGCGCCACCGGTTGAGCAGCCCAACCCGTAACTCGCCGAGCCAGCCGATACGAATGGGAATTCGGGACCAAAAAGGTACCAGCGCGGACTTGAAGCTGTTTGGCAGGACGATGGCCTGGTGGTAGCCCTCATCCACCAGACGTCGACCCTGAGTCAGACGTTTACGCAATCCCAGCTCACCGTGAGCAACCTCAAGCAGCCAGGACCGGGCGACCCCGGGCATGCGCCGGGCAAGCGGTTCGGTGGCTGGGGGGGACAGCATGTCGATCTGCAGGCGCGCATCGCCATTTCCCAGCAGCTGAACCAGACAGTGTGCCATGACCATGTCGCCAACCCAGGCGGGTGCGACGATGAGAATCTTTCGGGAGCAGGAACTCGCGCCTTCGCGGGAACCGACCATTACCGGGTAGATTCAGCCGTCACGAATTGACGCCTTCAGGCGGCCGATTCCCGCGGAACGCTGGCAGGGGTCAGACGGCATCGCTGACCGGCGTGTGCCATTCGGGAAAAGCCTTGCGCTGGCCGCGTACCTGGTCGAAATACGTCTCCTGAAAGCGCTGGGTTATCGGCCCACGCTCTCCGGCGCCGATGACCCGGCCATCGAGCTCCCGGATTGGCAGCACCTCTGCCGCGGTCCCCGTGAAGAAGGCTTCGTCAGAAATATACACCTCATCCCGGGTTATCCGGCGCTCTCGAATCTCCAGACCCATCTCGCTGGCAAGTTGAAAAATGGTGTCTCGGGTTATGCCATCGAGACAGGATGTCAGTTCCGGCGTATGCAGCACGCCTTTTTTGACCAGGAAGATATTCTCTCCAGTACCTTCCGCTACGTAACCCTCGTTATCCAGCAACAGGGCTTCGTCGCAGCCGCTGTCTAAAGCCTCATGCAGAGCGAGGATAGAGTTGATGTAGTTACCGTTGGCCTTCGCCTTGCACATGGTGATGTTGACGTGATGGCGGGTATATGAAGAAGTTCGTACGCGGATACCGTGCTCCAGGGCTTCTGCATCCACATAGCTGGGCCAGGGCCAGGCGGCAACGCACAGATTGACCGACAGGCCCTGCGCCCGCAGCCCCATGGCTTCCGAGCCGAGGTAGACCATGGGCCGCAGGTACCCTTCGGTCAGCTCGTTGGCACGGAACACTTCCCGTTGCGCCTCGTTCACCTCTTCTTTGCTGTAGGGAATCTTCAGGCCGAGTATGTGCGCCGAATTGAACAGCCTGTCGGTATGCGCCTGGAGTCGGAATATGCACGGACCCCGGGGCGTATCGTACGCGCGCACGCCCTCGAAAACCCCAACGCCGTAGTGCAGCGTATGAGTAAGCACATGGACCTTGGCATCCCGCCAGGGAATCAGTGAACCGTTCTGCCAGATCCAGCCATCGCGATCCGCGAAATTACTATCGGTCATCTTTTCTAGTCATCGGTTTCGGTCATCGTCTCGCTAATGGTTTCTTGTCAATCCAGACTCATAGGCTGAGCAAACACCCAGTCCCAGGCTTCCTGCACTTGCCGCCGATGGCGCTCCAGCACGCCCGTTGCGCGCTCGGTATCCGGAAGATCCAGAACGCTGCGATGCCATTCCGCGCGCAGGGCCAGGTAGGCTTCCCGCAGGCTTTTCGCCATCTGAGCCGGCAACAGGTCGAGCTGCTCTGCGGTTTCGAGAATTCGCACGTTGTCCGTATAAACGGCAAGCTCAGGGTGCCTGTGCGCCTGAGCCAAAACGAGATATTGCACCATAAATTCAATATCGACGATACCGCCACTACCCTGTTTCAGGTCGCCTTCATCGCCATGGTGCTGTGCGAGGCGCCGACGCATCTTCAGCACCTCCGTCGCGAGCTCTCGATGATCTCTGGGCTGACACAACACCGCCAGGC
>Ga0316194_10001548_pt1 | contig 15893 bp, 7 predicted proteins | sample CroRivsedime1_MG_FD_204936 | JGI IMG/M metagenome (GOLD analysis project Ga0316194, IMG submission 204936) | Coastal sediment microbial communities from Maine, United States - Cross River sediment 1 | ecosystem: Environmental > Aquatic > Marine > Coastal > Sediment | place: USA: Maine...
CCTTAGGGTGTCAGCTTATAGAAGCGGAAGAACACATTCTCAATCTCCAATACCGAGGCATTGCTATAGCCTGCTTCATGGGCATAGGTGCGAACCGTACTCTCAGATATGGCGGTACCCGTTCCCGCGGCCTCGGGGAACACCAATGCCTGGGGCAAGCAATGAAGCACGCTCACGTTGTAATAGAAGCGTCCCATAGGATTATTGTTGTCAGATAAGCCTTCTCCTGCTGCCTCATCAGCGATGAATACAGTCCCTCCCGGGCTTGCCATTTCGCGCATACGGCTAAGGGTCTGCACCGGATATGGCAGGTCGTGCAAGCACTCGAATGCAGTTACCAGATCATACGGCGCCTCTACATTGAATTCCTCAATCGTACACGCATGGAATTGAACACGGTCAGCAACACCCTGCTGTTCAGCTATGCGTCGGGCTTCAGCGACGGACTCATCATCAACATCAATTCCGTCAATCTTTGTCTTTTCAAAGTGCTAGGCAAGAAATACACTCGACCAACCTACGCCGCAGCCAACATCCGCCACGCGTGCTCCCTGTCGCAGCTTAGCTTCGACGTCTGGCATAGCTTGGACCCACTTCTGAGCATACTCATGCTGAAACATGGGCCGGTTGGTTAGGGCAACGCCTTCCCGCAGATGCTTGCCATAATCCTCATACCGAACTCCACCACCGGATTTGAAAGCCTCGAGCAGCGGGTCGATCACCATCGCCAATCCCTGCAGAACCCCTGGAAACGCTCCCATGAAAAACGGACTATCCTCATCTGCCAAGACTGCCGTATGTTCTTCGGAAAGAGTGAATCTTTCGCCATTTGCGTCTGCCTCCAAATATCCAGATGTAGCAACTGCCAATAGCCATTCACGCACATAGCGCTCCGATAGCTTCGTGCGCTGGGCAAGCTGCGACACAGTGACGGGTCCACTCTTCGCCAACTCCTTAAAGAGCGCAAGTCGATGACCTAAGTATACGGCAAGGAGTCCCATGCCGCCGACCAACTCCGTGAATAAGCGTTCGCTTAACGCTTCCGCGCGTGCTTCGTCCATCGTCCTCTCCTATAGCTGCTGCAAATCACCTACAGGAATTCATGTGTGGCGTCGACTCAAGGGTTGGATTCTGAGCAGCATAAAATTTATATTAGATGGAAATTTTTCTCCCGATTGAAACATTATGATGAAAAAGTGGAAGCTGCCTATCCTGAGAATTTATTCGAGCAGGAATGATCGTTTCAATTTATAAAGTAGGGGCGATGGGATAGGTTATTCCTATTCAAATTAGAAAGAATGTTCTCAAGTAATACAATGTGGTAATAAATGTCAAGTTAAATTTGCGGGTTTTTTATTGATTTCAGCATAGAGGGATAGTTTTGCGAGATGTTACTTAACAGGCATTGTAAAAAAGGTGATGGAAGGTCTCCTAAATGGGTGGGAAATTCTTTAAATATGGATACCTTGATGCCAGAATCCCAGTTTAACATCGAGTTGTGATTTAGATTACTCAACGCTGAGAGAAATTTGTGATATTTCCTGATTTTGATGGTGATTTGAGCTCTCTCGAAATGTCATATAGCTGGTACTCTTGCCATAACATGCAATTCGATAATTATCGAAATGTGTGAAGATATGTTTACTCAATCAAATCCACTCAACAAATTGATTCTATTATGTATTTGTTCAGTCAATCTTAAATCTGTCGACCCATTTTCGCAAATATTCTGAAAATCTCATGAGCTTTGACTCTTGCAGACGTTTATCAACTATGTTGGATGTTAATCGAATCCTACACGAATATTTCAGGTTCCTTGCGAATCTGACAGTTTGTACTCAACCACTCTGCCATTTGTTTTATCATGGGTTCCTCCATCACTCTGGCTCCGGTTGGACAATTTTTTACACATGCACAGCATAAAATGCACGCAAGCTTGCCCGTCTCTACGGTTTCTTCGACCGTAATCGCTGCAACCGGACAGACTGAGGCGCAGGTCCCACACAAAGTACACAGGTCCTCTATCGTCGATGAAGATATCTCTGCCGGTTTTCTACGCTCTTTATAGGGACTGTTTCCGGGTACCTCTATCTGAGACACTTCATCAATCGAATCTATGCCCTTCAACTTTTCTCTGATCTTCATTCCGAATTCTTTGGCCTTTATGAGATCTTCCGGATCAGGCCGTCCGTTTGCAATGGGCGCGGTATCATTAGCAAATGAGTGTTCCCCAATAAATGCTCCGCCGGCGACCGGGATAAAACCTGATTCCCGGGCAAGATCCTTCAACTCAAGTAGGGCATCCTCAAACTCTCGATTCCCATACACAACGACGATAACTGCAGGTGTCCGGTTTGCCTTGAGGCGTTGCAACCTGGGGACTGCCGCCAATGGAACTCTACCGCCATAGACAGGAACCCCCAGGAGAACCAATTCATCTTGGACCTCATCCGGGCCCGGGATCTTTGCCTCCGGCGGTGTCAAATCAAGGTGTTCAATTTTGCCGATCGCTGTCCCCTGAGCAATTCCCTCCAGGATCTTTTGGGTTGTTTTGGTTGGTGAAAAATAGACCAGTCTGGCTGCGTTGAAATTCACGTCGATGCTCCTTTTAGATATCTGTTGAGGTTCCCATCTCCTTCTACATAGCTATTATAACCGAGCCTTGTCAATAGCCGGGTCCCGGGGATATTCTCTCAACAATTTCTCCCGTCTTTTTAAGAGTGTGCCTAAGGTAGTCGGCATGGTGCTGATGATAAAAGCCATTAAAAGCCTTCATCATCACCTTAAATAATTGCATTGCCATTATATTGATATTAACATAATAATTCAGATAACTGAACCAATAGGCCGTCTTGCGGCGGGCTTAAAATTCAGTACGGATATTGGGCTGGTTGTTGCCCAATCCGGGGTATCAATGGTTAGCGATCGATCTCCCTATACGGGTTTTCATCAGTGGGTGGACAATATGAAATTCAAAAAAACCCTGTTTTTTATTCTGTCTTTTGCGTTACTGGCCGTGTTCCTTAATACCGGAAAAACTCAGGCCACCGATTCAGAAGAATCTGCCGGCTCGACACTTCAAAAGATTACCATTGCCGTAAGCACAGATACCGTACCATTTCATTTTAGCGACGATCAGGGACGACCATCAGGTATCATCGTAGATATGTGGCGACTGTGGTCCGAGAAGACCGGTGTTGCAATCGAGTTTAAGAGTGCGCCGTGGAACGAGACCATTGCCATGGTCCGAGATGGCCGCGCAGACGCGCACGCAGGGCTGAACTACAATTCGGACCGCGAAAAATTTCTGGATTTTGGAAAGCCTTTGACCAGAAGTGACAGCTTCTTTTTTTTTGACAAAAATATATATGGTTTAAACACGATTGATGATCTCATCCCATTCAGGATTGGAATCATCAAAGGGGCTCACGAGGCCACGATTCTGAAGGCCGCTTTGCCTCAAGCCGCTCTAATTGAATATCCCGACCAGAAAAGTCTATACAATGCCGCAGAAAGGGGAGATATTAGGGTTTTCGCAGATGTTGAGCAAATGGCCCGTCACTTTCTCACCCAGCGAGGCATTGCCCACCAATACCGTTACAATCCGGAAAGTCCTTTGGATAAAAACGCCTTTTATCCCGCTGTGGGTGACGGGGACGTCAGATTGAGACTTATCCAAAAGGGCTTTGAAAAAATTTCAGCCCAGGAGCGGGCTGAAATTGAACGCAAATGGATATCCCCCAGACTGAAAGATGTCCTGATCATTGCCTGCGAACGTAACTATCCGCCTTTCACCCAGCTCGGCGTTAATGGCAAAGCCAGCGGTCTGCTCATAGATCTCTGGCGTCTTTGGGCTAAAAAAACCGGAAATCAAGTCGAATTTTTGATGACGGATTGGCCCAATACCCTCAAAGCCCTAAAAATCGGAACTGCAGATATCCACTCCGGCCTGTATCACACCGCTGAGCGTTCACTGTGGATACACTTTTCCAGACCGATATATGAGAGTGACTCAGCCTTTTTCTATCTTCCTGAATACGGAAAAGTTCAAACGGCTCAAGAACTGGCCGGGCGGAAAGTGGGCGCGCTGCGTGACAGTTTCCAGGCGGAGTACGTGGGTATTCACTATCCGGAAATGGATTTAATCGAGTTTGACAGTTACCCCGCTTTGCTCGAAGCAGCTGCCAAAGGCCTGATTAAAGCATTTATGGATGAATCTTTGCCGATGAAGGACAGAATGCGGCATCAATATGAGCGGGGTCAGTTCGAGATGCTGGCAAAGCCGCGCATCAGCAACCAGATGCATGCAGGTACGCTAAGCAGCAATGCCAAGCTGGTTACAGCCATAAACGCCGGCTTGAGCAGCATTACTCCCGATGAGTGGCTGGCGTTGGAGAAACGTTGGATCATTGACCCTGCGGATCGGTACTATGGCAAAAATCAGAAAAAAATAGATTTGACTCCCAGAGAAATTGTCTGGCTGGCCGCCCATAAAAACATTCGGATCGGAGTTGATCCGGGCTATGCGCCTTATAGTTTCGTCGATGAGTCAGGGAGGTATTCCGGTGTATCAGCTGATTTTATGCAAATCATCAGTGAGCGTCTGGGAGTCACCGTGGAGATGGTCCCGGGACTCAATTGGGAAGAAATCCTTGAAGGGACCCGGCAGGGGAAGGTAGATGTAATTACCACTGCTCGCAAGACCCCTGCCAGAGAGAGCTTCCTAAATTTTAGCCAGACCTACATCCCAACGCCGCTGGTGATCGTAACCCGCAAGGATTTTGCTGATATTAAAGGACGTTATGATATCGAAGGCCGGAAGATAGCCATGGTAAAAGGGTATGCCAGCCATGAGAAAATAGTGAAGGACTTCCCTAAAATCGAGCCGTTCTGGTATTCCAAGCCGTTGTACGCCCTCAGATCCGTCTCGCTCGGCAAAACGGACGGCTATATTGGCTCCGAGGGGACTGCCTCGTATTTAATAAGCAAACACACAATTACCAATCTTAAAGTCGCCGCGATATTCGATGACAGCCTGGATGGACAGCGTTTTGCGGTACGCCAAGACTGGCCGGAGCTGGCGCAAATCCTCGATAAAGCACTGGACACGATTTCTGAAAGTGAGCGTCTCAAAATATTGGACAAATGGATTCACACACAGCCCGGCCGGGTCCAGCAGAAAAAACTCGTTCTATCTGAAGAAGAAAAAGCCTGGCTGGCTGAAAATAAAAACATCCGCCTTGGTGTGGATCCGGCCTGGCCCCCGTTTGAATTTTTTGATGCGGCCAGGATCTATTCTGGAATCAGTTCGGGTTATGTACGTCTGCTGAATGATAAATTGAACCTTAACATGGCGCCTGTGCCGGATATCAGCTGGAATGACGTTATGAAAAAAGCCGGCGACGGGGGTATTGATGTTTTGCCGTGCATTGCCAAAACACCGGAGCGTGCGAAATTTTTACGCTTCACCAAACCCTACCTGAGTTTCCCGATGGTCATCGTCACCCGGCAGGATTCTCCGTTTATCAGCGGGATTCTGGGCTACGAGGACGGCAAGCTTGCCGTCGTCAAAGGCTATGCCACCCAGGAGTATTTGGAAAGGGACTACCCGGACCGCCAATTTTATCTTGCCGATGATATCGATGAGGCGCTCAAGGCTGTTTCCAAGGGCAAACTAGATGCTTATGTCGGAAACCTGGCTTCCTTTACCTATGCTGCGCAAAAACTGGGGCTGACCAATCTTAAAGTCATGGCGACAACACGCTACCGCCATGATCTGGCTTTTGCCGTTCGAAATGACTGGCCTGAATTGGTCGGGATTCTGGAAAAAAGCCTGGCGGCGATACCCGAGCAGGAAAAAAGCAGAATTAATAATCGGTGGATCAATGTGCGCTTTGAACGCCAGTTTGATTGGATCCTGGTATTTAAAATTGTTCTTCCCATTGTTTTGATTGGCGGGATCATTCTGGCCACTTTCATCAAATGGAACAGGACCCTCTCCAAAGAGGTCAGCGAGCGGAAACTGGCCGAGAATGCTCTCAAAGAAAGCCGGGCGTCTGCTCGCGGGCTGCTCGACGCCACGCGTGAATCTCTATTTTTATTAGACAGCGAAGCAACGATTCTGGCCGCAAACACAACGGCGGCCCAGAGATTTAACAAGGCGCCGGCAGAGATTGCGGGGATGAATTTTTTCGATCTGCTGCCCGCAGCCGTCCGCGAATCACGCAAGTTCTATTTTGACCAGGTGATGCAAACCGGCCAGCCGGTCGACTTTGAAGCCGTTCGGGATGACTTCATATTTCAGACACGATTTTATCCGGTCAAAGACAAATCCAGTGCCCTAGTCGGGGTCGCCCTATTCGCCCAGGATATCACCGATCGGAAACATGCTGAAGAAGCGCTTCGCGAAAGCGAACGCAATATGCGCATCGTTTTTGAAAATTCACCGCTGGGCATGATTCATTTCAGCAATAACGGCACCATTCTCAACTGCAATGACAATTTTGTTCAATTGATGGGGTCATCACGCGATAAACTCGTCGGTTTTAATACTGTCAGACAGACAAAAAATGAGAAATTGCGATCGGCCTTGCTAAAAGCGTTATCCGGGGAGCGTTCGGAATATGAGGGCAATTATACGTCCGTCACCGGTGACAAGACGACACCGCTGAGAATTGTTTTCAACCCCACGGAACCCGAAAAATCCTCCTCCGAAGTCATCGCTGCGCTCGAAGATATCTCCGAACGCAGGCGCATGGAAAAGGAATTGATTGCAGCTAAAATTACGGCGGACGAAGCGAATAAGGCCAAGGGTGATTTTTTGGCCAACATGAGCCATGAAATTCGCACACCCATGAATGCCGTCATTGGAATGGCACATTTGGCCTTAAAAACAGACCTGACATCCAAGCAGAAGGATTATCTCAATAAAATTCAATCCTCAGCGAATTCTTTGCTGGGCATCATCAACGATATTCTCGATTTTTCCAAAATTGAAGCCGGTAAAATGGCCATGGAAGCAGTGGATTTCAATCTGGATGACGTTTTAGACAATCTGGCGAATCTGATTACGGTAAAGGCCCAGGAAAAAGAAGGCCTTGAAATACTTTTTGCAACGGCCAGGGATGTTCCGCGCTATCTGGTGGGCGATCCCCTGCGCCTGGGTCAGATCCTTATCAACCTGGCCAACAATGCCGTTAAATTTACCGAATCCGGCGAAATCGTGGTTTCCAGTGAATTGGTTAAACAAGACCAGGATCAGGTAACCCTGAAGATGTCGGTTAGCGATACTGGAATTGGATTAACCCGACAGCAGATTTCCAGGCTGTTTCAGTCCTTCACCCAGGCCGATACTTCAACAACCCGTAAATACGGCGGTACTGGATTGGGTCTGACCATCAGTAAACGATTGGTAGAGATGATGGGTGGTGAAATTTGGGCTGCAAGCGAACATGGACAGGGCACCACTTTTAGTTTTACCGCCAATTTTGGCCGGGACGCTGAAAAAGAGAAAAAACGCCTCGAAACACCCAAGGAGCTTAAAGGGATGAAAGTGTTGGTTGTGGATGACAATGCAACCTCACGGGATATTTTTCAGGAAATGCTGATATCGCTCACCTTTGAAGTGACACTGGCAGCTTCCGGGGAAGATGGACTGGCCGAATTCGAAAAAGCTGCGGATAAGCACCCCTTTGAACTGGTAGTAATGGATTGGAAACTGCCGGGCATCGACGGCTTTGAAGCCTCCCGGCGCATCAAAAAACATCCACACATCAGCACCGTACCTGCGATTATCATGGTTACCGCCTACGGCCGGGAAGAGATGATACAACTCAGCGAAGCCCAAGGGTTGGACGGTTTTTTGATCAAACCTGTAAATCCTTCCATGCTGTTCGACATGATCATGCAAGTCTTCGGCAAAAAGCAACGCAATGAGCCCGGCATTTCGTATCGGCAAGATCAGAATAGCGAGGCATTGCAAGCCCTAAACGGGGCAAGCATACTTCTGGTGGAAGACAATGAAATCAATCAGCAGGTGGCTGAAGAAATTTTATCCGCTGCGGGGTTTGAGGTTTCGATTGCCAACAACGGCCTGGAGGCTGTCAACGCAGTTAAGGAAAATGATTATGATGCCGTATTGATGGATGTCCAAATGCCGGTAATGGATGGATATACAGCCGCAAAAGAAATTCGGAAGTGGGAATCAGTCTCCGCTAACGCGGATTATGATATATGGGAAACAGAGGCCAGAGGACAGAGGGCAGAAGTCGGAAGACAGAGGACAGATGACAGAAGCCAGATGATAAAAGCCCGCATTCAAGCCTCCAACCTCAAAGCAGAGAGCAGAGGACAGAAGTCAGACGACAGATTCCGAAATACAAATTCCGCATTCCGCATTCCGCATTCCGAATTCAAAAGCGTTCCTATAATTGCCATGACGGCCCATGCCATGTCAGGTGATCATGAAAAGAGCCTGCAGGCCGGTATGGTCGACCACGTGACCAAACCGATTGACCCCGAGCATCTTTTCGCGACCCTCTTAAAGTGGATGCGACCCCGGCAAGTGCAAGCCGGAGCTCCTCAGCAACATACAGTCATAGCTGATAAGCCGGATAGAGTTGCTGCCGAAACAGCACTTGCGTCTGGATCAAACACGCCGGCCGATGGGGAAGAATTTCCGGCAGCCCTGACGGGATTTGACCTCGATGAAGGCCTAAAGCGATTGCAGGGCAACCACAAGCTTTACAAAAAATTACTGCTGAACTTTGCCGGAAGCTATGCCAACATGACCCAGGATATTCGCCGAGCACTCGATTTGGCCGACTATAAAAATGCCCACCAACTCGTTCACAGCCTTAAAGGAGTAGCCGGCAACCTGGCAGCCGGCCGGTTACAGAAGGCGACCGTTGGATTGGAAAAGCTTGTCAAACATGCCGATCCCAATGCGCCGCCAGAGCCTAAATCTATCGCGTCCAAGTTGGACGTGCTGAAGGACGCACTCGATCAGGCTCTGGGTGCAATTGAAACGCTCAAAACGGGAGAGGAAGCAATTAACTCCGAAAGTTCAGCGGACTTATCAGCCTCCACCACAGTGGATGTCGACAAAGAAGCAATTCGCCGCTTGCGTGAAGCGGCGGAGATGGGGGATGTAACCGAAGTCGTTTCAATCGCGGAAAATATTGAATCGCAAACAAATGGCTTTTCACCGTATAGAGCAAAGATTACGCAGCTTGCCGATGATTTTGATTTTGACGGAATCCTCGAGTTGACCGATCAACTGGAGAGTTGATCATATACTCTGTCGAAGATGTGTTGTCAAACGCCAGGTAAGTAAACAAAGCTAGGGTAAAAGGAGAAGGGCAAATCCATCGATCTGGAATCACCCTCTCAGTTTGATTTCAAGGGGCTAACTTTGATTCTGGTGACTGCGGCATGGGTTTCCGGGCACGCATAAGCACTCCCTTTGTTTTCGGATACTTAAAATGGCCCTCAGGCGTTACGGCTACCTTGTTGTATTTTTCTCGGATACCGGCATTCTTATAACGTGTTTATATCAGCGTGCCTATTTGCGATTCCCTGCAGCTCTCCGGCATTATTGGAAAAAATCCATTCAACCCCACGATTGATTTCCCTGAACAGACAGTTTTTTGATGCGGGATATCCAGTACCCACATTTTGTCCCTTATTACGGTGTTTTGCCAATCTTACATTGTCCATTAGTAAATAGTGCCCGGCTATTCCGCAATAATCTTTTTTTAAAGCCAGTTCACTGAATTGGCCCACATTCAGTGTTGCAATAGGGATGAAATTTGAAGCCGGTACGAAGGTGATCAGATCGAACATTTGGGGCGTAAGGGACATCAAATGATAGTCCATGCACGGCTCGAGAGGAAAAAAACATTCCTTGAAAATCTCATTCTGCCGTTCGGGATCCGGATAGTTTTCGGCTTTTATTTCGATCATAAAATGCAAATTTTTGCCATACTTTTCGATCACTTCCGCAAGGGACGGAAGCAAGGGACAGCGTGATTTCAGCTCGTCCCGGGTCACTTCAGCGATGGTTAAATCAATTCCGAAAACCCGTTTGAGGTCCGGATCATGGATGATCACCGGGTGAAGGTCCTTTGTCCAGCGGACGTCAAATTCAATCCCCCATATGCCCTTCTCCCAGGCCAGGTCGAAGGCTTCGATGGTATTTTCAAAAACCATGCGGTTGTCGTGCTCGCCGCGATGAGATACTATTTTGCATGCCTTTAACCGGTCATGGCCTGGAAATGGTTGCGGCCATATCCTGAAGAAAAAATCAATCCAGCGTATCAGTACCTTTTCAAAACTCTTGGGAAGTTCTGTTTTCATCCAATCTCAACTTGTAAATCTGCAGGCAATGCTAATAATTATTCTTTCGAGATAGATTTTAACCTATACAACACCGCTGAAATCGGCGCAAGTATGTTCCGGCTTAAGATGAGGTGAACCATGCGAAAGAGTCGTAATTCGGAGTGGGAAAATTTAATCGTAAATCCGGCGCAAGTAATGCAGAAACTCGAACCCGGAATGAGTATCTTCCTTGGCACCGGTGTGGGTGAGCCCAGAACTCTGGTTAAGCACCTGATGTCTACCGATTCGGCCCATTTGAAAGATCTGGAACTGATCCAACTGGTGAGTCTTGGGGATGCCATCTCCGTGGAAGCATTAAATACCAATGCTTACCGGCTGAAAACATTCTTTTCCGGCTGGGTGGCCGGCGAGGCAATCACGGCAGGGCAGGTGGACTTGATCCCAAGCAGTTTTTCTCGAATTCCAATGTATATAGAATCCGGCAGAATCCCGATCGATGTGGCATTTATCCAGATTACACCTCCCAGCGAAGCCGGATATTGCAGCCTCGGTGTGGCCGTCGATGTTTCTCGCCAGGCAATGGAACAGGCATCTTTGGTCGTCGGTGAAATCAACTTCGATATTCCGACGACTTTCGGTGACACATTTGTGCATGTATCGGATTTTGATCACCTTGTCCGTTCCACCGAAGCGCCGATCTATTTTGGCCGCTGGCCGGTGGACGATATTTTTGACCAGGTAGCGGCCAACATAGCATCTGTTATTGAAGACGGCAGTTGTCTTGCCTTTTCCCCGGGCCCCTTGTTCGAAGCTTTGAGTCGGCATTTGGTGCGTAGACAAAACCTTGGTATCCACACGCCTTTTTTCACGGATGCGTTAATGGATCTCGTTAAGAGCGGTGCCGTTACCAACCGCTACAAAGAGATATTCAGGGGTAAATCATTGACCTCCTATGCATTTGGCACCCCGGATTTGATGACCTGGCTCAATCGCAACCCCCTGGTGGAATTCCAGGGTATTGACAAAGTGTTTACCCCGGCTCAGATCGGTCAGAATCCCGGTTTTGTCGCCGTGCTGCCGGCACGCAAGGTGGACCTTTCCGGCCGCATTGCACTGCATTTCGGCAAGGGCAACGTCACCGCCGGACCAGGTGACATCATGGACCTTTTCCGTGGCGCCGAGTTGTCCCGCGGAGGAATGACCATCTTTGGCCTGCCGAGCCGGAATCGAGACCGCCAACCGAATATCCTGATTTCTGTCGAGGATTTCCCGAATCAATTGAGCATCCGCGAAGCGGTCGACATGGTGATTACCGAATACGGCGTTGCCAGTCTGAGCGGACGTACCGTGCGCGAACGCGCTCAGGCTTTAATTGAAATCGCCCACCCGGATGACCGCTTAAACCTTGTACGTCAGGCAAAAAAGCAAAAGATCATTTATCAGGACCAAATTTTCCTGGCAGAATCCGCCCACCTCTATCCGGTGGAAATCAACTTCCAGCATACCTTTAAAAACGGCGTAAAGGTGCGGTTCCGGGCCATTAAACCTTCCGATGAGGAAGAAATGCGCCGTCTTTTTTACCGGTTCTCCGACAAATCGGTTTATTATCGGTATTTTGCTCCCATCAAGACGATGCCCCATTCAAAGATGCAGGGGTATGTCAATATCGATTTTAGCCGGACGATGTCCATCGTCGGTGTTGTGGGGGATCCCGGTCAAGGACATATCATTGCAGAGGCCAGGTTCATAAAGGACCAGAAGCGCCCCCTGGCAGATGTGGCCTTTGTGGTGGATGAACAGTATCAAGGCCTGGGCATCGCAACCTATCTGTATAAAATGCTTATCCGGTTGGCAAAAGAGCGCAGAATCCAGGGACTGACGGCCGACGTCTTGGCCTCAAACAAGGGAATGATGAAAGTATTCGAGAAAGAGGGAACAACAGTCACGGCCAAGTTGGACTACGGCGTATACCACCTGACCATTCCGTTTGACGCCCAACAAACAGCTCTAAAGCCCGAATCAAGTGATGTTCAGTGAAAAGATTCGCCAATATTATACGCAATCCACCTTAAATAGGGGGAAAGGTAATAAAGATTTACGGATCTATAACTCAAAAGCAGGTAATCCATCGTGGTCGCTTTCATTTTCAATTAATTTTGGAGTACTGGAGTATTGGAGTAATGACGGAAGGATGGATGTCTTTTTTTCAACACTCCAATACTCCATCACTCCATTATGCCAAGGCCGAGACTTTCAAGAACTGTCGGAAACCTTTGAATTACCTTTTTATTGGTTACAATTCCAAAGATTTATTAACAGGGTTCGCGCGATACATCTGTCGCCCTTAGAAAAAGGATGCTCCAATCGATGCAGGATATTCAGGATATTATACGCAAAGTCCAGGTCAATGTTCCTTTTAGAATGCTTTATGATACCTATCTGAACCGATTCCTTGAACATAAATTAAACCCGGAAATCGGCATAGATGCAGCGGCTCTAGAACGTTTTACCTTTTCGGATTTCAAACGCATCGGCAAAATATTGGATGATCACGCGCTTTCGGTCACTCTTCATGGTCCGTTCATCGATCTGTCGGCCGGATCCACCGATCCGGCCGTCGTGGCCCTGACCCGAAATCGCTTCGAACAGTTACTGAATCTGGTGCCCGTCTTCAGACCCAAATCGGTTGTCTGCCATGCGGGCTATGATTGGAAACGCTATGGCTATTTCAAAACGCAATGGATTGAAAATTGCCTGGAAACCTGGGCATGGCTCGCAAAGAGCCTGGATGAACTGGGGTCCAAATTGATGCTGGAAAATGTCTATGAAGAGGACCCGGAGGATATACGCGTTATCCTTGATGGCCTCAAAAACCCCGCTGTCGGCTTTTGCCTGGACTGCGGCCATTTAGCCGCTTTCGGAAACTCCGAACTTGAGGTTTGGCTAGAATCGTTGGGATCGTATATCCGACAACTTCATCTTCATGACAACCATGGCTCAAATGATGAACATCTGGCAATGGGGCTGGGATCCATCGATTTTAAACTCCTGTTCAGCCATTTGAAATTAAACTATAGTTCACCCCCCATTATTACCCTTGAAGCCCATCAGGAAGAGGATCTGTGGCCTAGTTTAGCCTATCTCACAAGGATATGGCCCTGGTAGATAACGGCATTCGAGGTCTTGGGTGTCAGAGAATCGGGGATATCCTGGTGTGCTAAATGTCTCGGAATTTCTAAATTTTATAATGATACCCGTCAGACATCCAATTTCTGCTTTAGCTCCAGAAAATATGCTGCTATTATGAGAAAATCAATACGAATTATATTCGTTTTGACTCTCTAAACCCACCATTACACGATTCTCTCCGAGCCGGAGGCCAGAACCCATGATAGCGCTAAAGCTTCACTGCGTGCCCAATATTCCAGAATTCCAACATTCCAATTGGGAAGAAGCCCCTAACTTTAATCTGATTTCTATTGTTACGAATCCCTTGAATCCTTCAAATATTTGGTCGGGGAATTTTTCATTAAAGTCCGATACAAAAAATACCGATAAAAACCCTATATCGGTGTGCTGATCCATCTAAATCAACCCATCCTCAGGCAGGGACCATGACAGATATAAATCAAACAGAAAAAAGCCCGGGTGCGATATCCGCAGTCGTTCCCCGGGAAGCAAAAACCATCGTCATGACCCGCAAAAAGGAAAAAGTTATCGGACCTCGACTGGTCTGCACTTCAGCTTCAGGCGAGAGTAAAATCTACCCTCTTAACAAAACAAAACTTGTCATTGGACGCTCTGTTGAAGCCGATCTCAATTTGCTTGATCCTTTGGTTTCCCGTAAACACTGTGTGATTGAAAACCGGGAAGATGGATTTGTCGTAAGAAATGTGAGCACAACTAACCCGTTGTTATTAAATGATAAACCAATAGCCGAAAAACGCCTTTACACCGGAGATCAAATAAGAATCGGTTCTGCGACGCTGGCGTTTATTTCAGACCGTGCCCGGGATGAAAAAAAGCTGGATGCCAAAATGCTCTCCCAGAATAAACGATCGAGATGGGGGTTGTGGTTTACTGTTTCTCTGCTGATCATTTTGGTGGGCTATTTCAGCTATTTTCAGGCATATACGCCCTTAAAAGTCAAATGGGCGCTATCTGCTGTTTCAAAACAGATCGAATTTGGAAAATACCTGTCGGCCCAAAATTCCCTTAAACATCTTTTAGACCTGGACCTATCTCCGGAGCACAGAAACCTGGCGAAAGAACTTATCGCTGAATCGACTCTGGCCATTACCCAGCAAAAGGCTCAAAATGAAGACCTCACTACCGTGATGGAATACTTAAAGGCTTACCTGGCGGAATACGGTGCCGGCAAAGAATCGGAAGTTCTCTGGGATCGGTTGGATTATTATCGTTTATCCCAGGCGCACCGTCTTGAATCTGCCAAGGACTTCCAACCGGCACTAAGGCAATATGCCGCCATCAAAGAAGACAGCATCTATTTCGAAGAAGCGCACAAGGCCATCCGCCGTATTTGGCTGACTCACCAGCAACAACCTCGCAAAGATCAGACACTGGCACAACTTTTAAAAGAGGCTGAATTCCATTTTCGGGCTCAGCGGTATCTCAAACCGGTGAACCAAAATGCTTATCTCCTCTATCAAGCTGCCTTGTCACTGGAACCCGGAAATAAGTTGTCGCTCAAACGCATCGACCAGATGAAGTCTTTTTACCGGGAACACGGTGATAAATATTTTGTACAAAGAAAATGGTCCCGGGCCCTTTCTTATTTTGAACGCTATTATTTAATTGATACCGAGACCAAAGAAATAAATCAGAAAATGATAATCTGCCGGGAAAAAATGGCTGAGGCCAGGGCGTTGGACCCAAAAGCCGGGCCGGCTGAAACTTCATCAGAAAAAAGGGTGAGGGGAAAACAAAAAAACAGTAAAAAGCAGGCAGAAAAGAAAGAAGAAATCAAACGGCTGTTGGAAGAGTCGGGAACCGAGAGTTCCTGGATCATGCAATACCTCTTCGAAGACCAGCAGAATGAAATCGACTCCGAGAAGCCCTGGTGATTCAAGGCTTGGATGAAAAACACACTTATTGCAGTTTTGTTAGGTCTTTTTATCATCACCGGAAGCACATCCTGTATGTTTCGGATGCTCCAACCTGCGCCGACCCCGGCAGTACTTGAAAAAGATCAGCTCCCAACCAAAATCGCTATTCTGCCCTTTGCAAACAAAACAGCCAACCCTGCAGCCGGTTCCCAGGTCCGCAAGATGTTTTATAATTTCTTCAGTTCGCTGAACTATCGGGATCTTGAGCCTTATGTCATCGACGATAATCTGAAAGTAAATCATCTATATGCCCGAATCACCGCCGGAGAAGATGTTTCGCCGCAAAAGCTGGGCCAGTTGCTGGGAGTGGACGCTGTTATTTACGGTGAGGTTCTCAGTCTGGGTAAAATGTATGCACTGGTATATTCCGACAATCAGGCCGGACTCAAAGCCCGGATGGTTCGCTGCGATTCCGGTCAGGTGCTGTGG
>Ga0316194_10001552_pt1 | contig 15875 bp, 13 predicted proteins | sample CroRivsedime1_MG_FD_204936 | JGI IMG/M metagenome (GOLD analysis project Ga0316194, IMG submission 204936) | Coastal sediment microbial communities from Maine, United States - Cross River sediment 1 | ecosystem: Environmental > Aquatic > Marine > Coastal > Sediment | place: USA: Maine...
GATGCGCAAACGCCCCCACAGAGTCCATCACCGGCGGGCACGCGTGTCACAGGGTTCTCTTGCGTGCGACAAATATTACTACATGGCTACGCTCCGATGGTTACAGCGGTTGTGCTACACCGGTGCCTTGCTCAGGGAGACAACGCACCGTCGGTGATGAATCGCATCAGAAGTGCTCGCGGCTTAACAGCGACTGATAACCTGTAGCAAATCGGAACGTGTGCGAACGCGCACGCATTTGCGAGACGACAGCATCCTGTTGCGCCCGCTTTGTGTTTGTCGTTTTCCGGCATCGCTTTTCTGGTCCAGCATGTTTCGAATATCACGAGGCAACTCTAGCCGGTCGTCGACTACTGCTCAGTGCCGCCACCTATCCTGCAACGGTTCGACATCTGCGCACAGCGGGGCGGGAGACCATGAAACCGCCATCAGTTCGCGTGACCATCGTAGCCACTTGCCAACTGCTCGGGGAACCAAGTCGGCGCGCAGCCGCCGCCAATCGGGCCTTGAATGGCGCTACCCGGTCTGAAGACGCTGTCAGTTGGGCCGATCATGAAGGCGTTATTCAGTTGGGTCGAAAAGCGCTTACAGCACGGCGGTTCACCCCCGTCGCCTGACCGCTACTTTGTTGCTTCAGAGCCACCTCAATGATCGCGGGAATAATTGGCCCTAAGCTGTTCAGTAGATACATCTTTCGTTTTCCCAACAGCTGCCGCCTCTGACAAAAGCAAGGGCCGCACGGCTAAGGCGTTGACCGATTCATGTAATGAGCGTTATCGTTATCGACGGATCATAAAATTCGCACCAAAGACGAAAAACATGGTCTGAACGCAAGAAGGCAAAAGGGAGGAAATATGGAAGCCTACAAATGTCCGCACTGCGGAAAAGCCCACTTCGCGACGCTCTGTTCGGATTGCCTGACCGAAGGGATTCGTATTCAGGAAACCAGATCGATTTTTCATCTAGGGCGATGCCACCGCTGTGGCCACGTCGACGATGAGCCGTGCACAGCCCAGATTGGGTCCGGCGAGATAGTTAGCCGTGCCTGGCACAGTAGCGGAAGTGCGTTCAAAGGTCTGACGCAGAAGGCGGCCAGCCTGGCGGCAAGAGCAGCCGACGCGATCAAGGCGCACGCCTCTCGCCCCCGCTAGCGCATAGACTTCACCGGGAGCGCCGGCCGGGGTGCTTAGGCCGGGTTTAACGATTAGCAGAATCGCAATCCGTCTCACCCCTCGCCCCGGCCGACGCATTTTTTCGCTGCGCTTTCTGATTTTCTTTTCGCTGTCCACCGTTGGCAGCGCGCACCCCTCTCGCCTGTAAACGGTTGCGATACCCGGGGGAGCTTCCCCGCTTTGCAACCGCAACAATCAAATGCGCCTGTTAGGCTCATTCACTTACGGCGCCCTCAAAAAACCCCGTCGCGTAACAGGCTGCCGGGAAGATCGTGTACTGATTCCCTAGAAACACAAGCGTGCCAACGGGAAGTCATTGCTGCAGAGTAACGGTATCATCCCCGGCTTAGCCGACACACCAGTCGCCTGCTTGAAGCCGGGCATAAGCCCCTACGCGTCAAACGCTCTTGAATCCGACAAAACAAAATCAACGTGTTGCGCTTGATATCCCGTTCAGATTTGATAGAAAGGATGGATCAATGATCACCGAAATCGTCACATTCAAACTCCCTGAAGGCAGCAAGCGCGAAGACGTTCTGGCTAACTTCGAGATGACTGCCTCGGTGTGGAGCCAGAACCCGGACCTGATTCGAAAAAACTATTTGTTCGATGCCGACGACAACGTCGCCGGCGGGGTGTACTTATGGCGGACCAAGGCACACGCGGAAAAGTGGCATGGAGACGAATTTCGCGCGCGGGTGAAACAACTCTATGGCGCCGTACCGACCAGTCAGTTTTTTGAAACACCTATCGTCGTCGACAATCTTGCCGGGGAAATCACGACCAGCGATTGAAGAGCCGACCAATCGCTGGCCAACGATCAGCAGCGTGCCGACGCTTGTGGCCCGATTAACGCTGCGGGTTGTACGACACCCCTGCCTCTCAACTATCGGACGACACCCCCATGCCTGCGAAGACTTGGCCGAGACTCTCCCGGGCACGCATAGTGGTAGCTGATTGAAGGTTTGCGCCGGGCTCGATCGGCGCTATAACCCTTCTTTCTCCATTGTTATCGGCACGTACTTTACCCCGATCCCTGGTCGCATCAATCGAATGATTGCCCTACTCGCATGTGCCGAAAAACGCGTCCTGTACAGCCAAAATCAGGCTGCGCCCGGCATATTATTGGCAAGCATATAAACACCAATAAACAATTAGTTAAAAACTCTTCGCGCCTTTCAGGAGGCGTTGCCCAGCTCCGCGCGCAAGCTGGCACATCCATTGCGGTAAGAACTCCCGAGGAAGGTCAGCAGGAAAGCCCGCCCAAGCCTGGCCGCTCGAGACTAATCACAAACCACGCAATGGAGTCTGAACATGAAATTTCGCAATCAACGCATGGCATTCGTAGCGGCACTGGCCGGTTTCGCAATGCTGAGCTCCGGCAACGCTCTTGCCGGTAATACCAACACGCTCAGAGTCACCGCAGACATTACTGGCACCTGTAACTTCAGTGCCTCAAACGACGGTACGAATGGAAACACGACTATGAACTTCGGTACGCTGGACCAGGTTACTGGCGGGGATGTCGCGGCGCCGACAACGACCCTGAGCTACTGGTGTACCAACGGGACGGCCGCCACTGGCGTCACCGCCGGCAATGGACAAAACTCAGCCAGTTGCGGCGGCAACAACTGCCTAACCAATGGCAGCGACTTCATCCCCTACTCCTTGATTATTGTCAATGACACGCAAACGGGGGCTGGGAAAAGCACAGACCTTGACATCGACATCAGTGGTGGCATCTTAGAAGCGGACTATATTGATGCGGAAGCAGGTAACTATTCCGACCTCGTAACGCTGACCATCACACCTTGATTGGTCGGTACGTAAATAGTCCGGTGGTGCGCACGTCGGCGCGCCTGCCGAGAAAGGCCGCGATGTTTTGCGGCCTTTTTCTGTTGGCGATGCTATTCCAAGGCGCCCCGGCGCTGGCCGCCTGCGATTTTCGCCAGCCATTGAACAATACGCTTCCGCTGGGCACGATCTCGCCGGCGCAAACCGGCGACGTCGTCGCCAGAATCGAACTTCGCTTTCAATGTACCCAGGGGGACAGTCCGGTTTTTTCCCTGAGTGGCGCCAACGATCTGGGCGCCGGTCTGCACCGCATGCGTAACGTGACAACACCCTCCGAGTTTCTGCGCTATCAGACGACTACCCAGGTCAGGGCAAGGCGCTTGGTAATCAACACCAGGGTGACTGAAGCCGACTACCGCGATGCCTGGGTCGGACCTTACGAAGACACGCTGACCATCACCGTATTGCCTTGAACTCAACCATGAGCACCTTGAAATGAATGCATGGCGTTATCCGCGGCGCATCGTCCGCACGTTGATTTGTGGCCTCTCGATCCTTCTTCCCACTGCCGCCTGGCCCGGCGATTTTTCCGTCTCCCCCATCAGGATCTTCCTGGACAAAGACCGCAAAGCCGACGTCGTGACGGTCACGAACAGCGGCACCGTGCCGCTGCAGTTCGAGATTCGTCCACGGGAGTGGACCCAGAATGCCACCGGCGAAGACGTCTACGTAGACACCCGCGATGTCTTGGTCTTCCCCCGCTTAATGACACTCGAGGGCGGTGAGTCGCGTGACGTGCGCGTTGGCATGAAGATTCCACCGGGGACTACCGAAAAAACCTACCGCGTTTTCATCGCCGAACTTCCGCCGCAGAGCGCCGACGACGACGCGAACGCAGGCGGTACTAACGTAGCCTTCCTGATCAGCTTCGCCGCGCCGATCTTTTATAGCCCCATCAAGCGCGATCCGACGCTGGAGATCGCCCGATTCGATCTCGCTGACAACCGGATTGACGCAACACTGGCGAACGGCGGAAACGTGCATCTGTTCGTCGAGGAAATGAGCGTCGTCGGCCTCAACGCGACCGGCGGCGAGGTTTATCGCGAAACAATTCCGGAGCGATATCTCCTGGCGGGCACCACCAGGTCCTACACGCTGGATCTTTCCCCCGCGCAATGCGAAGCACTGGCGAGCATCGCGTACAACGTGCGCACCAATGAATTGAGCGCGAATGCCAAGAAGGACGTGGGCAAGAACTTCTGCAGCAGCAGAATGCCCGAATCACCAGCCACCGACAGCACGCGCTGATCGATTCCTGGCCGGGCTGGTTCTCGAACTCGCCTGCGCCGCAATAATGTCCGGAGCCGTTCAGGCAGCGGATACGCTCCCCGTGCGCCAGTTGACCGCAGCAGCGCCTGACGCAACGGATCGCGCCGGCAGCGACCCGGCAGTCCACGCGCCCCTCGAGTTTGAACCGTCCCCGCAGTTTTCCTCAGACGAGGAAGCACTTTCGTTGGCTGCCCGCGACGACGATCTTGCCGAACCCCCGATCCAGTTCTACGCGTCCGTCGCCGTCAACGGCCAGAACCGCGGCATTTTCCTTGTCACCAACTACGCTGACGGTGACTTTGCGATGCGCGAGGAGGATCTCGACACGATTGGCATCGGCCGATCCAACGGGCGCCTCGTCATGATAGAGGGCGAATCCAACATCATGCTGTCCTCCATGCAGGACACAAGCTTCGTGTTCGATAAACGCAGCGTCCATATCGACATAGAGGTTGATCCGTCAATACTCACCGCCCAGGTCGTGGACGCACGGCGGCGTACTTCGCGCAACAATGTCGAATTCCCGCAGGACAGCAGCGCGTTTTTTAACTACGGTCTCAGCGACGACGACAGCGAGTTCGGCTCAAGCATCTTCGCTGCCGAGGTCGGCGCTCGTCACGGTAACTTCCTGTTTCTTACGGATGGCTTCTACGAGCGTTTCGACGACGACGTTGACCGGACTGTTCGACTGAACAGCAGTCTGACCTATGACAATCGAGATACCTTGCAGCAAGTCATTCTGGGTGACTTTGTCACCGGCTCGGGCGCTTTGGGAAGCCCCCTGAATCTGGGCGGCATCAGCTTCTCGAAGAACTTCCGGATCGACCCCTACTTCGTTCGTTACCCTTTTGCGAGCCATTCTGGTCTGGCCGGATCGCCTTCCCAATTCGATGTGCTCGTCAACGGCAACCGGATCAGTACCGGGCGCATCGAACCGGGGCCTTACGAAATCACCAACATTCAGGGCCCGACCGGCGTATCTGACGTCCAGGTCATCGTGCGCGACGCACTCGGGCGCGAACAAATCTATTCGAGTTCGTTCTATTTCACCCAAGAGGCGCTGCGCAAGGGGCTCAGCGAATTCAACTTTGCGCTCGGCGCACAGCGCCGAAGATTTGGAGAGGAGAGCAACACCTACGGCTCGCTGGCTGCCACCGGCTTCTACCGCCATGGCGTCTCCGATTTCCTGACCCTGGGCGGACGCGCCGAAGCGGCCGAAGACGTCGTCAACCTCGGTCCCAACCTGACCTTGCTTACCGGCCGCGCCGGATTGTTCAACACAACACTCTCGTACAGCCGGGACGCCAACGACAGCGGCCTTGCCGGTGTTTTCGACTACACCGTCCAGACACGCCGCTTCAACATCAACGCTAACCTTCTAGCGCAGTCGAGAGACTACGCGAGAATCGGCGTTGATCCTTTTTTCAACACGCGTATCGGAGGTGCTGGATCGTTTAGTACCGGACCGATTACGCTGCGCTACGTGACCAGTCAACCCTACCAGGGGACGGATCGCACAGCCTATTCGGTTTCGTACAGGCCACGCACTCCAAGCCCACGGCTGTCGCTGATTACGACCTTGCGCCATATCGAAACCGAAGAATCGACCACCGAGATCTTTTTCGGCCTGAATTACTACTTCCAGAGGGATTATTCACTCTCGACATCGGTCCGCGCGACGGAAGACGAGCACCGCGTCACAGCCGCCGTCCAGAAAGCGACACCGATCGGTGAAGGCTGGGGATTCTCCGCCGCGGCGAGCCAGTTCGAGACATCGGAGGGCTCGGGGCACTCGTTACGTCCCTTCGTCCAGTACAACGCCCGGCATGCAACCCTGATTGCGGACTACCAGAGCGTGACCATTGGCGGCGACACCCGGGACAACAGGAGACTTGCGATCCAGGGCAGCGTGTCGGCCATCGGGGGTGAAGTCATGCTCAGCCGGCCCATCAACGATGCCTTCGCTCTAGTCAAGGTCGATGGACTGGACAATGTCCGGGTCTACCGAAACAGCCAGTTGTCCGGTAGAACAGATAGTAAAGGTCGGCTCTTGATACCGTCACTGGGTTCATATGTTCACAACCAGATTTCGGTCGACAGTCGGGACATCCCCTTGAATTTCGAGCTGAAACGCTATACCAAACTGACTTCTCCCGCGCTGCGCGCCGGCGCCGTGCTGGACTTCGGTGCCAAACGGATCCAGGCCGTCGCCGGAACGCTGAACACACGTCGTGATGGAGAGGCAATACCAGTGCGTTACGGACAGATTACACTGATGATCGATGGAGAGCAGGTAGAGCATCCGGTCGGGCAAACGGGCGAGTTCTTTATCGAGGACCTGACCGATTCCACTTACACCCTGTCCTATCTTGGTACGTCCGGTTCGTGCTCGGCAGTGCTCGAGGTACCTGCCTCCGATGATTCGATCACTGAAATCGGCAATCTGCTGTGCACACCCGACTAGCTTAATCATCACCCCCAGCCGATCCCGCCTTGATCGTCATTCGACAGTCGCAGCGAATACTGAAGAGGCTTCTTTCGACCTGCACCCGCTGGTGCAAGGAACCAAGCGTCGCATTGGCTGCGTTTCGGGCTTAAGCAATACACACCGTGCTGTTCAAATCACCCGAATCAGCCCTGGCAGCGCTTGATCTACCGCTTCGCTACTACACCTTCATCCCGGGCCATCACTCGCACTCCTGCCCTCCCCGCCGAAGAAAGTTCAGGTTTGCAACCCTGAGCGGAACCGGCAAATCAACACCACCCTGGTGCGCCTCGGTGAATGATCGCCGCCCTGCGCCAACAAGCACAACAGCATGAGATATTGCCCGGGCCGGGTTCGATCACCATGCCTGGCCTCAGCACCACGTTATACTGACCATACAAGACGCTCACGATGACCGGCAAACCGGCGGGCACCGACGGCAACGACTGACACGCTCAAGGTCAAATTCTTTTCCGAGGAAACACATGCAAGCACCCGCGAGACCTGCTGATGAAGACATCCGTATCGACACACTGCAGTCGCTGAAAATTCTGGACACACCAGCGGAAGAGCGCTTCGACCGGCTAACCCGGATCGCTGCGAACCTGTTCAGCGTTCCGATCGCACTGGTCAGCCTGGTTGACGAAAACCGAGTCTGGTACAAGTCGACTCAGGGAATGAAGGTATCAGAGATGCCCCGCGATACCTCGTTCTGCGCTCATGCGATTCTGAGTGAGGATATTTTTGTGGTGGACGATACCGCCCTCGACGACCGGTTTGCGGATAATCCGATTGTCACCGCAGATCCGGCTGTCCGGTTCTACGCAGGCGCACCGCTCAGGGCTGCCGATGGCAGCACACTCGGCACGCTGTGTCTGATGGACCAACAGGCCCACAAGTTCTCTGACGACGACATGTCACTGCTGCAGGACCTGGCCCACATGGCGGAGCGGGAGTTGGCTGCTAGTGAAATAGCAACCATGGATGAGCTGACCATGTTATCCAACCGGCGCGGATTCGAGGCTTTGTCGAGTCATGCCCTCGAACTGTCACGTCGCTTTCAGAAACCCGCTGCGCTGCTTTACTTCAATCTTGACGAGACTAATGGGACTAACGAGGAATTTGGCCGCTCCGAGAGTGAGCGTGCGCTCAAAGCGTTTGCGCAGCTGTTGAAGCTGACTTTTCGCGAGTCCGATGTGTTAGGCCGCCTCGGCGGCAAGGAATTCGCCGTCCTGATGACCAATATCAGCAACTCGGCGTTGGAAAATGCGCTGGAACGCCTGCATGCTACCGTGGAGAAATTCAACAAGGATGCCAAACGCGGCTACGGCATCGATTTCAGTTACGGCAAGGTCGGTTTTGATGCATCGGGGCACGCCGATGTCGGTGATCTGATGGCGCAGGCGGACGCGCTGATGTTCAAACAGAAAAGCAGCAAGGGCAACTAGCGACAGTTTCCCGCGAGGTTATCTCTGCCCGCGCAATAGCGGCTGCAAATCGACGCACGATTGCCAGAGTCGGACATGCCCTCGTCCGAGCGATGCTCGTATATAGTCGCAGTAGTAGTTGCGGGCGGCACTCGTTAGCCCGCCTATTGTCAAGCGCGGGGACGGAACAATGATGAAGCGGTTTTCCTTGTATCGGCGACGTTGCCTTGTCAGCGTGTTCATTGCGATCGCCACTTTCCATGTATCGATTGGCGTTGCAGTAGCAGAGCCACAACGCGAGGTGACGCCACTGTCGCCCGTCGAAGCCATAGACATGGCCCCGGTTGTAGTCGACGGCATCACACTGTTCAAGCTGCGTGGTATTTCGAGCTTTCCGGCGAAACAGCGTGCCGCAGCTGTCAGTGGCAGGATCAAGGCGATCGCGCGCGACGCGTCCGTTACGGCATCCGATCTGCATATCGCCGAAGCAGGCGACCGGACGAATATTCTGGCGAAGGAGAAACACATTGTTTCCATTCTCGACCTCGATGCCGAAGCCGAGCAATTGAACGCCCGCCAGGTCGTGGCCGAAATCATGCAGAAGAGGATCGCAGCGTCGATCGAACGCTATCGGTACGAACGCACAAGTCGCTACCTGATCCCGCAAGGTCTGGCGGCCGCTGTCGTGCTGGCCCTTCTAGCCGTATCTGTACTTGCACTGCGATGGCTGTTCCGGTGGATCGATCGCGCGCTGGAACGGCGCCTTCAGGCGCGCCTGAAAAAACTGGAAACGAAGTCTTTTCGGCTTCTCTCCGCGGAAGAACTCAAGAACGCCTGGCACGGTGCTCTCGGATCGCTGCGGTTCCTCATCGTGCTCGTACTGACTGTTGTCGGCATCGAGTCTGCCTTCGGCCTGTTTCCGTGGACACGTTGGTTCGCCATGGAGACGGTCACGCTGCTCATCAGACCGCTGGCCCACATGTGGAGTGGCATTGTCAATGCCCTGCCGGGCCTGGCTTTCATCGCGATCCTGTTCTTTGTCGCCCGTTACGTGTTGCGTCTGGGCCAGCTTTTCTTCAGCGGCGTTGCCTATGGCACTATCAGACCCCGCGGATTCGAGCAGGACTGGGCCTGGCCTACCTATCGGCTGGTGCGCATGATGGTGATCGCCTTCGCCATCATCATCGCCTACCCCTACATTCCGGGATCGGATTCTGCCGCCTTCAAAGGCGTTTCCCTCTTCGCCGGATTGCTGATGTCGCTAGGCGCGACGTCGATCGTGGCAAACAGCCTCGCTGGTTACATGCTCATTTACCGGCGCGCCTTCCGCGTGGGAGACCGGATCAAAGTCGGTGATGTCGTAGGCGATGTTGTCGAGATGCGCCAGCAACTGACTCATCTGCGCACGCCCAAAAGTGAGGAAGTGACTATTCCGAGCTCTGTCATATTGAACAGCAATGTCATCAATTACAGCGCGAGAGCCCGTCAGGGCGGCATCATCCTCCACACCACTGTTGGAATCGGTTATGAAACGCCGTGGCGACAAGTCGAAGCGATGCTGATCGAAGCGGCGAATCGCACTGAAGGCTTGCTACCGCAACCATCGCCGTTCGTGCTGCAAAGCTCTCTGGGTGACTTTTGCGTGACTTACGAGATCAATGCCTATTGCGATCAACCGCAGCAGATGCCCCAGATATACACCAAGCTGCACCGCAACATCCTCGATATTTTCAACGAATACGGTGTGCAGATCATGACGCCCAATTACGTCGCCGATGCCGCGACGCCAAAAGTGGTTCCGCCTGAGCAGTGGCACCTCGCGCCAGCGACACCGCCGGTGGATACAACACCCGAGGCGAAAGAACCCGGCCGCTGAAACCGGTCCCGCGTTATCTGCATCACCGCCTCGGCGCTGCGTCTCGCCAGCCAGCGGTTTCAACCAGAAATAATTGCCGGGGGCGCAACGTGTTCGTTACCTCCGCCCGCTTAAGGCCTTTGGCATTACCGCACAGTCTTGCTGCGTCACGCTTCGCAGCGCTTGAGGCGCGTAATCCGTAATCTGCACTCACTCGCACGGTTAAACAGTTTCAGCGAGATGACTTCCAACCCGATTTTTTAATTTTTCAGGAGAAACACCATGAAATTCATCAAAACCACCATCGCTGCCGCCGTACTCGGTTTTTCTTTCAACGCCTTTGCTGCCGTTAACGACATCTCGGACGTGACCCACGGTTCGATCTCGGGCAAGCAGGAGCAGGTTGGCGGATCGCAGCCGAGCTGGAGCGACCTGAGCGCGGTGACCCAGAAGGGTACGTCCAAGCAAGCCAAGCCGTTCGTGCAGTCCGCTGGCAACTACCGCTTCGGCGACATCAACTCGGTCACGCATAACTGAGCCAGGTCTGGAATGGCTGGATCGGTTTGATCTGACCAAACTTCTTCGACGCCAATAGGCCATCAGGCAACACTGCCTGATGGCCTTTTCGTTTTTGTTTGACACGACGCTATGGCCCGGCATCCGTGACTCATCAATCGCTGCCCGACAAGGGTGACACGAGGATGCCGGGCCGAATTGGGGTTGAGTCGTGCGCGGGGTTCGGCGCGACGAGGACGTGGGCCTGAATGTTGCGTCCTGCTGGATGATCCCGGGATGGATCGCGGTTCAAAAAACCTATCACTATCAGATGCCTACATTCTTTGCATCGTGTGCCGCGACTGTGCTTTCCCGTTGGCTTGTATCGGTAACCTGGAGAGACGCGCCTCAAATGCCCAAACTGTTTCCGCAAATTGTGACCTCTACGGCTGCACGCTCGTTGTTCGGGCTGTGGTTGGCGCCGCTGTTGCTGTCTGGGTGCACCACTTTCTCGTTGGTAACCTCAGAGGATCTGGAAGCTGATCGGCTGCAACGGCAGGCGCTGCAGACCCGTCAGGAAGAGCTCGTAGATCAGATCGTCAATCTCACATCGGTTCGGGGTGAGCTCGAGACACAGCTGGCAGCAGAGAGCGGGAGGCGTGAGGCGCTGGAGGAACAACTCGATACGGCTGACCAGCAACGCGAAGCCCTGGAGGAGCGGCAGGAAGAGCTTGAATGGTATCTGCAGGAACAGCGATCCGCAGCCGAAGGCTTGAAGATACTGACGCTACAGCTTGAGCAGTGGCGCGAGCAGGACCTCTTGCGTCAATCCGAATTTGAGCAAACGCAAAGCGACGGCGATGCAGAGCTGTATTTGCAGCTCCTGGAGAAAAGAGCCCAGCTCGGCAGGCTCACCGCGCAGCTAGGCGAAGCGATCCTGGAAGTTGTGCGCACGAAGGCAAAACTGCGCAGTCTGGAAAGCAAGGCCGAAGCCGCATCTGATCTGGCAGAGGCAGAGATTGCAGTAGAGTCCCTGAAATCCCGGGGGGAAATCTGGGAAAGCGATCCGGGCGTGATCAAAGCCGTGGAATTGACCGAACTGAGCGCGCGAGAATTTGAACAAGGTAACTACGGCGGAGCGCTTTATCTGACCGGTCAGGCGAAGAATGTGATCAAGGTTGCCGAGGCACGCTCGGTGAATCTCGAAACACAATCGATGGTGGAGGGCGAGAAGGCATTTGCGCTTCCGCTTCCGCTGCGATTACTGGATGACAGTGACGTGAGGCAGGGTCCCGCTGAAAGTTTCGGGGTTGAATTCTCTCTGCCAGCAGGTATGAATCTGATTGGGCATTCCTACAAAGGCCAGTGGGTACGTGTGAAGACCGGTGAGGGTCTCAGTGGCTGGGTGTATTACAAGAATCTCGTGAACCCGAACTAGGAGGAGCGCGGGAGTTTCTTACGCACGGTACGTTTTCTTTTGGCAGCCGGTTGATCCGGTTTTGCATCCGAAACGATGACCCGGTTGCGCCCGTTTTCCTTTCCGCGATAAAGGGCGATATCGGCGTTGTCGATTAACGCTGTCGGGGTAGTGCCGTTCTCCGGGAATGCGGAAACGCCAATGCTGACCGTCACGGCTCCTGTTTCACTGCTGTCGTCGCGCGTCGCCGCTTCGATTCGGCTGCGGATGCGCTCGGCAACTGCTCGCGCCGCGTCCAATCCATGTTCCGGCAGGATGATCAGAAACTCCTCGCCACCGTAACGCGCAGCCAGATCCATGTCGCGAATAGACTCCTTGAACAAGGCCGCAACCTTGATCAGCAAGTCGTCTCCTGCCAGGTGGCCGTAGGTGTCGTTGTATTGCTTGAAATGGTCGATATCAATCATGAGTACCGAGAACTTGTGCTGCATCCGTTCAGCGCGCGAAGTCTCATTGGTGAGTGCCTCCATCATGTAACGGCGATTGTAGAGACCGGTCAGACTGTCGGTAATCGAAATTTCCTGCAGCTCCTTGTTTGTCCTCGTTAGTGTCTCGTTGACGGCGGCCAACTCTTCCTGATCCTCGCGCAGCTTGCCGACCATGTAATTGAAGATCTCGGTCAGGTATCCGACTTCGCCGCCACCGACCAGCGGGACTTCGACACCGAGATTTCCGCTCGCCACCTCGCTAGCGCCTCGTGTCAGTCGGTGCAGCGGTCGAACGATTGTCACACCCAGAAGATAAGCGCTCAGGCCAATAAGTATCAGAACTGCGACAGTAATCAGCAGTGTCAGGTTGCGAATCTTGATGGTTTGCGCATAGGCGTCGGCCTTGCCGATTTCGGTCAGGATGGCCCAGTCCTGCTGCGTGGAAAATGCGACGCTGCCCAACACATCCTGTTCGATCAGGTTCGTATATTCCAGCGCGGACGTTACTGCTTCCGTCGTTTTCTCCGCAAACATGTGGTCAGTTACCTCAGGGGGAAAGCGTGCATCTTTCAACGCAGGCAGTGCACCACGAGAGCTCGTAATCAGACTGCCAGTCGCGTCGATCAGGTACATTCGTACTGTTTCCCGTGGCGACAGGTTGCGCATCATTTGTTCTACGGCATGAAAGTTGAGCGTGGTCGCCAGCAAACCGAGCAACTGGTCGTCGGTGGACTTGATCGGAACGGCGATCGTGACGACCGCCTTATCGCCTGTGGCCTCCCAGTACGTGTCGCCCATGATGGAATCGCCGGCGCGTGCCCGAAGCACCCAGTTCGGGGGCAGACGGACTTCGTTGATATTTGCGGCACTGGTGGTTACCACCACGCCTTCCGGGTTGATGACCAGCAGCTCCTCATAATCGGGAAACTTTTCGCTTACAGACTTGAGATAAGCCTTGAGACGCTGCAATGCGTCCGGATTGACGCGTCCATGGCGGCTTTTCTGCAGGTTTTCGGAGACTTCGTATGAACTGGAAAAGACACGAAGTTCGTATACGCGCTGTTTGATCCAGATATCCAGCTCACGAGCGGTCTGCGAGCTTGCGACGCGCAACTCCTCGCTGACTTTCTCGGTCATTACGCGGGTATTCTGGACGTAGGAGAGCCATCCCATCGTCAGTGACGGGATCAGGGTGGCGAACAGGGCGAACACCAGAATCTTGCGTTTGATGTCGTCCAGCCGCAGAAGGTGCAGAAATCGGCCTAAGGCCTGTTCCCAGCGCAGCAAAAAAGTCCCTGTATGAGTGTCCTGTGGCGTGCAATCAGGGGCAGAAGCAAGTTGAGTGCCTCAGAACGGGATCGTTGGCTATTGCGACGTATGCTTGCGCCGGCATGCAGAATGATTGCGGCCAGAAAATTCGTCGGAGGGCCTGCGCACAGGTTCTTGAAGCGTCTGCGCTTGCCCGGGCTGTGCGCCACAGCCGGTCGAAAATTGTCTTCAGGCTATGGGTGTGGTAACCAATCGGCCAGGGTGTGACCGATCGTTACCATGCGTGCCACCTGGGTCGGGCTGGTGACATAGCCGGAAATGGTTTGGCGCGCCTGATCCGACAGTGCAATATTCTCGTTGCGCCACTGCGCGAGGTGCAACCCTTCCCGGCGGGTTAGCTCAACCATTTGATTCGCTGCCCGGGCAATCGAGCCGTCGGCGTGCGCAGGCAGAAATGCTGCGTAAAGGACGGATAGCAGACTGGGCCAGCGACCGAGATGGCGCCATAGCGTCGCAACATGCGCATCGATACCTGATGCGCCCATGGCATTGATATGGAGGATAAGGTCCCAGGTATTTGCGTCGATCGCCTCGCGCATCGGCAGCGATGGCAGTGCACTCCATACGGGAAGCGTTCTCGGGCAGACTTTCCCGCGATCTTCCGACGGTGGTGCGATCAGCCCGGCAAGCGCCACCATGTTCAGCCCGTTCGACCGGTTATATGCTTCTATGATCGTGCGAATGGATTTTAGCTGCACGTCATCAATGCCGACGCAAGCGAGCTGGGTCGGTGCCAGGGCGTGTGGTGCTGGCAAGCGGGTTTGATTGATAACACGTTCGAGAGCGCGTTCTGCATGCCCGCTCGTATAGATCGAGCTCGCCGCGTTCCATACTCTTTGCAGGTTGTCATCCATTCCGGCGAGCCCGCGCCAGATGGACGTGACCAACGGTATTCCCATCGTCTTGCGGATATCAGAGAAGATGTCGGCCGCGGCTCCGGTTGCGGAGGACTCATCCAGGGCTGTAACAGGGTCGTACGAAAAATCTTCTGTCATTTCGATTCCGTTCTCGCCAAGTGAACGCCACCTCGAAGCCGCGGCCAACAATGGCCATCCGCCGAATTACACAAATCGATACAGGTTATCCATTCGGCACTGCCTGGTTGAAATCCCTGGCATCGTGCCGTTCGCGCAGTCGGTCTTCCTCCGGGCCCCATGTTCTGTTGACCCGGCGGCCGCGCTGGACTGCAGGACGTTGCATGATTTCCTCGGCCCATCTGACGACGTTCGTGTAAGAAGCGACATCGAGAAACTCCTTCGCGCCGTATAACTTTCCCAAAACCAGCGTGCCGTACCAGGCAAAATTTGCTATGTCTGCGATGTTGTATTCGTCACCGCAAAGGTATCTGCGTGATGCGAGATTCCGGTTCAGAACATCGAGTTGGCGCTTTACCTCCATTGCGTAGCGATTGATGGGGTACTCGAGTTTCTCCGGCGCATAAGCATAGAAATGGCCGAAGCCGCCGCCCAGGTAGGGCGCGCTTCCGATTTGCCAGAACAGCCAGGACATGCATTCCGCCCGCGCAGATGGTTCGACTGGCAGAAAGGCATCAAACTTTTCGGCGAGGTAGACGAGGATCGCACCGGATTCGAATACGCGGGTCGCAGGCGAGGTGCTCAAGTCAAGCAGTGCCGGAATCTTGGAATTCGGATTCACTTCCGTAAAGCCGCTGCCGAACTGATCACCCTTGTTTATGTCGATGAGAAAGGCATCGTACTCTGCACCTTGTTTCCCGAGGGCGAGTAACTCTTCAAGTAATACCGTGACCTTGACACCGTTCGGTGTTGCCAGAGAGTACAACTGCAAGGCGTGCTTTCCTCTGGGAAGAGATTGGTCGTGTGTCGCGCCTGCAGTGGGCCGATTGATTTTCTCGAATTTGCCGCCGCTGGGTGTTTCCCATGTCCACACCTTTGGTGGCGTGTAGCTGGTTTCGTCGGTCATGATTTGTATTTGGTAGTCCCTGACAAGCCTAGTGTACTTGCTTGTTCAGCTACAGGGCGAAAGTGATAGACACGCCGGAGTGTCGCGGCGTCGGGACCGCTACCGGGATCTAACGAGCAAGAGAAATGATACGGCGACCACCG
>Ga0316194_10001553_pt1 | contig 15871 bp, 14 predicted proteins | sample CroRivsedime1_MG_FD_204936 | JGI IMG/M metagenome (GOLD analysis project Ga0316194, IMG submission 204936) | Coastal sediment microbial communities from Maine, United States - Cross River sediment 1 | ecosystem: Environmental > Aquatic > Marine > Coastal > Sediment | place: USA: Maine...
CATTGCGTGAATATTACGAGGTGTCCTGCTAGGATCACCGCTCGATCGCGTCGGGCTTCGTAATAATAATTATTATCACGTGCGATGTTCCCGGTTTGCGCGGTGACGGTCAAGCACAGGTCAGGTATTACATTCGTATGCATCCACTCTATCCCGATTCCAAAGAAATCCGGATTTATCAGCAACTTGGGCGCGTGACGGCGAAGCAGCTCGAGCCGCTGGATCAGTTGCTGCTGATACTACCGGGGCAAGTCCCTGCCTCCGTTTGGAAAAGTCTGCCCGAGGGGCAGAAACTCAAGGCCGCAATGCGGCGGCGCAGCACGGATGCGGTTCCCGCGCTTTACACCCGCCTCGACAACAAGAAGCAGACACTGGTTGCCGCTGCGACGCTGAAGGCGGACGCCGACGCGTTCGAACAGCTGAGCCGCGCGCGCAAACTCGTCGCCAGCGCGACCGCCGAGAAGGCCGGCAGCCTGGGCATCGCCGTGGTTGGCTTCGACGACGAGGCCGCGGCAGCGATCGTGGAAAACGTCGTCTCCGCGGCACTCGCCACCGCGTTCCGGTTGCCGGCATTCAAAAGCGACCCGCCGTCCGAGAAGATTCGCAGCATCCGGATCGTGGGGCTCGCCGAAGAGCTCGACCTCGACCGTGTGCGTGCCGAAGCCAACGGCAACAACCTCGCTCGCTGGCTGACGGCCATGCCGCCCAACAAGCTCGATGCCGCAGGCTATGCGGACCTGCTGCGGGCGCTGGCGAAAGAGCACGGCTGGAAATACAAGCGCTATTCGGTGAAGGAACTCGAAAAAATGGGTGCCGGTGCATTTCTCGCCGTCGCCCAGGGCAACGACGACGACAGTGCGTCGATCGTGCGCCTGAGCTATCGCCCCGGCGCCCAGTCGGCGAAGGCCGACCTGAGCCTCGTCGGCAAGGGCATCATCTTCGACACGGGCGGCACCAACCTCAAGCCGTTCCAGGCGATGCTCGACATGCACGGCGACATGCAGGGCAGCGCGGTGGCCCTCGGCACGCTGCTCGCGATTTCCGAACTGGAGCTGCCGCTGGCGGCCGACGCCTGGCTCGCCATCACGGAGAACCGCACCGGCCCCACTGCCTACAAGTCGCAGGACCTGATCGTTGCGGCAAACGGCAAGACAATCCAGACCATACATACCGACGCCGAAGGCCGCATGGCGCTTGCGGACACGCTGGTCTTCGCCAGCCGCGAAGCACCGGGACTGATCGTCGACTACGCCACGCTGACCGGCTCCTGCGTCAATGCCATCACGACCCGGTATTGCGGCGTATTTACCAACAGGCCGGAATGGCACCCGCGTCTCAAGCGTACAGGCCAGCACTGTGGCGAACGCGTTTGGCCCTTCCCGATCGGCAAGGAGTTTCTCGAGGATCTCAAGAGCGACGTCGCCGACCTGCAGCAGTGCTCCGTGAAGGGCACCGGCGATCACATTCTCGCCGGCAGTTTCCTGGCGGAATTCGTCGAGGACGACGTTCCGTGGATCCACATGGACCTGTCGGCCGGCAATCACAAAGGTGGGCTCGGCCACGTGCCCACCGAGGTGACCGGCTTCGGGGTACGCTACACGATGAGCCTGGTCCTGGACGAGAAGATCCTCGAATCGGCAGACTGAGTGACGGATAACGTGACAATGGCGGACCGCTTCCGCGGCTTCCTGCCCGTGGTGGTGGACGTCGAAACGGGCGGCTTCAACGCGAAGACGGATGCACTGCTGGAAATTGCCGCGGTTTTGCTGAAGTTCGACGCGGCGGGCCGATTATGCCGTGACGAGACGTATCGATATCACGTCAAGCCCTTCGAGGGCGCCAACATGGATCCCGCGTCGCTCGCGGTCAACGGCATCGACCCTCATCATCCGCTGCGGCCGGCGATCGACGAGCGCGATGCGCTGCAGCGCGTGTTCCGGGAAGTGCGGCGCGCGATTCGCGAGGCCAACTGCACCCGCGCCATCCTGGTCGGTCACAACTCCGCATTCGACCTCGGCTTCATCAATGAAGCCATCGAACGCTGCGCGATGAAGAGAAACCCGTTTCACCCGTTTTCGAGCTTCGACACGGCAACGCTGTGCGGCGTTGCCTTCGGACAGACGGTCCTGTCCCGTGCCGTAAAGGCCGCCGGCATGGAGTTCGACGAGGAATCAGCGCACTCCGCGGCGTACGACGCCGAGATCACGGCCGACGTATTCTGCGAGGTCGTCAACCGCTGCCGGCCGGTGTTCGAAGCCAGCCTGTCGTAGGCGCGGTTGTCGAACTGCGGTCAGGCCGCCGTGCCTTCCAGCAGTTCCTTCAGCTCGCCGGAGTGGTACATCTCGATGACGATATCGCTGCCGCCGATCAACTCTCCCTTGACGTAAAGTTGCGGGAATGTCGGCCAGCTCGAGTACTCTTTCAAGCCCTGGCGGATCGCTTCGTCTTCGAAGATATTGACGAAGGCATACGGTTTGCCGATGGCATTCAGCGCTGCAACGGCCTGCCCGGAAAACCCGCACTGCGGAAAGTCCGGCGTACCTTTCATGTACAGCAAAATGTCGTGAGATTTCAGCTGCTCTTCGATTTTCGCGTTTACGTCCACGTTAGTCATCCTTCTTGGACCTCTCGTCCTCGTCTGTGTCGCGCTGCTCGGCCGGCGCCACGTCGGCGCCGAGCAGCATGCTGGTACAGCCCGACGCTGCCAGCAGCGCGAGTATAATGATAAATGTTCTCATATAATAATGATTATCTTTTTGCCCGGGCAATCTCTTATAATACCGCGAGCGCGCGGGCGCCTCTATTGCAATTCGCATCGAATCGAACAACCAAAACACCCCTGGAGAGCGAATACCAATGAATCCCCTGAATACCGTGGGCGGCACGATCACTGCCGGCATCGTCCTGGCAATCGTCATTGCCGCCGCGACTGCAGGCATTGCCTTCAATGCCGTCAGCTTCATCGTCTGGATACACGTGCTCGCCGGCATTACCTGGATCGGCCTGCTCTACTACTTCAATTTTGTACAGGTCCCGGCCCTGGCCGAGGCTATCTCCGACGAAGGCGGCCCGGGCGGCGCTGGAATTACCAAATACGTCGCGCCGCGCGCGCTCTGGTGGTTTCGCTGGGGCGCACTCTTGACCTGGCTGTCCGGCGCGGCCGCGCTCGGTCATTACCGCATCTTCGCGGACGCCTTCACGCTGGGGCTGATGGGCGATTCGCTGAATATCCAGGCGATGGTCATCGGTGTCGGTGCCTGGCTGGGCACGATCATGCTGTTCAACGTCTGGGTGCTCATCTGGCCGAACCAGAAGAAGGTGCTCGGCCTCGTCGAAGCCAGCGCCGACGAAATCGCCACGGCGAAACGCGTGGCCCTGCTCGCGTCGCGCACCAATACGATGCTGTCCTTCCCGATGCTCATGAGCATGGTCGGCTACGGCCACGGCGGCTTCTTCCTGTAATTGCAGCCGTTGGTCTCACTCAGGGACGCCGAGCAGCAGACCCTCGGACCGACGGTCGCTGCAGCACTGGCCGAGGATGTCGGCGACGGTGACCTGACGGCCGCGCTCATCGACGAAGACGAGGTCGTCGGTGCCACCATTATCGCCCGTGAACCCCTGGTGCTCGCCGGCCATCCCTGGGCGACCGAGGTATTTCGCCAGCTCGACGAACGTATCCAGGCCGACTGGTACATCGAGGACGGGCAACGCGCCGAGACGGACGACGTCATCTGCAAGCTCGTGGGCCCTGCGCGCGCCCTGCTGACGGGCGAACGCACCGCGCTCAATTTTCTGCAGACGCTGTCGGGGACGGCGACGCTCACCGCGCGCTATGTCGCCGCGGTAGCCGGTACGGCCGCAAAAGTCCTCGACACTCGCAAGACCCTGCCCGGTCTCAGGCAGGCGCAGAAATACGCCGTGCGCTGCGGCGGCGGGGAAAACCACCGGGCGGGTCTTTACGACGCGATACTGATCAAGGAAAACCACATCAGGAGCGCGGGCAGCATTACCGAAGCGCTGCGGCGCGCGCAGGCTGCGACGGACGACGTGCTGGTCGAAGTTGAGGTCGAGTCGCTCGACGAACTGCGGGAAGCGCTCGATGCCGGCGCCGCGCGCATATTGCTCGACAATTTTTCGCTGGACGACCTGCGCGAGGCCGTGACGGTCAATGCGGGGTACGGCTACGTCGCCGCGAAACTCGAAGCATCCGGCAATGTCGATCTGGACACGATCCGCGACATTGCGGCAACCGGTGTGGATTTTATTTCGACGGGTGCGATCACCAAGAACGTACGCGCCATCGACCTGTCGATGCTGTTTCGCATCGACTAGCGGGCGTGCTTACAGCTCGCCGGGAGCGTCCGTGTACGCCGCGACGTTGCTGACGTGCTTGGGCTCGGATACGCCGTAACCCTGCGCGTAGTCGACGCCCATACCCCTTAGCATCGTGATGATGTCTTCGTTCTCCGCAAACTCGGCGATGGTCTGCTTGCCGGTGAGGTGCCCGATTTCATTAATCGAGCGTACCATTTCGCGGTCGATCGGATCATGCAGCATCTCCTTCACGAACCCGCCTTCGATCTTGAGAAAATCCACCGGCAAGTGTTTCAGGTAGCCGAATGACGACATGCCTTTGCCGAAGTCGTCCAGCGCGAATTTGCAGCCGACTTCCTTGAGTGCGTTGATGAATCGAACAGCCTGGGAGTAACTGGCCACCGCCGTATGCTCGGTGATCTCGAAGCAGATCTTGGTCGCATCGAGCCCCGACATCTGGAACTGCTCGATGACGAACGGCAGGAATTTCTCGTCGCCAAGACTCTGGCTGGACAGGTTGATGGAACACAGCATGAGCCGCTCGCGTTCGTCAGCCTCCGATACCAGCCAGCGGAACGCCTGCCGGATAACCCAGCGGTCGATCGCAGGTGTGAGGTTGTACCGTTCCGCCGCGCCGATGAAGAGTCCCGGCGATATGATGCCGCCGCTCTCGTCGCGCATCCTGAGCAGAATCTCGTAATGCGCCCCTTCCTCCTCCGTCTGCAGCGGCATGATCGTCTGGCGATACAGTTCGAAGCGGTTTTCCTCGAGCGCATTGTTGATACGCGCTGCCCACTGCATCTCGCGGCGCCGGCGCATCAGGTCTATGTCGTTTTCCTGGAAGCTGTGGATGCGGTTGCGGCCGGCTTCCTTGGCGGCGGCGCAGGCGCTGTCCGCACCGCTCAGCAAGTCGGCAACGTTTTCGTTGTCGGCCGTAATCGGCACGACGCCGATGCTGACGCCGAGGCGGAAGGCGCGATCGTCCCACATGAACTTGTAGTCGCCGATCGCCGTGCGCAGGTCCTCGGCGGTCTGCATGGCCTCATCGAGGTTGCAGCTCTCGAGCAATACGCCGAACTCGTCGCCGCCGAGCCGCGCCAGGGTGTCGCGCCAGCGTATCTTCGCCTTGAGCAGGTTACCGAGCTGGTGCAGCAGGGTGTCGCCGGCACTGTGCCCGCAGGAGTCGTTGACGATCTTGAACTGGTCGAGGTCGAGATACAGCAGCGCATACGCGGTCTCGCGCGCCTTGGCGCTTTTCAGTGCGCGCTCAAGGCGGCTCTCGAACTCGCGCCGGTTGACCAGCCCGGTGAGGATGTCGTGGCTGGCGTGGTAGCTCAGGCGGCGGTTGAGTTCGCGCGACTCGCTGACGTCGTGGAATACCAGCACCCCACCCGTGACGATGCCCTTGCCGTCGCGTATCGGTGATGCGGTGCTCTCTATGTAGAGTTCGTTGCCATCGCGACGTATCAGCAGCGTGGGACGCACCGACTTGATGGCGCGGTCCCGCCGGATCGACACGGCGAGGGGGTTCTCGAGAGGTTCGCAGGTCTCCTCGTGGAAACCGCGGAAAATTTCGTCGATGGGCCGCCCGCTCGCGTCATCGACCTTCCAGCCGGTAAGGTCCTCGGCGACGGGATTGACGTACTCGACGTTACCGTCGGCGTCGGTCGTAATGACGCCATCACCGATAGACTGCAGCGTGATCTGGGCGCTTTCCTTCTGCCGGAACAGCGCCTCTTCGTAGAGCTTGCGTTCGGTGATATCCACTTCGGCGCCGAGCAGGCGCAGCAGCCGGCCGTTCTTGTCGAGCACCGCCTTCGCGCGGCTGGACATCCAGCGCCAGTCACCGGACTGGTGCTTCATGCGATGCACGGACTCGAAAAACAGCGTCTTGCCCTCGAGGTGCTCGCGCATACGCGACTGTACGCGCGCCATGTCGTCCGGGTGCACGAGGTGGTACCAGTCGAGCAGCACGTCCTCGTCGTCCTCGTCGTAACCGAGCATCTTCTTCCAGCGGCGCGACAGGTCGACGTGCTTGGTCAGGCCGTCGAAATCCCAGATGCCGTCGTTGGCAGTCATGGAAATCAGCTCGTTGCGCTCGCGCAGCTCGCCGAGAATTTCCCGGTCGCGCAGCCGTTCGAGACCCGTGGCCAGCGACGCGCCCAGCATCTTGACGAGCAGGTGCACGTTTGCATCCCAGCCGGCGCCACCGTGCTCGTTGGCGAGCGCCAGGAAACCCGCAACCTCGCCGTGAACAGAGAAGCCGATGATCAGCGCCGAACCGATATGCAGTTCGGCGAGTCGCCCGAGCTCGGCCTGCGCCGCCGCCGGGCCAGACGCCGTGTCCTCGATTTCGACGACCTTGAGATGTCCCAGCCGGCCCACCAGCCATGGCCAGTCATCGAGACGCTCTCCGCCGAGAACTTCGGGGGTACATTGCGCGAATCCCGTCTTGCCGGCGAATACCGGTTCGAAGTTCCGGCCGTCGTCCGAAATCAGCGCGAGGAATGCGGCGTCACAGCCGCAGGCATCCGGCAACTCGGCGACGTCGGCCTGCAACATCTCGTCGCGGCACGCAGCCTCGAGACTCTGGAGATTGACGACGATCTTGGTTTGCAGCGCGTCGACCGTACCGCGAGTGCGCTCACCGGCACGCGGTCGACGGTGCCGGATTCCCGGTGTGGTCGTGGTGTCGGACGGGTTCGCCATGGGTAGCCGCATTTTGACATGTCACCGCAGGAATACAAGATAAGTTGCTGACTTTTTTGACCTTAAGAGCTGCAGGTCAACCGGACGGCCGCTGGCCCGTTAATACCCCTGACAAACGCGGTACACGACCAGGGAGATACTCATGAATTTGTCAATTACAGCTTTGCCCGGACTCTCGGGCGCAGGGAACGCAGCCATCCGGGCATCCATCGCTCTCCTCACGCTCTTTCTGGGCGCCTGCGGGAGCGGTGGCGGCAGCGGAACCAGCGGCCCCGACCCGGTGGCCTCGTGCGATCCGGCCGACGCCGGGAGCATCGCCGAGTGTGGTTCCGTGATCGTCTCGTTTACCGACGCAGACGGCGATTTTCTGAATTACACGGTCGACGTCTTGTCGCTGACGCTGGAAACGGCGAACGGCCGCGTGGTCGAGACCCTGCCACGCGAAACCCGCATCAACTTCACCGATTACGTCGACCTGACCGAGCTGGTGACGGTGGCCACGGTTCCCCCCGCGACCTACGTTGCCGGCACGATCCGCCTCGATTACACGGATGCCGAGGTATTCGTCGAAGCCGGAGGCGGCTCGAAAGAGGCGCTGGTCACGGACCAGGACGGCACCCCGCTCGCACAGGCGGAACTCCGCATCAGGCTGTCGGAGCGCGACCGGTTGACGGTGCGCCGCGGCCTGACTTCGCTCCTGCAGCTCGACTTCGACCTTGCGGCGTCGCACGTCGTCGATATCGTGCCAACGCCGGCGATTGCGGCAGCCGAGCCCTTCATCGTGGCGGAAGTGACGCCGGTGGACGAGAAGACGACGCGCGTGCGCGGACCGCTGGTCGAGGTGGACGAAGCCGCAGGCGAATACACCGTCGCACTGCGCCCGTTTCATCATCGGCACGGTGATTTCGGCCGCGTTGCCGTACAGACGACCGACGACACGGAGTTCGAGGTCAACGGCGAGTCTTTCTTCGGCGCCGCCGGTCTGCAGGCCCTCGCGGCAGCCGGCCGCGGCACACCCACGGTGGCCGGAGGCCTGCTCAGCGTCGCTGAACGGGAGTTCACGGCCGCATTCGTGCTCGCAGGCTCCAGCGTACCCGGCGCGGGACGCGATGCCGTCGTCGGCAACGTCATCGCTCGCGACGGTGACGTTCTCACCGTGCGCGGCGCCACGATCATCCCGCACGACCGCCGCGCCCATTTTCATGACGACGTGCTCGTGCAGATCGGCCCCGACACCAGGGTGTTCAGGGACGGCGACCGGCAAACCGGCCTGGGCATCGACGCCGTCTCGATCGGCCAGCGAGTGACGATCCGCGGCAGCGGCCCGGACGTGATGCGCACCGCCAGCGATGCGGACTCACCGCAGATCCTGTTCGACGCAACCGCGGGTGCCGTGCGTATGCACGTCACGCACCTGAGCGGCATCGTCAACGCGGTCCTGCCTGGCCAGGTGGACATCGCGTTGCAGGCGATCGATCGCCGCCGTGCGGACGTCTTCGATTTCAGCGGCACCGGCGCCTCACCCGACCTGGATGCGGACCCCGGCAATTACGAGATCGCAACGCGCAGCCTGACGCTCGCCGACTTCGCGGCCGGCAAGCCGGTCGCGGTACGCGGCTTCCCAGAGGCCTTCGGCGCGGCCCCGCCGGACTTCAACGGACGCACCGTCATCGATTTCACGGACGTACGCAGCGCGCTGGGCGTGGGCTGGGGTTCGGACGGCACGACTGCTCCGTTCCTGAGCATGGGCGCTGACGGCCTCGTCCTGGACAACCAGAACCCCGCCATCGACGAACGCCACTACATCAGGCAGGGCACGGTGCTGATCGACCTGACGGCGCTCGATTCCGGCACCACGATCGTGCCGCCGGGCTCCGGGCGCACGCTGTACGTGATCAAGACCGCTGACAGCCTGCGGCAGTACACGGAGTTCGCGGAATTTGCCGACGACCTCGCGGCGAGCCTCGGCGGCGCGACGAGCGCGCGCTCGATGTTCGCGAGAGGCCAATACGACGCGGACAGCAATGTCTTCACGGCATTCAAGCTTGGCGTCTACCTGTTGGAGCCGCAGCTTTGATGTAAGGACCGATAGTTCCCCCGCTATGCCTTACCAGACTGGCTCTCCCCCGCTACCGGCCCGGTAGCGGGGGTTCTTTTTGCCTTGCCGGCACGTTGAGCGCATCGCATACTGCGGCGTTCATCATGGATATCGAATCAGCACTCGGCCTGCGCCGCAGCCTCGGCCACTTTGCTACCGGCGTGACGGTCGTGACCTGCTGTGCGCCTGACGGCCGCCCCTGCGGTATCACCGCCAACAGCTTCAGTTCGGTGTCGCTCGATCCGCCGCTGGTGCTGTGGAACATCGCCAGGGTGTCCAATTCGCTGCGGGCCTACCTCGAGACCGAGTATTTCGCCATCCACGTGCTGAAGGCCGAACAGCAGTACATGGCCGAGCATTTCGCGAGCACGGACCACACGCGCTACAACGGTATCGAGCACACGATATCCGTACAAAACGTCCCGATCCTGCCCGGGGTGCTGGCACGTTTCGACTGCAGAACGCGCGACATCCACGAGGGCGGCGATCATCACATCATCATCGGCGAAGTCGAGGCGCATACTGCGGTCGAAGGCTCGCCACTGCTGTTTTTCGACGGCCAATATCGCAGTTCTTGACGCACAGCAACGTCTGGCCGGATAAACATTGCTAATGTGCGGCAACGCACAAAAATGCGCCCCGGTTATGTAAAAAACCGGCAACCGGTGCAGGCAGATGACCGTTATGAATAGTAGACGTTTACCAATTGCGGACCACGGCTCGGGCGAGACGCCATCGTGAAATGGCTCGGCTCTGACAAGAACCGCTTTACCGAGCTGATGCGGCCGCATTTCGACGCACTTTTTATCGCGGCGCAGCGCATGACACGCACTGCGGCGGACGCGGAAGACCTGGTGCAGGACGTGTGTCTGAAGGCGCACATGCACATCGACGAACTTGAGAAGATCGAGTTCCAGCGTGCATGGCTCCTGAAGACCCTGTACCACCGGTTCATCGACATCCAGCGGTCGCGCGAGCGCTCGCCGGTTGACATGGCGGAGACCGGCGCCGATTCGAACGATCCCGACTTCATGGAGCGGGTCGGGTCGAGGCCGGAAGATATCGTCGAGCGGGACAAGCGCCTGGAGACGATATTCCGCGCCATGGAGATTCTGGGCCACGAGGCATCGAGCCTCCTGGCATTGCACGACATAGAGGGATTTTCCCTGGAGGAACTGCGGCAGGTAACCGGATTGCCCGAAGGAACACTGAAGTCCCGTTTGCACAGGACCCGATCCCGGCTCGGACGGCTCTTGTCGAACCAGGATATCCACAAACCGGTATTGACCGTAGTCGGTGGCAAAAAATGAAATGTGAATCAGTAACCGAACAGATCATGGCACTCGCGGACGGGTCGCTGCAGGGCGCCGAGCGGGCCGCGTGCATGAAACACGTGTCAGCCTGCCAGGATTGTGCCGACGCCCTGCGCGGCGTTCGCGCCATGCTGGTTGTGCGTGACCAGGCGACGATGCCGGGCTCGGAACGCGTGTTCAATCGCGTCATGAGCAAGGCTGGCTACGACCCGCACGCGCAGGCGTCCCGCAGGGGCTTCTGGCTCGGGGCAGGCTTCAGTGGCGCAATCGCCGCGTCCCTGCTTGCCGTGACGATCGCGATCAGGCTGTTAATGGGTGGTCCGGATATCGAGGCGCCTGCGGCCGCCGAGTTCTATGTCTCGGCGCAAGAGGTGCGGCCGATGAATATCGCGATCGAGGCCGACAGAACGCTGCAAGGCGCGCAGATCAGCATCCTGTTATCGGGCGACGTGGAAGTCGATGGCTATATCGATCAACACGAACTCAGCTGGGTCGAGGACCTGGAGCCCGGCGTCAACCAGCTCACGCTGCCCATACGGGCAATCGGCGAGCGCGGCGGTCAGATGGTCGTGAGGCTGAGCCACCCGGACAGCGAGCAGATTTTTGTCGTGCAGCTGAAACTCGAAAGCTGATTATGTAGTGAACGGGAAACCGCAGCACCGGATCGAGCGTTAATTAATCGAGCGTTAAGTATTTTGGGCAGAGCGACAGCAAGAATTCTGGGATGAGTCAGATGAAAACCAAGGCTTCAATTGCGGCGTTAGTGGTACTGATGGGAGTCAGTACCGGCGCCTGGGCAACCGGCGACGACGGCGCGGAAGCCACCATACGCCTCATGGGCACGGCCGAGGCCGAACGACCGGAGGCCGTGACCAAGACGATCTCGCTGCCGCCTCACCTGACCGTCGACGGCGACGACCAGGTCGCGACCGTCGAGAACGCGAAAAACGGCCACGACAAGGCCAACGAGCGGCACGACAAGCGCGAATCGGGCCAGACGAAGGCCGATGATGCTCGCGAACGCGGCGCGGAAATGTCCGAGAAAGCCAAGGATGCGCGCGAAAATCGCGGCCGTTCCAAGGACCGGCCCGATCCACCGGGCCGCCCGGAAGACCCCGGCCGCCCGGACAATCCCGGCCAGACCTGAGCGCCACTGTGCGCCAGGTTCCTGCTCCGCGCAGGAACCGTGATATCAGTCACAATGTGAGCCCCTCGCACTACCCGGCGAGGGGCTCTTTTGTTATTTACATAACTGATATTTTTAAGAAAACGGGGTCTCCCGGTCCAGCATGGTCCTCCGCCGATTTACCGCTCTCGCAGCGCTGTTGCTGTGCCATGCTTTCGCGCCGCCCGCCGTCGCGGATGTCGCCGCGGACTGGGCAGCGGGCCAGCAGGCTTTCGCGGCCGGGGACTTTGAATCCGCCCTGCTCTACTTCGAGATGGCCCGCGACGCCGGGCAGGACGGGGTCGCCGTTCACTACAACATCGGTGTTTGCCAGTTCAAACTATCGCGGTTCGACGAAGCCCGGGCGACGTTCCGCTACATCGCCGGGAATTACCCGAAAATGCGCGGCCTCGCCGAGTACAACCTCGGCCTGGCTGCCCGCCGGCTGGGGGATACCGACGCCGCCAGGGAGCATTTCGTCGCCGCCTGGGAGATGAGCGAGGGCGACGAGACACTGCAGTCACTGGCCGCCGCAATGCTCCAGGAAGTAGCGCCGGAACCGCAGGAGACGTCGGCCTGGTACGGTGCCCTGGCATTGCGGGCCGGCTACGACGACAACGTCGCGCTCCGCGACGATCTCGGGCTGCCAGCCGGCGTCACGTCGGAGAGTCCGATGGCCGATGTCTTTGCCTCGGCGAGCGTAGCGCCGCCGGGATTCGGCGGACTCTGGCTCGACGGCAGCGTGTATGCCGTCGCCTATACGGATGCGGACGATTTCGACCAGACAGAATTCCGGCTCGGCGGGCTCTATGCCTGGGCGCCGCGGGACTGGTGGCTCGAGACCGGTGTCCACTACGTCTACGGCACGCTGGGCGGCTCGGGATTCGAGCGCGAGGTCGCGTTGAGCGCCCGTGCCGTGCACTACCTCAGCGACGAAAGCCTGATCGACCTGCGCTACGGCTACGACGACATCGTCGAAGACGACCCGGATTTCGCGGGGATCGCCGGCTCCCGACAGCGGGCCGACCTGCGCTACCGATGGGCCCGTGCGAGTCACTCCGTCATCCTGCGCATCGGTGTCGAGAGCAATGACCGGCTCGACCCCGGCGTATCGCCGTCCCGCAAACGGCTGCAAGCAGACTACCGTTTCCAGCCGGCCGATGGCTGGGGCGTGGAAGCCGGGATTTCCTTCCGAACCAGCGATTACGACGACCTCGCGGCGCCGCGGACGGAAGACCTTTCCATGATTACCGCGGCGCTGACCCGCAACGTGGCGGCGCGCTGGCTGTTCGCGCTGCAGTTCCAGTATTCCGAGAACGACTCCAGTGACCCGGAGTTCTCCTACGAGCGCAACCTCATCACGCTGGGCGTGCTGCGTACGTTCTGATTACTCGTCCTCGACCCGGATCGTGTGCGTTGCGCGAACGATCTCGACGATCGGCGCCTCGGGCACCTCCTCCACGTCGTAGACTCTCTCCAGGAATTCCGGGTTCGCCTTGCGAAACAGCAGCCGCGCCGTCACGTTCAGTTCCGTCAGCCCGGCATTGTTGATGGCGAATACGATGTCCGACTTTCGCTCTCCGGGCGTATCCTGGCTCGCCGACTGCGACAGGCGCGGGCGGGCGATCCCGGGGCAACGGAACGGCACGTCGACCACGTCGCTGCCGCCGCTCCGGATGGTGCGCTTGTAGCTTGCGCCGACCACGTCCCACAGGTTGTGGCGTTCCACGGGAAGGCCCTGGCTGTCGTACCAGTCCGCTTTGTAGACGACCGGCGCGTCGATCGACGGGCTGATCGAGCGATCGGCGCCCAGCTCCATGAGCGTGTTGCCGAGATTGTCCTCGACGGTCAGCTCGATCCAGCTCTCCAGCACGTCGAGCGGGCCGGCCGGGAAATCATGGCCGGTCTTGTTGTTGTGCAGGTGCAGCTTGATGTTGACGAGATCGCCGGCCGCGATGCGCTCCGGCGCATCGATGTTTATCTCCACCGTCGGCCCGGTGGTCCACTTGTCGGCGATCTCCGGCACCTCGATCTCGCCGCGCAGCCACTGGATCGTCAGTTCGGCCTGCTCTTCGCCGCCGGGTATATCCATCGTTGCGGGAATGTACATGTTGCTTGCGAGCACGCGGTGGCTGCGATGCTTGCCATCGCCCGGGCTGCGGTAGCTGTCCACGTCGTCGCCGCGCGCCGGATCGTCACTGTCGACGAGCGGCATGTGGCATTCGCGGCATTCGATCGTGTCGGGGTGATCTTCGCCGTGGTAGTAACGCCCGCTCTTCCAGCTGTCGTACTCGTTCTGCTCCTGCGCGAGCCCCGCCGAGGTCGCCTCGCCCGGCGCAGGCACCTGCTTGTGACAGGCGGCGCAGAACTCGCTGGACTTGTACAGCGGCCGTTTGTACTCGGCAACGTGTTTTTCCGGGTAGGCGCGGATCAGGAACTTTGCGGCCAGCCCCGAAAAACCCGACTCGCGGTCCTCGAACAGGTAGCGCTCCGGCGCCTCGATCACGTAGCCGCCGTTGCCGTTGGTATCGGTCTCCACCGTGCTGTGGCAGGTGATACAGGAATTGGCTTCGAAGATCGGAAGCTCGCTGCCCTCCGGCCACGGATCATGGCGCGTGCCGCCGAGCAACGCTGCCGGATCGTGACAGCCGGCACACGCGCGCGATTCGGCAAGCCCCTTTTCCTCGATCAGGAGCTCCTGGACCTGCAGGAACAACACGTCCTCCGCAGCGAAGCCGTGCGCACTCGCCCGCCACTCGTTATAGATCGACTCGTGACAACCACTGTTGCCGCAGGTTGCGGAACCGGCCAGTGCCGAGGGCTTGAGCGAGCCACGCTCCTTCTGCTCGACGACGGCGCGCTCGACGAGTGCGTCGATGGCGCTGGAGGCTTCTGCGTCCAGTTCGAGAGCGCCGACCAGTGCGGCGGTCTGCGCGCGCAGGCCGGCATCCTGCGGCCCTCTCAGCGTCTCTTCGAACGCCTTCGCTCGCTCGGCGCCGACAACCTGCTCGACGTCGCCGAGGAAACGATTCAGCCAGGGCGAATTCGCGATCGCGATGCGGCTCGGCCAGAAAGCGCGATCGTCGCCGTAGGGCCAGTTGTAGTCCTCGTCGAACGCCTGGAACTGCGACGGTTCGGTTTGCGCCTGCGACAGAAACCCGGTAACGGCAAACAGCACCAGGATGATTGCGGCGCCGGTCGCCACGAAGCGCTTCCGCGGCGCGCGCCGCGGTGAAGCCTCGGCATTGCCGTAACGTTTAACGATGGGCGCCAGGTGCACCGCGATCAACACGCCGAGTACGAGAGCGGAGACCAGGTGTACGGTATCCACCCAGCCCGGAACCCAGGTGCCGAAAATGGCCATCCCGGTAATGAGGAGCCCGGTAAACAGGGACACGCCGAGTGCCGCTATCGCGATCATCGCTGCACGGGCAACGGGGGCCGGTGCATCCGACCTTCGGCGCTGCCAGTGCAGATAGACCGCCGCCACGAGTGGCAGTAGCGATACCACGCCGACAACGGTATGAACAATGATGGAGTACTGGGTGTAAACACCGAACGGTAGCAGGGTAATCACCAGCCCTGACAACAGCGAGTACGCGACCAGTGAGGTGGCTATCCAGGTGAGGAACGACCGGTAGTCGATGACCACATCGCCGGTCGTCGCTTTGGAGTCCTGCTTATTGTCCATGTATTCCTCTCATTCGCATCCTGTCGCTCTCGTTAGTAGCCGATACCGATCAGCCGCATCGCACGTTCGCATTGTGCCACCGCCTGCTGCATTTCCGACAAGGCCGTATCCCAGTCCGATGCCTCTGCGTGACCCTCGGCGGCGCTTGCCAGGTCCGCAGCAGAGGCCAGGAGGTCGTCGTACATTTTCTTTGCGCTGTGCGGCGGCTCGCGGCTGCCGGCGAAGCGGTCAAGCACCATCTGGTAGCCCTGGTATTGTTGTGCGACGTACTCGAATTCGTCTTCGGGGCCGTCGAAGGACTTCTCGTAATACACGGTTTTCTGATCGTAGATCGCGACGAGCCTGCGCTCGAGACGATCGACCACGGGCTTCAGCAGCCCGGTGGCCGCCGCGTAATCCCCGCCGACCGCAAGTTCCTCGGCCCGCTCCATTTGCCGCCGCATGCCGGTGACGTCGGCCGCACCGATACCCCGCACCTCCTCCGGCTGAGCCTCGAGCGACTGCAGGTAACTCGTCGTACGCGCGTGAACATCCTTGAACTCTCGGCTGCTGTCCGGACCGCTGTTCTTCGCCAGTGCGAA
>Ga0316194_10001555_pt1 | contig 15843 bp, 14 predicted proteins | sample CroRivsedime1_MG_FD_204936 | JGI IMG/M metagenome (GOLD analysis project Ga0316194, IMG submission 204936) | Coastal sediment microbial communities from Maine, United States - Cross River sediment 1 | ecosystem: Environmental > Aquatic > Marine > Coastal > Sediment | place: USA: Maine...
TCACTACGAGCTTTTTCCAGTGATGGCGAGTCGAACAGACGGTCACCGCTCAGGTACTCGTTGTAATAGCAAACCAGCAATTCAAGCTCCGCTCCGCAATTCTTGGCCAGCCAGGCAGCGCGTCGCAACGCCGGCTGGTCATCCACAGTCGGGTCAATAACTGACAAGATTTTGGAAATGTTCTCCATGATGGTCCTTGTAAGAGGCTCGTTTACCTACCTTCCCCAGTTAAAAAGAGTAGACGGCTAAAAGGCCACATTCCATAAGGCGAGATGCCTAGCGTACGGCGGAATTTACCTACAGCCGGATAGGTGGATGTACTGATTTCTGTGGGGGCTGGTCTACGCTTAGATAGGAAGCAGGACTAATACGAGTATTGGCCATGCGAAGTAATATGTACGCGACTCAGCGCGAGCGGCTTGAAACCAAGAAGGCCGAATTGAGGGGTCGTCTGGATCGCGTGAAGGCGAATCTGCGCCGTGGCTACGACGCCGACTCAAAAGAGCGGGCCAAAGAACTCGAAGACAGCGAAGTTGTAGATGCGCTCGGCAACGAGGCGCGCATCGAAATCGCGAAAATCAGCGAAGCGCTGAAACGCATGGATAAGAATGAGTACGGCACTTGCGACGAGTGCGGTGCCGATATCGATAATGGGCGCCTGGAAGCGCATCCTTACGCGAGAAAGTGTATTGATTGCGCGCGCTTCGAGGAGCACCGCAGGGCACACATGTAGGCGGCGGGCTACGCCGTCATATGCATCTTGACCAAGTCAGCCAATGACCTTGCCTGCATTTTCTCCATCACCCTGGCGCGATGGATTTCCACCGTGCGCTGACTCACCCCGAGTTCGTAAGCGATAACCTTATTCGGTTTGCCGGTCACGACCAGGTCAAAGACTTCGCGTTCGCGATTCGTCAATCGCGCCAGCCGTTCGGCGACTTCTGCGTGTTTCTGCTGTTCCTCGCGACGCTCCTGATCAGTCTTGAGTGCCTCGCGGATGCGGTCCAGAAGATCCTGGTCGCGAAACGGTTTCTGAATGAAGTCAACGGCGCCTTTTTGCATCGCGTCGACGGCCATCGGCACATCGCCGTGACCCGTGATAAAAATAATCGGTAGCGTGCTGCCGTGCTTGAGGAGCTCTTCCTGCAACTCCAGGCCACCGAGGCCGGGCATGCGGATATCGAGGACCAGGCAGCCGGCGCGATGATCGTCTGCTTTCTCGAGAAACTCATCGCCCGAGGCGAAAATTTCGTGCTCAATATTGACCGAGTCCATCAAAGCCTGCATGGCAAAGCGGATCGCAGGGTCGTCATCAACGATGAAAACGGTGGGCTGTTTGTCCTGATTTTGAGTCATGATGTCCGTGTAGAGCCAGTCTGGTGCTGATTGGACCAGAATGGCCGCAGTTTTGCGAGCTTATGAGACCAGAATCGATCAAATAGGCCGGGGTCAGAGCCCTTGGGCTCTGACCCCGGATCGTTACCAAATAACCCGGGGTCAGAGCCCAAGGGCTCTGACCCCGGGTTATCCAGATCGTTAATCGAGGCGCTTGGAAAACCTGAACGCCGCCGCCGTCATTGCGACGACCGCAAAGACCCCGAGGTAGATCAGGTCGCCGGGCATTTCTCCCAGCGAGGCTTCGCGCAACATGATACCGCGAGTCAGGCGAATAAAATGGGTAATAGGCAGGGCCTCGCCAATCCACTGCGCGGCCTTCGGCATGCCGTCAAATGGAAACACGAACCCGGACAGCAGAATCGACGGCAGCATCATGAAGAAAGTGAGCTGGATGGCCTGGAATTGTGACGACACTGCGGTCGAGAAAAACAGGCCCAGGGCGAGATTTGCAGCGATGTAGACGCAGCCGGCGAGATACAGATCAAGAACGCTGCCACGCACGGGGACGTCGAACAGCAGGTCGCCCGCGGCGAGGATGACGGCGAGCTGTACCAGGCCGATAAAAATGTACGGCAATACTTTACCAACCATTAGCTCCGCCGATGTGACAGGGGTATTGATCAGCAGCTCGAGATTGCCGCGCTCGCGTTCACGAACGACCGCGACCGCCGTAAAAATCATCATCGTCATCATCAGAATGACGCCGATCAGGCCAGGAATGATATTCACGGGTGTGCGGCGTTCCGGATTGTAATATGGTCGGACTTCGATCGCCGCCATTCGAGCTTCTTTCGGCGCGGTATCGAATTCCAAGGGGACATTCCTGAGTTGGTCGGCAATACCGGCTATGGTCGGGTCGCTGCCATCGACGAGAATGTGTACCGCAGCGCGCGTGTTGTCGGCAACGCGGCGATCGAAATCGTATGGGATGGCAATACCGACGGAGATGTCGCCACTGCGCAGCAGTTGTTCGAGCTGGGCAACGGTTGCGACGCGAAAATGAACATCGGTTACCTGCGTCGCATTCAGTCGGGAAATAAATTCGCGCGACAGGTGCGTATTGGCCTGATCGGCAACCGCTGTCCGCAGATTGCGTACGTCCGTGTTGATTGCATAGCCAAAAAGTATGATTTGCATCAGCGGAATGCCGAAGATCATCGCAAACGTCAGCCGGTCACGCCGCATCTGGCGTATTTCCTTGCGCGTTACGGCAATAAGTCGGGAGAGCGACTTCATGCGGCCTGTTGCTCCGGTTTGAGCGTGACTGCGACGAACACGTCTTCCAGTGATGCGGTGGAAATTTGCGTGTCGGCTTTGATGTTGTGGGTGGAGAGTACCGCCTCAACCTGTCCGAGCGCGTCGCTAACGGATTCGGGAATCAGAACGCGCAGGCGAATGCCGAGCTGTGTAACGCTGGCGACGACCGGCAGCGTACTGATAGCAGTCTGCGCGTGATACGGATCGTCGGCGAGCACTTCGATAACACTCATACCAGTGCTTTGCTGCAGATCATGGGGCGCCCCATCGGCGACCTTGACGCCGTGGTCGAGAATGGCGAGGCGATGGCAGCGTTCGGCTTCGTCCATATAGTGTGTCGATACCAGGATCGTAGTGCCGCCCTCGGCGAGACGAAACAGGTTGGCCCAGAAATCCCGCCGGCTTTGCGGGTCGACGGCGCTTGTCGGTTCGTCAAGCAGCAGTAGTTCCGGTTTGTGCAGCACGGCGCATCCAAGGGCCAGGCGCTGTTTTTGTCCGCCACTCATCGTGCCAGCGAACTGTTTGCGCTGATCCACGAGGTCATAGTGCTCGAGTACCTCCTCCATCCGCTGAAATCGCCGATTTGCCGGAATGGAGTAGATTTCAGCGATGAACTGAAGGTTCTCCCAAACGGTCAAATCTCCAAACAGCGAGAACTTCTGCGTCATGTAGCCAATTCTCGGTTTCAGTGCGCCAGCGTCTCCCGGCACCTCGATGCCGAGGACATTGGCGGTTCCTGCGGTCGGTGTCAGCAATCCGCACAACATGCGAATGGTCGTGGACTTGCCGGAACCGTTGGGACCCAGAAAGCCGTATATGGAGGCGCGCGGCACATCGAGGTCGAGTGTGTCGACGGCACGCAGGTCGCCAAAGTCTTTGCTCAGGCCACGAGCCCGAATAGCGAGATCGTCGTTCATTCTGTGCTTGCCAGCCCCAGGTCGACCTCGACCGGCACTCCATCCGGTAGCCGGTCGCGTTGCTCGCTGATGTCGATTTTCGCGAGGTAGGTGAGATGTCCGCGGTCACGTTCTGTCAGGGCGAAGTACGGTGTGAATGCTGCTTCGGATGCAACCCAGCGAACGCGACCCGGTATCGCCTCGGACAGGCCATCGACAAACAAGGTGGCGTCCGATCCCGGCTTGACGTGAACCCGGAGTTGCTCGGGAACATATACGCGCGCATAGACCTGGGTACCGGACAGCATGACCATCACCGCCTGGCCAGGCGATGGGCGCTCGCCCAGTTCGAACAGGCGGCTGTCGACGATGCCGTCAACAGGCGCAATCATGCTGTGTCGGGCGACGTCCACGGCGAGCAAATCGCGTCGTGCTGCGGCCTGTTTTACGGCATTCTCGGCTTGCGCAAGTTCCTCGACGGTCGTGCCGGTGAGGAGCTCCTGCAACTGCGCGCGGCGAAGTTTGTCGTTGGATTGCGCGGCGTCCAGCGCGGCTTTCGCTCGATCGAGCAATTCGTCTGACGCAAGTTTCTTGTCGAAAATCTCCTGCACTCGCGCGTAGTCCGAGCGGCGAAATGCCAGTTCATCCTTGGCTCCCTCAACGTTCGCCCGTGCGGCAGAGATTTGCTCGCTGCGCGGTCCGCGAACAAGTTCATCCAGCCGAGCCTGCGCCTGGCCCAGCGCCGCTGCGGCTTCGGCCAGCCGCGCGTCAGCGCGCGACGTGTCCTGGCGCATCAATACCTGCCCGGCCGTTACCGTCTCACCCTCGGCAACAAGGATTTCCGAGATGGGTTCTCCCACCTCGGCGGTCAGCTCGATCCGGTCCGAAGCGAGTTCGCCGACAATACGGTTGTCGTCCGTGGGGGCTTCGCATGCAGCGAGAGCAAGCGCACCCGCAGCGACAAGCCAGTGGCGCCGCAAATTCATTCCTTTTCTCCTTTCATGTGCGCGATCAGCAAATCGATCTGCGCTTCGATCAGGCGGTCGGTATCGGGACATTGTTTTTCGAACAGCAATTTGAAAATCACCGAGAACACGACGGGCATGACAAACAGGTGAGGCAAGTCATGCACAACACAGCGCCGGAACTCGCCAGTCTCGATGCCACGCTCGAGCAGCACGCTGAGCGCTGCGAGTCCGCGCGACACAACGTTTTCCCAGTAGAACTGCAGCAGGTCCGGATGTTTCGGACCCTCTGAAATCATGAGGCGAACGAGAATGCTGATGGGCGAGCCGGGCAGGGTCTTGGCAAAGTCGAGAAACGGCCCGCGCAGGAATTCCTCACTCGACAATTCCGAGGCGTCGATGATCGCAGTAAGGTCGTCGATTTTCGGCACGACGAAACTGCGAATGACGGCCTTGAACAGGTCTTCCTTGGTCTTGAAGTACAGGTACAGGAGGCCCTTACTGACGCCCGCGCGTTTGGCGACCTCATCGACTTTCGTCGCCGCGTAGCCTTTTTCGGCGAACGTGGCCAGCGCGGCCTCCGTTATTTCCTGGGGACGGTCTTCCTTGCGACGGCGAAAACGCGGTTCGGGCATGGCGACAAAAAGTTACTGACTCAGTGGTCAGTAAAGTATAGTTAATGACCAGCAGGTCAGCAAGTGTTTTGCGTGATATTCCTTCATAATGCGGCCGCATGTTTACCTACATCGACCCAAGTGTCCGACAACGTCTCATTGAGGCGGGTAAGTTGTTCCGTATCGACCGCGGCGGGGCTGGCACGATCAGCGCTTTGGGACCGATTCCCATGCCTTTGCAGATTGGTGACAAGCACATTGATGCGGTGTGGTATGCGACGGTACGCAACACCGAATTGACAAAGATCGAGGACTTCGCCGCGGAGCTCCGCGCGAAGCACGGACAGCAGTCGTTCGCGGAGTTAGCCTCATCGATGGCCGTCAATAGTGTTTTGCTAATCGGTGATCCTCGGTCCTGGACGAATCCATTAATACGTGTGCACTCAAGCTGTATGACGGGTGACGTATTTGGTTCGCAGCGTTGTGAGTGCGGGCCGCAGTTCCAGTCGGCAATTGACCTGATCAACAAGGACGAGCAGGGTGGCATGCTTATCTACATGTCGGGACACGAGGGCCGTGGCATCGGCTTGTGGGCCAAGGCAGCTACCTACCTGCTACAAGATGGCGGCGAAGACACTTACCAGGCGAACCGTTCGCTCGGGCTTCCGGATGACTCGCGGGACTTCAGTGACGCGGCTGTGCTGATCAAACATTTCCGCGGCGACGGCCCGTTCCGCTTGCTAACGAACAATCCCAAAAAGATTGACGATCTGACAGCGGCAGGTCTCACCGACATTACGGCGGTCAAACACGTTTTTGGTGTAACCGACAGTAACCGCCGTTACCTTGCAGCGAAGCAGGACTGGGGGCACAGGCTCGCCCCCGAGGACATTCAAGGCGACTAGGCCGCGCTGTGGCGCTCTTCCAGGTCTTGCTCGATTTGTCTAATCATCTTCGTATCGATGCGATAGAAGAAGATCGCGACGATACCCATCAGTGCAAATGCAGCCGGGAAAACACTGAACATGAAACGGATGCCGGCCATTGATGTTGCCGTTTGCGTTTCATTTGCCACGAAACCGAACCATGAAAGAATGATGCCGGCAAGACCCGCACCAACAGCGAGGCCCATCTTGTGCGAAAACTGCACAGTGGAAAAAACCAGCGCGGTTGTGCGCCGTCCGGATTTCCATTCGCCATAGTCTGCGCAATCCGCATACATGGACCACACCAGCGCCGGGGTTGGTCCGGCGGCGAGCATGCCTGCGCAATTTATAAATACCATCAACCAGTACTGGTCGGGAGGCGTGAAGTAGAAGGCCGCCATCGACAGCGCATTGAGAAGGGACAACACGATCATCAAATGACGTTTCTCGAAGCGTTGACTCAGCGTTTTCGTCAACGCAACGCCGACCATCATCGCCAGCAGGCCCAATGACAAGAACACCGCCGTCTTGTCGAAGATCAGGAAAATCCGCGTGCCATCATCACCGACGTAGTACTTGAAGTAATACAGCAAGGTGCCATTGCGCACAGCGATATTGATCAGCGTGAAGATCCCGGTCGCGAACAAAGCTCGCCAGGGACCGTTTGCGAGCAAGGCCTTGAAATCCAGTTTCAAATCCGACTTCATGGGCGTAGGAACGACACGTTCCTTGGTTGTAGCAAACGTGATCCAGAACAAGGCAACTGAGATAACCGCGAAAATGGCCATGGTGAGCTGAAACCCAAGGGCTTCGTTGCCACCGCCGAGAATATTCTTGAGCGGTGTTACAAAGGTGCCCACGAGCCAGCCTGCAGCGAACGCACAGAAGAAACGGTAACTGGCAACCTTGGTACGTTCAATCGACGAGGGCGAAATCACGCCCATCAAGGCGGAGTAGGGTACGTTGATGGCCGTGTAAGCCAGCATCATCAATGAGTAGGTGACATAGGCATAAATAAGTTTGCCTGCGTAGGAAAGATCGGGATTGGCAAACATCGCGTAGCCGCAAATGCCGTAGGGGACAGCCGCCCACAGCAAGTACGGGCGAAACTTTCCCCAGCGTGAGTTTGTGCGGTCTGCGATCAGACCCATTATCGGGTCACTCACGGCGTCGAGTATCTTGGTCAGCAGGAACATCGTTCCCACCGCAGCTGCTGTTAAACCGAAGATGTCCGTGTAGTAGTAGAGCAGGAAAACGTTAAAGGTTGCGAAGAAAAAGTTCGACGCAGTGTCACCCAGGCCGTAGCCTAGTTTTTCCCTGAAATGCAGCTTTTCCAATTCGTCCGCCTCGCCGTGTCTCAGGCGCTACCGCGGCGAGCTTCGAGCTGCTGCCGGACTTCGTAGGCCTTTTCTTCCGTAATTGTATAAGTCGTGATCGCCCAGATAGCGATACCGGAGGCTGCGAACGGCACAAAAACGTCGAAAATACGCAGCAGGTATATCGTTCTCGCCGCCTGATCTCCGCCAAGGGTGACGTCAAAACCAGTTGCGTTCAGGAGGAATCCGCCAGCAGCCAATGCGGCCGCCATACCAAGTTTCACCACCCACCAGAATATGGAGCCATACATCCCTTCTCGCCGTTCATGGGTATTAAGCTCGTCCGCATCGACCACGTCCGCAACCATTGCGGGCATTAGCGTGAATAAGCCACCCAGGCCGAACGCCATCAGCGGTGCAGGCAGCAGAACCAGCCACGGGTAGTCTGGGTTGTAACAAAACCACTTGAGCAGGTATCCCAGCATCGAGATGCCGGTCGTGACGTAAAACGCACGGCGCTTGCCAAACTTGGGGCCCAGCCAGGTGACCAGGAATATCACAACGAAGGACGAGACGGCACCCAATGCTCCTGCGTGACCGACGAACTCGGAACCCGCATTCGTATCACCACCGAATACATAATAGATAATGACGTAGGACTGGAATGCCGCAATCATGATGAAGCCGTTGAACACAAGAAATGTTGCAGCGCACAGTTTCAGGAAAGGTTTGAACTTAAGCGCTTTGCCGAAACCAATAAAAAACTCCTTCATGTTGCGCAGTATCACGCTGCCAGCGCTCTCAACTTCCGCGTCTTTTTCATGAGCTTCAGCGATTGCGATGGCTTTGTATCGTTCGCGCAGGAATAGAGCCGGCATCACGCCCAGGATTACAACAACGATGCTGATGACAATGGCCAGGTCGCCAGCGCCTTGTACCATGTCTTTTTCAACGAGGCCGATGTTGAATCCCAGCGTCGAGTCGTCAGACTGAAACAGCAGCTTGTTCTGCATGAGCAGGAGGAAATACGGTGCGATGACATATGCGACTGTGCCGACAATATTCTGTACGCCCATCAGGCGCGTGCGCTCATGATAGTCGGGTGTCAGTTCGTAGCCGAGTGCGACCCAGGGCGTGGCAAATACCGTATAGCCCAAATAAAAGAGTATCGAGCCGCCAAGGAAGTACCAGAAATAGAAGGCTTCGCTCTTGCCGACTGGCAATTGCCAGAGAACTGCGAACACGATACCGACCGTGATGGCACCAAAAAAGATGTAGGGGCGTCGCCGCCCATAACGTGATTCGGTGTTGTCGGAAATGTAGCCCATCAACGGGTCGGTGAGGGCGTCGGTTATGCGGGGCAGGGCACCGAGCAATCCGACGAGCGCTGGATTCATGCCGAGACCGAGATTAAGCACGATCACCATGCCACCCATTGCAGCCGCCAGAATGTTATTTACAAACGCGCCGGTGCCAAAGATCAGCTTCTGGTGAAACGGGATTCTGTCCTCGGGCGCTGTGACGTGATGCGTGGCGTGACTCATGGATAGACCCCCCGATTCTTATTATTTGCAACGCGTTGTCGCGCAATCATGAACAGAATTGACAGCGCTGTCAAATATTGCTACAAGCTATTTGATATTCTGTACCGCCGCACCCTGTGCTGTCGGCAAAAAAGGGGGGTCGTATTGGGACCCATAAGATACTTGATGGTCGGCGCGTTTTGCGGCCTGGTGTGGACTAGCATTATGAGTACTTCTCTCGCAGACCCGGCGCATGACAATGCGGCGATCGAGCAACGCGTGCATGCCTTGCTTGCACAGATGACAATGGCCGAGAAAATCGGGCAGTTGAGTCAACGCAATGCGAGTGAGGCATATGTGGCGGACGACCTTGCAAATGACTTGAGGGCGGGTCGTGTCGGTTCGGTGCTCAACCAGGTCGATGTCGACATCGTCAATGAACTGCAGCGAATCGCCGTAGAGGAGAGTCGCCTCGGAATTCCACTGATCGTCGGTCGTGACGTCATTCACGGCTTCAAGACAGTAATGCCCATTCCGTTGGGTCAGGCGGCGAGCTGGAATCCTGACGTCGTCAGAGCCGGCGCGCGAGTTGCGGCGCACGAAGCCGCGAAGGCCGGTGTCAGCTGGACATTCGCCCCGATGATCGATATTTCGCGCGACGCGCGTTGGGGCCGAATTGCCGAGAGCCTGGGTGAGGACCCCTATCTTGCGAGCATTCTCGGTGCGGCGATGGTCGAAGGGTTCCAGGGTGACGACCTGTCGGCACCGGGCACGATTGCGGCCTGCGCCAAGCATTTTGCGGGTTACGGCGCATCGGAGAGTGGTCGCGATTATGCCACCACCAATATCCCGGAGAATGAGCTGCGCAATGTCTATTTGCGGCCATTCAAGGCGGCGGTCGATGCCGGCGTGGTCACGCTGATGGCATCGTTCAGCGATCTCGATGGTGTCCCTGCGACCGGTAATGCATTTCTCATGCAGCAGGTACTTCGCGATGAGTGGCAGTTTGATGGTTTCGTTGTTAGCGACTGGGATTCAGTGCGCCAGCTGCAGATACACGGTTTGACTGAAAGCGATAAAGAGTCTGCATTCGAAGCGGCGAACGCCGGCGTCGATATGGAAATGCACGGCGATGCCTACCTGAATCACCTGGAGAGCCTGACCGGGGAGGGGCGAGTCAGTGTCGAGACGGTCGATGTCATGGTCGCCAACATTCTGCGCGCGAAATTCCGCCTCGGATTGTTCGAGAATCCCTACACCGATCCGGAACAATTTCCCGCCTTTGGTGACGACGATGCGCTGTCTACCGCGAAGACGGCTGCATTGCAGAGCGTCGTCATGCTCAAGAATGACAACGACGCCTTGCCGCTCTCGGTCGAGCGGCTCAAATCGATAGCGCTGATCGGTCCGTTGGCTGATGCGCCCTATGAGCAACTCGGCACGTGGATTTTTGACGGTGATGTCGAACTCAGCATCACGCCAATGCATGCGATCCACAGCCTTGTGGGCCACGACATCGACGTGCGCTTTTTGCGCACGATGGAAACCTCGCGCAGTAAGTCGACGGATGCATTTGATGAGGCGGTCGAGATTGCTTCCGGATCAGATGCAGTTATTCTCTTTTTGGGCGAAGAGTCCATTCTTTCCGGTGAGGCGCATTCACGGGCCGATATCAGCCTTCCTGGCGCGCAGGCAGAACTCGTACACCGCATTCGGCAGACCGGCAAACCCGTAATCGCGGTCATCCTTGCTGGTCGCCCGCTGACGTTGACCAATATTGTCGACGAGGTTGATGCCATCCTTTTCGCCTGGCATCCCGGCAGCATGGGCGGCCCAGCTATCGCAGACTTGTTGTTCGGTATCGATTCGCCCAGCGGAAAATTGCCGGCGACGTTCCCGCGAATGGTTGGGCAGATACCTATCTATTACAACCAGAAAAACACCGGGAAACCGCCATCGCCCGATTCGATCGTGCGCATAGACGATATTGATCCGCATGCGGAACAGCTATCTCTGGGCATGACGTCCTTTCACCTCGACGCCGGGTACACGCCACTATTTGCGTTCGGTCATGGTCTGTCCTACACCGAATTCGAATATGCGGACATCCGTGCGAGCGCCAACGAGATCGGTATCGGCGATACGATCACGATTAGTGCAGACCTGTTGAACAAGGGTGATGTAGCTGCCGAGGAAGTTGTGCAGCTCTATGTTCGCGATCTTGTCGGCAACGTGACGCGGCCGGTCAGGGAACTAAAGGGCTTTAAACGTGTGCGCCTTGAGCCGGGGCAAAAAATCACGGTCGATTTTGAGCTGCACACCGAGGACCTGGCATTTTACGGGCGCAACATGCAGCGGATCACCGAGCCCGGTGTGTTTCACGCCTGGGTTGGCGGTAGTTCGGATGCGCAGCTCGGAACCGAGTTTCGAATCGTCGATGGCGACAAAGTGAGGAAATAGCGGCAATGAAACAAAACAAAAGAATTAGCGCGACAATCACCCTGATCGTCGCTTTGGCATTTGCTGGATGTTCTTCCCCACCCGACGATAGTTCAGCAACGGTCGGGGCTGGCCCGTATTCGCAGCTGCCAGAAGACCTGGTGGCCGGAGAGATCATGGCCATAGCGTACTCAGGATTCCGTGAGGGCCAGCATCCGGACCGCGGTGACGGCGCAAAGAACCCGAGCAGCGCCGAAATTCTCGAGGATCTTCAAATACTGGCGGCCAACGATTTCAGGCTGATTCGCCTCTACGATGCCGGCGAAAATTCGGCGACCACATTGAAACTCATTCGCGAAAACAATCTCCCGATAAAGGTCCTGCTCGGGATGTGGCTGGAGGCCGAGATTAGCAACCATGAAGGGTGTTCCTGGTGTGATGAGCCGATACCCGACGCTGAGCTCGCCGAGAACACGCTGCGCAATGTCGCGGAAGTGCAGCGTGGAATCAACCTGGCCCGGCAATTCGACGACATTATCGTTGCTGTCAATGTCGGCAATGAAGCGCTGGTTAGCTGGAACGACCACATGGTGCCCCTGGAAAATGTAATTGCGTACGTTCGCCAGGTGAAGGCAGCCATCGAGCAACCTGTGACTGTCGCGGATAATTACGTTTGGTGGATCGAAGACGGCGCGCCGCTCGCTACGGAGGTCGATTTTCTGGGCATACACACGTACCCCGCCTGGGAGGAAAAGACCATTGATGAAGGGCTCTCTTATACGATTGAGAACATAGAACGTGTGCACGCCGCCCTGCCGGACAAGCCAATAGCTATTCTCGAGGCAGGCTGGGCAACCGTCGCCATCGAATTTGGTGATCGCGCAAGTGAGGCGAATCAGGAACGCTACTATCGCGAGCTGCATGACTGGGCTAGCGAAACGAACACGACCGTATTTTTCTTCGAGGCATTTGATGAGCCCTGGAAAGGCAATCCGGCCGCTCCGCTGGGTGCGGAAAAGCACTGGGGAATATTCAACGTCGACCGGACACCGAAACAGGTCATGAGGCCGAGTGATTAGTAAGCGCAAGACTTCACTGCGCGGATTGCGGACTTTCTGTGTTGCAGCAAAGCACGAGAGCTTTCGTACAGCCGGCGACGAACTGTTTATTACCGCGTCTGCGGTCAGTCACCAGATCAAGAACCTCGAGCAGGAACTTGGTACGCCGCTATTTGACCGCAACAGTCGTGACCTGACGCTCACAGAAACGGGCACGGCATTGTTTGAAGATGTTAGTCCGCTTATCGATCAACTCGATGAAGCCGTGGCGGGATATACGACCAAACCCTTGCGTCGTTCCATCAGAATATCCGTGCAACCGTTCTTTGCCAGTGAGTTCTTCGTACCGCGTCTGAGCGAGTTTGCCGAGAATCATCCGGATATTGATATTCAGGTTGGGACCAGCGACGAGACATCTGAGAAACACCCTGCTGAGGCAGATTTGTCAATTCGGCTGTTCAAGTCTCCTCCGGGCTTGCCATCAAACCTGTTGTTCCCGCTGCGCATGGTGCCCGCTGGCTCGCCGGATTTTAAGAAAAACATGACTGTCAAAAACAAGGCAATCGTCAGCGATTTCCCGCTGATTGTGCATGAAACAAGACCGAAAGCCTGGCAGGACTGGGCCAGGGTGAGCGGCATTGAAATCCCGGCCAAAAGCAAAGTCACCAGGCTTGATTCAATGATTGCCGTGGTGCGCGCTGCCGAGCGCGGCATCGGTGCCGCGATGGTGCCAGTACCGCTGGCAGACCTGTGGTTTAAACAAGGCAGCATCGTGCGCCTGTTCAAGCAAGAACTGGTCGCCGACGTTGGCTATTACCTGGTCTGCAGGGAGGACCGGCAAGACGTACCGGCTGTGCGCCTGCTGCGTGATTGGATATTGCAGAACTTCGCAGTTAGCCCCTGAGAATTTCTCATGCCAGGGCTGAGTTCTTTTCGTTTGTGGTGATTGCTCCGGTTGCCTAGTCTGCATCAGTGGACCAGCAAATAGCCTCGATGGCTATGGAGAAAAGACCATGACCAAGACCGACAAGCCTGTACGCGATGTTTTCGCCTTTAGTCTCGGCGGAATAATGACAATCTCTTCGATTGCCGCAGCACCCGCAATCGCCGATGATCGGTTCAAGGAAGTTCCGGTTCGGCAGGAATCGAAACAGCGCCCGTGGATATGCTTCTATGAGCAAGCTGCATACTTCCCCTTCGCGTAGTACTAAGTCTGTGTGACGCATCGTCTCCACGGCAACTGCGGCCGAACGTGAATCCGCGATTCGCGAGTGAGACTTGATCCACAAAACCCATGGTTCGCAGCTTGATTTTTTCTCATCCCAGAGGTGAGTTATTCCCGTTTGTGACCTGCGCCCCAAATACCTAAAGTTTGACTGTCGATTGCAGGAATAGATCGGCGTTCAACAAATAGCCACGTTGGCTATGGAGGAGAAACTCTGATGAAGAATGATAAATTGGACCGGGACGAATTCAGGCTTAGCCTGGGTGGCATGCGGACGATTACATCGTTCGCCATAGCGCCGGCGATTGCCCACGATCGACTGCGCCAGAATCTGGCTGGTCGGGCTGAAGATACGCGTGAGAAAAAATGGCGTCTATGGATGCCCAGACGTTTCCGGGTCGCGTAAAGTGATCGCGCCATATAAGGAAACCGCACCCTAAAAGGCCAGCTAAATGCTGGCCTTTTTTTGGCTTGAATTCAGGTGCTCCGCATGCTGCGGCTGCTTATGTAAAAGTCTGTTCCGGCGACGACAACGCTCGTACCAAGTCGTAGGTATTTGTACATCTTGACAGCGCTGTCATCGTTTCATTACTATTTGGGTAAATGGGAGCAATACCTCCCGCAAGCTCCGTGTATTGAGGGGGAGACCAATAATGAAGCTTCGTTCGCGAAGGACTCTGTCGACCGCGATTCTTGTGGCCGCTGCTGTGTTTGTTGCCGCATGTTCGGAAAATAACCGCCCTGTACCACTCTCCGAAGTGGAAACCGTTCCGCCCGGAATTTCAGGTCCCCAATCCAATCAAAACATCGCCAACCCGACGCTTACCGTCGCAGACAATTTCGAAGTCTCCCCCGGCGATACGCTGACACTCGTATGGAGCGACGAGTTCGACAGTGCGGCGCTCGACCCCGAAGTCTGGTTTTTTGCGAGTGGTGACGGGTCCGAGGTCGGTTTGCCGGGTGGCTGGGGCAACGCCGAGCTGCAGTGGTACCTGCCTGACAGCGCACAGCTCGACAACGGTGTGCTGAAGATCACGGCGCGGCTCGAATCGGTGGAGGGACGTAATTACACCTCAGCGAGGCTGAATACAGAAGATCGATTTGCGCTCAAGTACGGGCGCATCGAGGCCAGCATCAAGCTGCCGGCCGGGCAGGGCCTGTGGCCTGCATTCTGGATGTTGCCGCAGGACAGCCCTTACGGCGAATGGGCTGCCAAGGGTGAGATCGACATCGTCGAGGCCATCAATCTTGGCGGTACGAACGGCAATGAGATCTTCGCGACGATTCACTACGGCGGCGAATTTCCTGCCAACACGTCGAGTGGCGTTACCTATGATCCAGGTCCGAACGTAACCGAAGATTTCCACGTCTATGCCATTGAGTGGGACGAGTTCGAGATTCGCTGGTACTTCGACGGCGCGCTTTATGCGGTCCAGAACAACTGGTCCTCAACGGCTGCACCTTATCCTGCACCGTTCGACCAGCCGTTCCACATCCTGCTGAACCTCGCAGTTGGCGGTAATTTCCCAGGCTTCGCGGTCGACAACAGCGTGTTTCCCGCGACGATGGAAGTGGACTGGGTCAGGGTTTATTCGGGTGAAGATAACGTCGTTCCCGCGGACCCGGGCATTACGCCGGAAGCCGCTGTGTATGCTACCGATCCAAATGTCCCCGAAGACCTTGCACCGCCGGGTGTCGATAACTTTGGTTCCGGCGCTGTATTCGACTTTGATTTCGCGGGCGACGCGGACTTCAACCCGTCGATACTGGTTACCAGTGGTGAAGGCTATGGTGCCGGCGTGCACGTTGGCTTTGTCGCGCTGACCGGTTACGCGGATGGTTTCGCAGCAAGCTACGAGAACTTTGTCTTCAAGGTGAAGGGCGACCCGGCCAACCTGGCGTCATTCGAGGTCAAATTCATCGGCAATGGTGATACCAGCGCCCTCTACGACATTCCGAACTACGTCGGTTCGCAGGATCTCGGTAACGGCTGGTGGCAGGTGTCGATCCCGATGACTGATTTCGCGGCGAATATCTCAGCGAACAATGGTTTCCTGCTTGGACCTGCCGGCGGACAGCCCGCGCCGTTCTCAATCCGTCTGACCGACATTGGCTTCACCGGAACGGTTGCCGTTGGCGGTACACCAATTACGCCTGAAGCGGTCGTATTTGCGACCGATCCGAATATCGTCGAGGACCTGGCGCCTCCGGGCGTGGACAACTTCG
>Ga0316194_10001556_pt1 | contig 15842 bp, 15 predicted proteins | sample CroRivsedime1_MG_FD_204936 | JGI IMG/M metagenome (GOLD analysis project Ga0316194, IMG submission 204936) | Coastal sediment microbial communities from Maine, United States - Cross River sediment 1 | ecosystem: Environmental > Aquatic > Marine > Coastal > Sediment | place: USA: Maine...
CCTGTAGGAGCGCCGTCCCCGGCGCGATTACAAATTATCGCGCCGGGGACGGCGCTCCTACAGGTGCAATTACTATCAGGAGAAAACCTGTGGCCTTGCCTAGCGCACCGAGCCCATGCCCGTCACAAACAACTCACCCATACTTTTCGCCATGGCAACACCTATACGCTCGCTGAGTCGCTCCAGCAAATCGGGCTTCTCCGTGAACTCGACGATCTCTTCCTCGCCAATAACCTCCCGGGCCACATAACCGGAGCTGCCGATTTTATCGGCCAGTCCCATTGGCAGGCTTTCCTCGCCGGTCCACACCAGGCCGTTAAAAAGCGCCGGATTGTCTTTCAGGCGATCGCCCCGCCCGGTTTTAACAGCAGTGATAAATTGAGTGTGGATACTTTCAAGCAACAGCTTCACATGCTCTACGTCAGACTCTTTCGCCGGTGTAAACGGATCGAGGAAGCCCTTGCTTTTGCCTGCCGTGTAGAGCCGGCGTTCAACACCAAGCTTTTCCATGGTATCGACAAAACCGAAACTGTCCATACGCACGCCAATTGATCCGATAATACTGGACTTGTCAACGTAGATCTCATCAGCCGCCGAGGCGACGTAGTAGCACCCGGAAGCACACATATCTGTTACCACAGCATACAACGGGGTATCGGGATACAATTCCCTGAGGCGCCTGATCTCATCATAAATATAGGCAGACTGTACCGGGCTGCCACCAGGGGAATTGGCGCGCAGAATAACCCCTGCCGTGTTTTTATCCTCAAATGCATTACGCAGGCCGGTGATTATCTTGTCTGCACTGGCCTCTGTCGAGTCGGAAATGACGCCCTTCAAATTAACCAGGGCGGTGTGTTTTTCACTGATCTTGCCTAAATCAGACCAGTCCGTTGGCAGATACAGGACCAGCAACAACAGCAGATAACCTGCCATCAGAAACTTGAAGAAAATACCCCAGCGGCGGGCCCGGCGCTGCTCATCGACTGCCGCAAACGCAAGCCGGTTTACCAGATCCCGGTTCCAGTCATCATTATCGCCTGTGGAATTACTGCTGGCAGCATGCTTGTCGAACATAAAATCACCTTTCAAAAAAAGTTATAACGCAAAAACGTAGTCATCCCCGGCGTGGCTGGCAGCACAGTTACTCAACAACAGCAGCGGACAATAGACCCGTAGCCGCCATCCAGTCCGGCATATCGGCTATCCTGTCCAGGCAAACCAGCGGCGCATGCCGGTTAAGCCGTTCGCCTGAATGCACCCCCGAACGTACCGCGACTTTTGCGGCCCCCGCATTGGTAGCCATCTCCATGTCATACTCGGTATCACCTACCATTATCGTCTCTTCAGGAAGAACCTCCAGTGCTTCCATCAAATCCAGCAACATTTGCGGGTGCGGCTTCGAGTGTGCCTCGTCGGCACAGCGTGTTGCATGAAAACAGGACGTCAGGCCGGTATCCTTCAATACCCGGTCCAGTCCCCGGCGCGCCTTACCGGTAGCGACACCCAGCAGAAATTCGTGCTGCCTGATGATATCCAGTACTTCACGGGCACCTGCAAACAACACCGAGCTTTCGGACTGAAACCAGTGTGTCCTGTAAGCATCCACGAATGCCTGATGAAAACGATCATCACGACCCGGCAGCAGCGTGTCAATAGCCTCACGCAGCCCCAGACCGATCACATTCTTGACCGTATTATCATCCATAGGTTTCAGCTCAAGATCAGCAATAGCCGCATGCAAACACGTCACAATCTGTGCCTCGGAATCCATCAGGGTCCCGTCCCAGTCGAATACAATAAATTTTATCCTGGCAGTCATTATCCGGTCACTCGTGCTTGTCCATACTGTCGCGCTGCCGGTAATTATGGCGATTCGAGCTGTGCAAGAACAGCCTTTACGTCATCTCCCAGCGGCGAACTGACAGTGATGACTTCATCATTCGACGGATCCACGAACTCAAGAAAATGCGCATGCAGCAGCATATGACGCAGGCCAAGGGCACGCAGCTGGCGGTTAAACACAGGATCACCGTACTTCTCGTCTCCCGCCAGCGGATGACCGATATGCGTACCATGCACACGGATTTGGTGGGTCCTGCCTGTTTTCAGCACCACTTCTACCAGCGTTGCATCCCCGTAACAGGAAACAGGACTGAAAATACTGGTGGCCTGCTTCCCCTCTGGATCAACAGTAACCATGCGTTCACCACCGCGTAGCTGGTTTTTACGTAACGGGACATCCACCGTCCGTTTCCCGCCTTTCCACTCACCCGCCACCAGTGCCAGATAATGTTTTTTTACCAGACCATGCCGTAATTGCTCATGAAAGGCGCGCAGAAAACTGCGTCGCTTGGCAAGCACGAGGCACCCGGAGGTTTCACGGTCAAGTCGGTGCGCCAACTCCACATAAGGCGCCTCGGGCCGCTCCGCCCGCATTGCCTCGATAACGCCAACGCTCACGCCGCTGCCACCATGCACGGCAATGCCCGACGGTTTATTGATAACCAGGCAACGTGGATTTTCAAACAGAATATGTTGTTCCAGGCTGAACCCGGGCGTTTTTTGTCCGGACTTGACCGGTGCAACCCTGACCGGCGGAATCCGCACGGTATCGCCGGCACATATCTTGTAGTCTGCACGTATACGACCACTGTTCACGCGCACTTCCCCACGCCGCAGAATACGGTAGATATGGCTCTTTGGGACACCCTTGAGGTGTCGCGCCAAAAAGTTGTCGATTCGTTGCCCGGCGTCTTCAACCGACACCTTAACCTGACGCACCTTGGGGTAATCTTTCGCCGGTAACTGACTCATTAACATTTTTTTCATCGACTGAAACTGCTGCTGAATTCTACAGTGTTTCATTTGTATTTCCCGGGTTGTTTGCGGGTACAGACCAAGGTTGTTATAGTCCCGGTTCGGTATGACCTTAACAAAAGGTATATTGCCTGCGGAAGGCGCACCGAGGACACCAATTTTTCTACTGGAGTTGCCACTTGCCTGTGCAAGCGGCAATCTTCATAATTATCAGCAACCAGCTGTAAACCTTAAAATTATATAAACAAAAACGCTCCCGTGTATTACATACAGCAATCACTACCAGCAGCAATCAGCTGCATGCTATGGCTGATGGGCATTTCGGTGCCCGTCTGCGAATATGTCCCGTTGCGGGCAAGTCAGGCGCCTCGCTGTATCCGTAATCAGGTTGAGCGTGAGAGAGACCCAAAACATGAAAAGAATGCTAATCAATACCACACAGCCAGAAGAGCTGCGTGTGGCCATGGTCGATGGCCAGAAACTCTACGATCTTGATATAGAGGTACCATCACGGGGTCAGAAAAAATCAAACGTCTACAAAGGTAAAATCACCCGCATCGAGCCCAGTCTCGAGGCTGCCTTTATTGATTATGGTGGCACCCGCCACGGTTTCCTGCCCCTGAAAGAAGTCTCCCGCAACTATTTCAAGGAATCCGCCCGCAATGCAAGCGGCCGCCTTGGCATCAAGGATATCCTGACCGAAGGCCAGGAGCTTGTTGTACAGATCGAAAAGGAAGAGCGCGGCAACAAGGGCGCCGCCCTGACTACCTTCATCAGCCTTGCCGGACGCTACCTGGTCATGATGCCTAACAACCCGCGCGCCGGGGGAGTATCCAAACGCATACAGGGTGATGACCGCGACCTGGTTCGTGATGCCATGAGCGCCATGAATATCCCTGAAGACATGGGCATGATTGTCCGGACGGCAGGCATCGGCCGCAGCAGTGAAGAATTGCAATGGGACCTCGATTACCTCGTCCACCTGTGGAGTGTCATCTCAGAGGCCTCCACAGAACGACCTGCGCCATTCCTGATCTACCAGGAAAGTAATGTCATCATCCGCGCCCTGCGCGACTACCTGCGCACAGATATTTCGGAAATCCTGATCGACAGCCAGGAGGTCTATGACACGGCCCGCGAATTCATGGAACGGGTGATGCCTCACAACCTGCCAAAATTGAAGCTTTACCAGGAAACCATCCCGCTTTTCAACCGCTTCCAGATAGAATCCCAGATAGAGTCCGCCTTTCAGCGTGAAGTCACCCTGCCCTCCGGTGGTGCCATAGTGATCGACCACACCGAGGCATTGATTTCCATTGACATCAACTCAGCCCGCGCCACCAAAGGCAGCGACATTGAAGAAACGGCACTGCATACCAATCTGGAAGCCGCTGACGAAGTTGCCCGGCAACTGCGCCTGAGGGATCTGGGTGGCCTGGTCGTCATTGACTTCATCGATATGCGGCCGGCCCGCCACCAGCGTGACGTGGAGAACCGCTTGCGCGAGGCACTGAAGATGGATCGGGCTCGTGTACAAATTGGCCGCATTTCGCGCTTCGGGCTGCTGGAAATGTCGCGTCAGCGCCTGCGGCCTTCACTGGGCGAATCCAGCCAGATCGTCTGCCCGCGCTGCACCGGCCAGGGCACTATCCGTGGCGTGGAATCACTATCGCTGTCGGTACTCAGGATCATCGAGGAAGAGGTCATGAAGGACAACACCCTGCGGGTTGTCGCCCATGTCCCTGTTGATGTCGGCACCTACCTGCTCAACGAAAAACGTGAATTACTGGTTGAACTCGAGGCCCGCCACAAGATTGCAGTCATGCTGATTCCATCACCGTCGCTGGAGACACCCAGTTACGACGTACAACGCATTCGCAAGGATGAGACGGTCAGCCCGCAGTCTTCTGCGAGCTACCTGATGGCAAAAGCAGCGCCTGAATCCGAGACCTCACATTCCCTCCAGACAGCGCAACCTGGCCCCGAAATACCTGCTGTCGGATCAGTGAAACCGGCTGCCCCTGCCCCTGCACCTGCCACTGCTGCCCCCACGCCAACCAGCACTGACACAGCGACGGCAGCCAGCAAACCCGGCCTGCTGAAACGTCTGTTCCCCAGCCTGTTTGGCAGCGGTGAACAACCCAAGAAACCAGAACCCGCGAAACCAAAACAACAGGGCAGACAACAGAACAGGGGGGAACGAGGCAGCACCGACCGCAATCGCAACCGTAAGCAGCCACAGGGCAACCGCCGGCCAGCCAGCGGGCCGTCTGCCGGACAACCAGGCGCCCGGCGAAGAACAACCGGCAACAGGACATCAACAAACCCGGAACAGAAGAAGGAAAGCCCCAGACAAGTGGCTGACGAACCTGAGACGATACAAGTTAAAGCAGATCAACAGGTACAGAAAGAAGGCACCAGTCAACAACGGGGGGCAAGACGCGGCCGTCGCGGCGGACGCAGACGTTCTTCAGGACAGAACCGCAACACCACCAGCCAGGACACTGCTACAAGCAATATTAATGTACAGGGGACACCTGTTGCTGACGGCAACAAGCAACCATCGCCAACAGTTGGCAATACGAGTCAGCGAGATGATACTGGCAACAGGGAGTCACAACCGGCAAAACCGGCAAAACCGGCGACAGACAAGCCCGCTGTCACGGGTATGACGCAGACTGCAGCACCGCAGTCGCCACACACGGCAACCTCGGCAGCAACGCCCCCCCAGGTTGTTGCAAGCAAGCCTGCTGACGGAAAGCAGGCGGAAAAGGCTGCGAAGACAGAAGACACCCCGGTTAAAAAGGTGGCTTCACAGGAAAATCGACCGGCAAAACCGGTGTCAGACAAGCCCGCTGCCACGGGTACGACGCAGGCAGCACCGCAGGCAAAGCCGGTGACATCGGCTGCAACGACTCCCCCGGTTGTTGCAAACAAGCCTGCTGACGGAAACCAGGCGGAAAAGGCTGCGAAGACAGAAGACACCCCGGTTAAAAAGGTGGCTTCAGAGTAAGCCCGGCTTCAGAGATCGTGCTGCTGGCGGATATCCGCCAGCAGCCCTGCTGAAGCCATTTCGATCATATCCAGCACCCGCTCGAAACCGCTGGTTCCCCCATAGTAAGGGTCAGGAACTTCACGGGCATCGAGATCCGGCGCAAACTCCAGAAACAGGCGTAACCTGGATTCAAATCCTGACGGACAACTCGCCGCCAGTATTTCGTAATTATCACTGTCCATGGCAAGCACATAGTCAAACCGCTCAAAATCGTCAGGGCTGACACGACGGGCACGTTGTGAACTTAAATCAATACCACGATTCATCGCTGCCGCAGAAGCCCGCGCGTCAGGCGGTTCACCGATATGATAGGCGTGGGTACCCGCTGAATCGATGACGATGAAATCAGCCAGACCATGGTCTTCTACCAGCCTTGCAAAGACACCCTGTGCCGTTGGTGACCTGCAGATATTGCCCATGCAGACAAAGAGCACACTTACCATCACTGACTCCTGATAAAATTGGCCATCTTCATTATCTGCCCCCGTCGCTCGACAAAATTTTCTCGACACGCGCCAGGTCACTCGCGGTATCGACGCCATGACCGGGTATTTCACCAGCCAGTTCAACATGTATTCTCATGCCATGCCACAGTACACGCAGCTGTTCGAGCTTCTCGATCTCTTCAAGCGGTGATGCTTCGAGGTCCTTGTAGTGTCGGAGAAAGCCGGCACGGTAGGCGTACAGGCCTATATGCCGTAACGCCGCCACTGAATCCGTACTGGATGATTCGTCACGCTGACAGGGAATCGGGGCACGGCTGAAATACAGTGCATATCCGTCCTTGTCCAGGACCACCTTGACGACATGCGGGTCTGTGATTTCATCGACACTATGGGCCGGGTAAGCCAGGGTGGCAACAGATGCTGTCGGATGACTGGCCAGCCCCTCGGCGACCTGCCTGATCAGGGTGGACGGTATCAGGGGTTCATCGCCCTGCACATTGACCACAACGGCCTGTTCATCCCACGCCATCAGCTCTGCAATCTCGGCAAGACGCTCCGTGCCCGAGGTATGCGCGGTTGAAGTCATGCGGACAGCAGCACCGAAACCGCTGGCAGCATCCATGATACGCTGGTCATCAGTTGCGATAATCACTTCACTCGCCCCGCTTTGCAGCGCCCGTTCATGAACGTACTGCAACATCGGGCGCCCGGCTATTTTCAGCAAGGGTTTACCCGGCAGCCGGGTTGAGGCGTAACGTGCAGGTATAACAACCTTGAATGCCGTGTCCATAATGTGCCGGTTCAGATCTCTTCATCTGCCGGAATTTGCCTGGCTTCTTCTTCCAGCATAACCGGAATATCATCCCTTATCGGGTAGGCCAGACGGTCCGGTTTGCAAATCAGTTCATTATCATCCTTGTGATAGACGAGTGGCCCCTTGCAAACGGGGCAGGCAAGTATATCCAGCAATTTTTTATCCACACTATGCTCCTTAAAAGGTTACTGTCTGTTGCAGGTCCCAGCTTAACCCTGATGACCCGCCCTGTCCTCAAGCAATACATCCAGGCGCTGGCAAAAATCCGCTGACATCTGGATGGTAACAGGGATATACCAGTCATTCCCTGTCGCAAAGTGACGGCATTTTACCGCATCTTTCTCCGTCATAATGACCGGTTTTTTATCATCAAAACGGATATCTGCAGACGTATATTGATAATGATCCGGAAATGCATGTTTTTGCACTTGCATACCCTGTTGCTGCAATAACTGGAAAAAACGTTCAGGGTTGCCGATACCCGCCACGGCATGTACGGCGTGACCATGGAAATCGGACAGCCGGCGGATAGTAGTATCATCAAGCAGGCTGTGCACCTCGCCGGGATTCATTCTCATCCGGTGTTCCTGCCCACTACCGAGGCCATTGATTACCACCAGGTCCGCTTCCTGCAAGCGCTTGACGGGCTCGCGCAGGGGCCCTGCCGGTATGGAGAACCCGGTGCCGAAACGCCTGACTCCATCGATAACAATGATCTCGATATCACGTTGCAAGGCATAGTGTTGCAGCCCGTCATCGCTCAGGATGACATCACAATCGCTGTGTTCGACCAGTGCCCGTGCCGTGGCAACACGGTCAGGTCCCACTGCCATGGGACATTGCGTCGCACCGGCTATCAGCACCGCCTCGTCACCCACCATGGCAGGATCGCTGTCCGGTCGCACCTGCTGCGGCCAACTGCTGGCCTGACCGCCATATCCACGGGAGATAATCCCCGGGCGGTAGCCCTTGCTGCGCAGGTAGCCGGCCAGCCAGATTACCAGGGGCGTCTTGCCGGTTCCACCTGCGGTGATATTCCCGACAATGATGACCGGCAGAGAAATCCGGTAGCTCCGCAACAGGCCGCTGCGATAGGCAAACCGCCGCAGCATGACGACAATCCGGAAAAGCAGTGACAGCGGTGTCAACAACAGCAGCCACGGGCTGCGCGCATACCAGTAATAATCGAGGCGCCTCATTTCACCATGAAACTACCGCGACAGCAGCCGACTATTCTTCGATCCTGGAGGTGGCCAGGGAAATCTGCGTCAGCCCGAGCTGGCTGGTCGCATCCAGCGCGGTAATCACGGCCTGGTGAGGGGTACTGGCATCCGCACGAATGGTTACCGGTACCGTGCCACGATCACCGACAACCTTGCTGATGGCGCTCTTGAGCGTCTTGAGTTCGGTATTGACAACCTGCTCTTCGCCAATAAAGTAACGGCCCTGCGCGTCGATGACGATTTCTAAAGAGTCCTCTTCAACCTCTTCAGGTGACGCAGTGGCTTCCGGCAGTTCTATCTGGATACGCGATTGCTGTTCAAAGGTGGTCGATACCATGAAGAAGATCAGCAATAGAAACACAACGTCAATCAATGGTGTCAGATTGACTTCCGGTTCGTCCTCGCCACCGGCACCAGGCTGCAAATTCATGACCTAGCGCTCCGCATCGGGGTCGCGTTGACGCTGCCCGTGCATGATTTCTACCATCGTGAGGGCCTCCTGCTCCATCTTCAGCACCAGCATCCTGACCCGGCCTCTGAAGTAACGATAAAACATCAGGGTCGGAATCGCGACAGACATACCCGCTGCCGTTGTCAGCAACGCCTCAGAAATACCGCCTGCCAGGGCCCCGGGATCTCCCACACCCTGTGTTGTGATGGTTGCAAACACCTTGATCATGCCGATAACCGTGCCGAGCAATCCCAGCAAGGGGGTAATGGCCGCAATGGTGCCGAGCGAATTGAGATAACGTTCCAGTTCATGAACGATATGCCGCCCGGTATCCTCGATGCTTTCTTTCATGACATCACGGTTCTGGTGGCGATTGATGATACCGGCGGCCAGTATGGACCCCAGCGGCGAACTGGACTGCAGCTCCTTCAGGTGCTCGTCATTTAACTGGTGAATCTTCTCCCAGCGCCACACCTGGGCGACCAGATGCTTGGGCAGAACACGCCGTATCTGCAATGACCAGAGTCGTTCAACAATGATGGCCAACGCAATCACCGAACACAAGATAATCGGCAGCATGAGCCAGCCGCCCGCCCTCACTAGTTCTAGCACAACCTCACCATCCTTTGGATTACCGGAATCTGGAAACGCTGCAAATCATACTGTATTTGACCCGGCAGCCAAACAGTGTTTCAGTGATTATTTTCCGGCTGCCAGTATCGTCGCGAAATGTCCCTGTAGCGCTGGATTTCCGGCATCCCGGGGCTCGCCGCCAGCGTGACTGTCAGTGCACCGCTGAGACCGGTTTGGGCGGTAGCTGCGTGGATATCCGCATACCGGTCCACAATCACCTGCTTCGGGAAGCCATAGCGGTTCCGATAGCCGCTCGGAAACAGGGCCAGATCCGGACTTGTGACTGCAATAAATTCCCGGGATGACGAGGTCATACTGCCATGATGCGGTACCACGAGCACATTCACCGGTAAACGGTCATGCTGTTCAGCCAGCAAAAGCTGCTCCGCCTGTCGCTCGATATCACCCGTCAACAGCATACTCTGCCCGTCCCCTGCCTCGATACGCAGTACACATGATGCATTATTTCCTGACAGGGCATCCTCGCTGCCTGGATGCAGTACCGATATAAGGACTCCGTCCCAGTCCCAGTATTGTCCGCGTCGGCAGTTGCGAGCGCGGTCAGCGGGCACCTCGGCAGGCACACTGGACAACACCTCTGCGGCAGGATAGACGGCAAGCAACGATGCCACGCCACCTATATGATCATTATCCCCGTGACTGACCACCACTACATCCAGCCGCCGGATGCCCTGCTGGCGGAGAAACGGAACCACCACTGCCCTTCCGGTATCGAAGGTTTCGCCAAAACGCGGCCCCGCATCATAAACAAGGGTGTGATACTCGGTCTGCACAACTGCCGACAGCCCCTGCCCCACATCCAGCAGGGTCACGCGTGCCGTGCCCCGGGCAGGACCTGCCGGCTTTATAAAAAACAGCGGCAGCAACAATAATACCCCTGTCCATCTCCCGGGCAGACCACGTGGCATAAACAGGATTGCCAGTCCGAAAACTGCCGGCAGCAGCGTCCATGCGACCGGTTCATGTTGCTGCCAGAGCGCATAATCCAGACGGGACAACCACTCCAGCAACCGCCAGATGACATCAAGCAGCATACTGGCCAGTTGCAGCAACAGCACACCTGCAGCTTCATTCACTGCAAAGACAACTGTTCCGGCCAGTGCCAGCGGCACCACGGTGAGGCTCACCCATGGCACGGCAAAAATATTGGCAACCGGCGCTATCAGGGATGCCTCCTGAAAGAAGGCCAGCAGCAGTGGCAGCATGGCAAAGGCCAGAATGATGTGTACGTTAATCCATTTCTGTGCAAGTCCCTGCCGCCCGTAACGTCCGCTGACGATAAAGGCAATAATGGTGACTGCCCAGAACGACAGCCACCAGCCAGCTGACAGGACTGAAAGCGGATCAATAAACAATGTGAGCAGCACCGCCAGCCCAATCGCCTGAAAAATCGATGCATAACGATCAAGGACAATCGCCAGCGTCAATACAGCCACCATAATGAAGGCCCTGCGCGATGGAATACCGAAGCCTGCCAGCAGTGCATACAACAACGCCATGACCAGCCCGATGACGGCCGCGCCTTTCCTTGCAGGTATTACCTCCGTCAAATTGCCGCAACGCAACCACACCAGCCTGGCAATCCAGAACACCAGGCCGGCAACCAGGCTGATATGCAGGCCGGAGATCGCCATCAGGTGACTGGTGCCCGTAGCACGCAGGATGTCCCACTGCGATGGACTGATCGCACTGCGATCACCAATGGTCAATGCACGAATCATTGACATTGACGGCCTGTCTGCCTGTATAGAATCGAAAACCGCCATCAAACGGTTTCGCAAGCGGCTGATCACTGCTACCGATCCGGCTGTCAGACGCCGGTTACCCTCGTCTTCCTTGCGAATGTAGCCGGTCGCGCGGATACCCTGCTGGAAGAGCCAGCGCTCGTAATCAAAACCGCCCGGATTCAGGAAGCCATGCGGACGCTTCAAACGCACCGCCAGTTGCCAGCGCTCACCCTGCGACGGTATAAACCCGGCTCCATACCCGTCAAGACGCACCTTTCCCGGGAAGTCCGACCAGCCATTACCGTCATCCAGCCGTTCAGCAGCAAACAAAAAACGCAGTTGTCGCCCCGACAACTGGCGTGGCATATCAAGTACCTCGCCCTCCAGGAGTACCGTTTTACCTTCGATCTCCGGCGCCAGTTCCGGCAGCAATATGTATTCGGCACGTAATGCCGCCCAGAAGAAGCCAATGACAAAAACAGCAGGAAAACGGCCCGGCTTCCACCTCAGCAAAGGCAGCGCAGCCACCAGGGCAGAATAGGCCCAGACGGGTGGTAATGCGGCACACCACTGGAGCACCAGCACACCCGCCAGAAAGGCGGAGGATATTGATAACATGCTCTTCCCTGAACAGTTAACACAATTACTGCAAGCGCGGCGTCCTCGCCGCGATGAACCGTAATCGCGCCGGGGACGGCGCGCCTACAGGTCTGATCCACATTTACACCGGGGACAGTAGTAATTCTCGACACAGGTGCCCCAGCAGAACAGTGTCATACAGCACTAAAGCAAACGACCGTCCTCCAGCCGCACAACGCGGTCCATACGTTCGGCAATCAGCAAATCATGGGTCGCAACCAGCAGGCTGGTTCCCAGTTCCCGGTTTAACTCCAGCATGAGCGCATAGACCTGCTCGGCATTTTTCCGATCAAGATTACCGGTTGGCTCATCTGCCAATACGCATGCGGGTCGCGTTACCAGCGCCCTGGCAACCGCAGCCCGCTGACGCTCACCACCCGACAGCTCACCCGGTTTATGAGTCAGGCGTGCTGACAACCCCACACGCGCCAGCAGTGACTCTGCCTGTTGCCGCGCCTGCGTCGGCCGCACCCCCCGCACAAGCAATGGCATCGCAACATTTTCAATAGCGGTAAATTCAGGCAACAGATGGTGAAACTGATAAATAAAGCCCAGCGTCTTGTTGCGCAACCGTCCCAGTTGCACCGGTGACAGCGTAGCCAGTGACTGGCCGGTTATCGACACATCCCCGCTCGTCGGCTCGTCCAGGCCACCCAGCAGATGCAGCAGGGTACTCTTGCCACTGCCAGAGGCACCCATTATGGCAATGCGTTCGCCGGAATCGATCGTGAAATCGATACCACTCAGGATAGTGAGCGCCACCTCACCCTGACCAAAGGTTTTTCCCAGCTGACTGCACGCAAGCACATTACTCATAACGCAGTGCCTCGGCCGGATGGGTGCGGGCTGCCCGCCAGGCCGGGTACAGGGTCGCGAGCAGACTCAGCCCCATTGAGACCGAGGCCATAATCCAGACATCGTTCCAGTGTAATTCCGATGGCACATCACTGATGTAATACACATCAGCCGCAAGAAATTCGACATTAAACAATCCTTCAATCGCCGGCACGATGGTTTCAACATTCAACGCCAGCCCCAGCCCACCAGCCACACCCAGTGCCGTGCCCATCACCCCAATAACCACACCCTGGATAATAAATATGGCCATAATCGATCCCGGCGTTGCCCCAAGCGTCCGCAAAATGGCGATATCCGAACGTTTATCGGTGACCACCATAACCAGCGTGGAAACAATATTAAATGCGGCAACGGCGACAATAAGTGTCAGAATTATAAACATGACACGCTTTTCCGTTTTGACAGCGCGAAAGAAATTGGCATGCTGTCGCGTCCAGTCCTCAACCCGGTAATCGCCGGACAAGCCCGCTGACAGGGTACGTGCAATCTGTGGAGCATCAAAAATATCGTCCAGTTTCAGACGCAGACCGCTGACGTTATCATCCAGGCGAAATAATTTGGCGGCGTCTTTTAAATGTACCAGCGCCACGCCGCGGTCGTATTCGTACATCCCGACTTCAAAAATGCCGGCAACAGTAAATCGCCGCAGCCTTGGCAGTATACCGGTGGGTCCAATGGTGACCTGGGGTGACACCACGGTTACGGAATCGCCGATGCCCGCACCCAGTGCAATGGCCAGTTCACTGCCAAGTATAATGCCGTACTTGCCTTCTTCCAGGAGGCTGAGATCACCACCATTAATGTGTGACACGACATCCGAAACGTCACCTTCCATTTCCGGCAACACACCGCGCAGCAGTGCACCACTGACCCGATTGCCAATGCTCAGCATGGACTCGCCACGAACATAAGGGGCCATGGCAACAATCCGCTCCTGATCGGCAAGTCTTCCTGACAAGCCCTCCCAGTCAGGCAACCTTCCTGAAAAGGTGGTGACCGTGGCATGTGAAGCCATGCCGAGAATACGGTCTCGCAACTCCTTTTCAAATCCATTCATCACGGACAACACGGTAATTAATGCCGTCACGCCCAGCGCGATACCCAGCATTGAAGTCATGGATATAAACGAAATAAAGTGTGTACGGCGCCTGGAATGTGTATAGCGCAGGCCGACGAATAATTCGAATGGTCGAAACATGGGCGGCGATTAGACCATAACTCCCGATGAATTTCGCCTCTCGTCACAAATAAAGAGAGCCGCGAACGCAGCTCTTTAGCCCATATCAGCCTGCCCTGACAGACTCCCCCTGGCCTGCATCCCGGGAGCTGTTGAAAACGTTACCCGCTGTCCCTCTCGCACAGCTCGGTCAATGCAGTTTCATCCGGCCTGACGGGGCTGGCAGATCTTCGAGCCGACCCGGTCCTCCCTTTTCCTGTCCAAGCTGTCTGTGCAGTGGTTGCACCATTTTCCGTGGCAGCCATGCCTCTCCCGCACAAATTGCCGTGACAGCCTTGCACAATTGAGAAGTGGTTGATTCACGTCGAATTATCCCCAGAATACCCAGTGAGAGCACTGTCATCGTTTCCTGCTGTGAATCATTCTCCAGAATCAGCAACGATCCGAGCAACGGGTAGCTGTCATGGATTGCCCGTATCGCATGATGTCCATCCTGATCGAGTACCGCCTCATCCAGCAGCAGCACATCACTGCAACCAAGTGCATCCCATGTGCCTGGCTCGTTGAGCCCTGTCGGCTGGGCAACAATCCTGATCTCAGGGTATGCCGAGAGCAAATCGATACATCCCGGGTAACATTCCTCCCCGGCGCAGACTACAGTTATATTTATTTTTTTCATAAGTATCTGTTTTTATGTTTCTTATTTAGGTTACTCAGTAATATATAGCAGCACAATTGGACCAAGGTACCAACGCGCCACCCACACATTATCGTCAACTCTCTGGAAGAATTTGCCATGCAATCCACCACATAGCAACAAAACACCTAAGAACCTGCGTTTCATGGCCGATAGCAACAGGGATACCTTCTTGCAGATAACCGGGTTTCCATGTCCTTGTTCCGTACACAATCTGGCCACCGGCGACGTTTCGCGCTTTTCCTCATTGCTGGACTGGTCAACCTCGTCAGTATCCAGACATCCTTTGCCGACTCGCTTCCCGTCTCACACATGCTATTGAACAAGATCGAACAGGAATACGGCGGTTATGCACGGGAACGCGTTGTCATCTGGGAAAAGCTGATTGCCAGCAACAGGAACGTTGACAATCTAAAGAAATTGATCGTAGTCAATAATTTCTTCAACAAAATGGCATTTTCCAACGATATTGATCTCTGGGGCAAGGAGGACTATTGGGCAACCCCGCTGCAAATGCTGACCTCCAACAGCGGTGACTGTGAAGACTACTCCATCGCCAAATATTTTACCTTGCGAGAGATGGGTATCCCGGCAGAGCGCATGCGACTCACCTATGTCAAGGCACTAAACCTGAATCAGGCGCATATGGTACTCACCTACTACCCCGACCCTGACGCTGAACCACTGGTACTGGACAACCTCGTCAATGACATACAGATAGCGTCAAACAGAAAAGACCTGTTGCGCGTCTATAGCTTTAATGGCACGGATTTATGGCTGGCAAAAGAACATGGTGGTGACAAGCATATTGGACGCTCCGGCAAGTTGAGTCGCTGGCAGGAAGTGATAGCCAGGATTAATGATGAGCAGATTTCACTGCCACGATAACGGCACAAGCCACGGGACCTGCTCACTAAACTCGTACACACCCGTGCCGATACCCTAGCTGTCGATATCCAGACTGGCGAAGAATCAGGACTGGAATACCTGTCATATCCGGCCCTGGTGCCAGATAAAAGGCATTACATAAAGGGCAAACCATGTGTAAGGAAACGAAAAAACATGCCGCCAGATAATACGCATACAAAAGCCAGCATCCTCATTGCAAGTGGTAGTGCAGCACTTGCAGAGCGGTTCACCGGAATCCTTGCCGACGAATTTGTACTGGAAGTGTTGGGTAATGCCGCTTCCACATGCGCAGCCATAGCCGCATCACATCCACACCTGGTGATACTTGATCCTGACCTGTTCAAAGAATCATTATCAGAAACCGTCTCGAGT
>Ga0316194_10001562_pt1 | contig 15812 bp, 15 predicted proteins | sample CroRivsedime1_MG_FD_204936 | JGI IMG/M metagenome (GOLD analysis project Ga0316194, IMG submission 204936) | Coastal sediment microbial communities from Maine, United States - Cross River sediment 1 | ecosystem: Environmental > Aquatic > Marine > Coastal > Sediment | place: USA: Maine...
ATGTCGGCGCGGCCCGGCGGCAGAAACGCCACCCTCATACCCAACAGAGCCATCTGGTCCATCGGGCAGGTGAACGTCGGGATGGGCACGAGCACGGTGGCCGGACTCCCCGTTCCGGCGCGGTTTCGGCGTGCCTCTGCTACACCCTGGAGAGCGGCCTGCAGGGCCTGGTTGCCGCCGTGGAAGGCCATGATCTGCGGTGTTGATTGGACATCATTCTTGAAGTCGATGCCGAGCTGACGCGACCACAGGGCACCCCAGGAGTGGGTGACCATTGGATAGCCTATCGAATCGATGTTGTAGCCCATGGGGTGGGCGCTCAGCTGCCGTACCCAGCCGCCGACGTATTCGAAGGCGGACATGAGAAGACTGTACCAATCGTGCCGGAGACAGGAATCCTCAGGATCGTCGGGGGGAACCGTGCGACGATCAAGGTCACCTATGGCAGACGCGAGGTCGTTGTAGCCCTTGGCCCGCATCGCGTTAACCGTCCGGCTCATAAGCCGAATCGGGGCGCTCGCGTAAAGGTCTTTGAAGGAGTTGAATACTTCCAGGCGGACCTCGCGTTCACTTTTCGCCATGGGTTCCCCCTCTCGGTCGACTGGTTGGCATGGTACCCGGCACGCGGGCGAGCGGCAAGAACACGATCGCAGGGCCTGTCTTCAGAACGAGTCGGGCTGGGTGGCCCGCAACACGCGCTCCCGCAACCGGTCGAGAAAATCCTGTTCCTTGGGCGTCAGCGTGTGCGGACCGGTGGTTTCTATCTTGATCCGGATGCGCTCGAACTCACGCGCCTCATCGGGCGTCAGCGAGGCCGCCCCGGAAGGCGGACGAGATTGCCGAACGGCCGGGGCCGGGTAGGTCGCCTTAAGGTACAGAAAATAAATCAACGCGCCGGCGAGAGCGCCACCGAGGTGGGCGCCGTGGCCAATCGGCAGCCCACCACCACGACCCTGCGCGATCAGACCCCAGAGGTCGAGACCGACAAAGGCGAGCACACCGGCGAGCGCGGGCACCGGCACAATGCCGAAGAGCAAGATGCGGTGGCGCGGGAAGTGGAGGGCGTAGGCGAGCAGCAGCCCGCTGACCGCGCCCGAAGCGCCGAGAGCCGGGAGGTTGTCCTTCCCCATAATGAACGACGACACCGCACAGTGGCTGACCGACGCCACGACCGCCGCCGCCAGGTAGACGAGGACGAAGACCCGGGTCCCCCAGAGGTGTTCGAGGACCGTCCCAAAGCTCCAAAGAACGAACATATTGATGGCCAGGTGCCAGAGCTCGTTATGGGAAAAGGCGGCGGTGACCAATGTCCACACATGCAGGTGCTCGATGTGAAAGGTGCTGACGAGGAAGTTCTCCGTCATGAAATCGAAAAGGCGTGGCGAATACGACGCTGCCTGCCAGGCGAGAAAGACAAGCACGTTGAGGCCGATGATAATTGAAACCGCCGGCGTCCGTGGTCTTCTTGGACGGGCCGGTCGGAACTCCGATCCACCGATTCGAGAGTTGACTGGACTGTTCATCGTCGCCGCATTATGGCAGAACCCTGGAAAGGACTCTCGAAGGCTTTCATGGTAGCCTCGAAGAAAGCGTTGGAGGTCGGCCCTTGCAGCGTTCCCTTTGGTTTTCACTCTTCGCAATCACTTTCATGACGGCAGGATTTTCTGCGGCTTCCGAGCTTGGCGACCGCCTTGATCGGGAGCTCAAGGGGGGTTGGGGAGTGCTCGAGGTCGAGGTCTATTCGGCCTGCGGAAGCACGTACTCCGATAACGAGGTCGGGGCGGCTGGCGTCGCCAGCAAAGCCCGACACCGTTTTGCCGCGGGTGAGTTGACCAAGATCGACAACGTAAAGGTCAAACGGCAACGGGTCGACCTGATGCTGACCCTCAGTGCACCGCTGCGAGTCTCCCACGTGGATGGGCCCTTCGAGCTCTATGATCAACGCTCGTGCCGGGTCCAGCTGATGGTCTACGTGCCTCGCGAGATGGTGAAAAACTCAGATTTCGGAGGATTACTTACCGAGGTCAAGAAGCACGTCACCCTGTACGCCTCCCGTGACGACGCTGAATTGTCGGATGACTGGAACGGCCGCGAGATGGAGCCGCTGCCCGATGATTACGAGGAGACCTTGCAGCGCCACGCTATGTGGAAGGCCGAGCAGACCAACGCAGCGGTCCGCGACGGTATCAACCACGCCCTCTCCGAATCGGCTGAAGCAATCGAGGACCTGGACGACGATGCCGACTATCTCGCCGGGTTCGCTGAAGGCGCCGAGAGGATGGCCAGCTTCTCCGTCACCAACTGTGACTCACTGTTGAGCGTGTCGTTCACCAGCTATCGCAAAGGCGCACCGTCCGACACATCGAGGGACTGGAAGAATGGGTGGGAGGACGGGCAACAGCTCGTCTTCCATGTCTTGCTTGCAGACCGATTGCGGTCCTGCCTGGTGCCGGTCCCGGCCCTTCCCTTGCCGTGATCGTCGCCGGCCTCCAGTTCGACATCGCCTGGGAGAACCCGGATGAGAACTTCAGCCGGGTTGCGCCGCTGGCGCAACGCGCGGCGGCCAAGGGAGCCAGGATCATCGCCCTCCCCGAGATGTTCGCCACCGGATTCTCGATGCGGGCCGAAGAGATGGCGGTCCACGCCAACGCCATCCACGAGTTCGTCGCAGATCTCGCACGACGCCACGGCGTCTGGGTGATTGCCGGCTACGCCGAACCCGGCGAAAAACGGCCGGCGAACTCGTGTTCGGTGATCGCTCCCGACGGCCGCGAGGTACTCCACTACCGCAAGATCCACCCATTCTCACTTGCCGGCGAGCCCGATCACTTCGAGGCGGGGGAAGGTCTCCACACGGTCGAGATCGGCGGCGTGCGGGTGACACCACTGATTTGTTACGACCTCCGTTTTCCAGAGCTCTTTCGCGCCGCAGCCATGACCACCGACCTCTTCGTCGTCATCGCCAATTGGCCCGAGCATCGCGCCCACGCCTGGCGCACCCTGCTCGCCGCACGCGCGATCGACGATCAGGCGTGGGTCCTGGGGGTCAACCGGGTTGGCGAGGTCGGCGGCTACACCCATTGCGGTGACACCAGCCTCCTCGATCCCTGGGGGATGGTGGTGGCCACGTTGATCGACGAGGCGGGTGTCGTCTCCGGCGAGATCGACCCGACGGTGGTCCGCAGGGCTCGTGAACGGTTTCTGTTCCTCGCAGACCGCCGACCGGATCTCTACCGGCGGCTTGAAGACGAAGACTGAATCCCAGCCGCCCGCCCGCTCGATGCTGGATGCTGGATGCTGGATGCTGGATGCGCCGAAGGCGTTGTTCTTCTGTGTCTGAAGTCAAGGGGAGGGTGGGTGGATCTAGTATCCAGTATCTAGCATCAAGTATCTGTTCCGGGCTTGGAGTCGTGGCACTCCGACCTTGGCCACTCCGCTGTAGGGAATATCCGACGTCACAGCTGCGCTAAGCTGATGGGAGAGCTATGGCAACTACCGTCACCGTCAAGGTCTATTTCGAAGCGGCGCACCGGCTGCACAACCCCGCGAAGTCGGACGACTGGAACCGAAGCGTTTTCGGCAAGTGCAACAATCCGCACGGGCACGGCCACAACTACATCATCGAAGCGGTTGTGCAAGGGGATCCTGACCCCGAGAGTGGTTACCTCATTGACATGAAAGATCTCAAGGAGGTCCTCAAGCGGACTGTTGTCGACCACGTCGACCACCGCCACCTCAATATCGAGGTTTCGTGGCTCGAGGGGATCATCCCGACCGCTGAGAATTTGGCTCGCGCCTTTTTCGAGCGCACCGCACCGGAGCTCCCCGACAGCGTCGAGCTGGTTGCTCTCACAGTCCACGAGACCGAACGCAATTCGGCCACATTCACGCGAGACTGATTCCGGATACTGGATGCTTCCAAGCACTTGAATCGGTGCTTCCTCTTGTCAAGGGGCGGGAGGGCGGATCCAGCATCTAGGATCTAGCATCCAGAATCGGGTGGGTGGGCTGTCAGGCCTTGGATCCGTCGGCGGAAAATTCCTTCAGCACCGGTTCGAGGCCGGCCCAGAACTCGCCGTCGGCGACCACGAGGGTGCCGAGATAGACCAGCGCCGGCTTGCCCTCAGCCTTGGCCAGGTCACGCCCCGCTTTCTCCACCTTGTCGGCATCCGGCCCTTCGAAATCGTCGGGTAGTTCGAGGGCTCCGTTGTCATGCGGCAGGCCGACGGCGTCGAGATAGCCGACCATCAGCGGCCGGCGCTGATCCATGTGGAGGTGGAAGAGGTACTGGAAGAGCACCGTCTCCGGCAGGCTGTCGGCCATGCGAACCAACCGGCCGGCGACCCGTTCCGCCGCCAGCTGACGGACCGACTGCTGGCGGAATTTGAGCTCGGCGGCCAGGGCAATCTCGAGGGCGGACCGGCTCTCACGATCAGCGCCATTCCAGAATGCGACAGCCGCCGCCTTCTTCTCATCATCGTCCATCAGGTCCCAGACCGCGTACGGCCCGCGACTCTCCACTGCATCGAAAAACGTTGTTTGTTCAGACATGAGGTTCCTCCTCGTCGAATGGACAGGGTACAGCAAACGGTCCCCAGTTCGATCCTTTTCAGGATCGGGATCGGGATCGGGATCGGGTTCGGATTAGAACTTGTATTCGGCCTCGTCGATGACAGCGACCTGGCGGCCGTCGGGGTGAATGATGACTGCGCGCTCGACCTGGACCGGGTTGCCCTCGGCATAGACGATGTCCTGGTGGACCACCGACTCGGGGCTCTCGAAGTCCTCCACCCCGACGACTCCGCCGAGATGATCGGAGCGGCCGAACGCCCAGTGAAAGCCTGCCTTCTCGTCCTCGAGCACCTCGCCGGTGACCTCGGCCATATCGTTGACCCCGAAGGCGACTTCAGCGATGTTTGCGCGTGCCGGGTCGGCGTCGAAAAAGGCCGCATAACGCTCGGCCACCGGGCCCTCGCCCTCGACGATGACGACCGTGTTGGCGACCACATGAAAGAGGACCAGCTCCTCGTCTTCCACCACCGGGATCGTGCCCGCGGTCCAAGACGGCACAGCCTCGAACTCGCCCTCGTAGGGCACAATAAAGGTCTCGCCGGATGGCAGGTTGATGATGCGATCCCCCTCTTTGCCCCGGGGCAGGAAACCGTCGTCCATCTCCGCCTCGCGGTGTCGAAGATCGAACCAGCAGCGGTGTCCGGTCGAGAAGAGCACCTCACAGAGAACGGCGCCGTCCATGATGTCGAAGATTGCCTTGCAGCGCGCTGCCACCCTCGAGTAGTCGGCCGCCAGGGCGGTGCCCTCCATGCGTTCCTGCACTCCCGGCATCGAAGCCGCACGGAAGTCGTCCTCGGCATCGGCAAGATTGGCGAGCGGTGCGGTGGCCGAAAACTCGGTCATGGCGATGACCAGGGTCGAAGCCTTGAGGGCCTCCAGCAGATCCACATCATCATCGCCGAGCCGTCCATTTGTTGGCAGATCGGCGTTGTTGGCGCCGGAGGCCTCGAAGCTGAGAATCGGCCGCACCTCGAAGGCGCGCTCGGAGGCGATCTCGGCCATTACGCCGCGCCACCTTTCGGCCATCGCCCGCCGCGCCGACCATCCTTCGTGATCAGGGACGTCGTCGCGGGGTAGATCCACCGCAAAGGTCACGACCTCTCCCGGTTGGGGATCGAAAACGTCGAGCAAGAGTTTTTTGACATCAAGCATGTTCACTCCCTTTTTGCGGTCAGGACCGCCGGAGAATTGTACTCCTGCAGCAGCGGTATTATCCTGCGCTACATGACAGACACCGATTTCACAGCCGCAGTCGTCGGAACCGGCCACCTCGGCCGCCACCACGTTCGCATCCTCGCAGGAATGGACGGGGTCCGTTGCATCGGAGCCTACGACATGGATCGCGATCATCTCGCCGAGATCACCGCCGAGCACGGCGTGCCGGCGCTCGAGACCGTCGAGGCTGCGGGGACCGCCGACGCTGTGGTCGTCGCGACCCCAACAGTCAGCCATCGCGAGGTCGCCGGCGCCCTGCTTGAAGCGGGCTGCCACGTGCTGGTCGAAAAGCCGATCACGGTTACGGTTGCCGAGGCCGAAGAGCTGATCGAGCTTGCCGATGGAGCTTCAAAAATCCTCGCGGTCGGTCACGTCGAGTTTCACAACCCGGCGGTGCAGGCGGCCCTCGCCCTCGCAGACGATGTTCGCTATCTCGAATCGCAGCGTCTGTCCCCGTTCACCGCGCGTTCGATCGATGTCGACGTCATCCTCGACCTGATGATCCATGATCTTCAGATCACCCTTGCCGTCGCCGGTGAAGCGCCCTCAGAGATCCGTGCCGTCGGGGTGCCGGTTCTAACCGACAAGGTCGACCTCTGCCACGCCTGGGTCGAGTTCCCGGGCGGTTTGGTGGCCAACCTCACCGCCAGTCGGGTATCGGCCGAGCGGATCCGCAAGCTCCGCCTCTTTGCCCGCGAATCCTACTTCTCGATCGATTATGCCGAACAGAGCGTGTCCTCGGCCCAGCTCATTCAAAGCCCAACCGGGATCGAAATCGCCCCGCGTCTGGTAGATGTCGAGAAGGACGAGCCGCTCAAGGCCGAGCTCGAGGCCTTTATCGGGGCCTGCCGCGGCAAAGAAAGTCCGATCGTCAGCGGACGCACCGGCGCCGCTGCTCTGGCGGCCGCGATCACGGTTCGGGAGTGTGTCGAGAGTCGATAGATCATTGCCCGTTTGAAAGAAATTTTGGAGGAATTCGATGAGGCCTCAGTTCCAACAGCTCGATGGAGACCTGGCCGAACAGATCATCACCGAGGCAAAGTCCGTGCTCGCCGAGGTCGGAGTAGACATCGGCGACGATGAAACGAGGAGCTTCCTCGCCGATCACGGAGCCGGCGTGGATGGCGCCGATGGTCGGGTGCGCATCAGCGACACTATGGTGGAGGCGGCGCTCGACACCACACCGCTGTCCTTTTCTCTCTATGACGTGCTCGGCGAGGAAACCCATCGATTCGAGGGCAATCGGACGCACTTCACACCGGGTTCGGCGGCCATCAATATCCTTGACCGCTCGTCGGGTGAAATCCGTTCAGCCGTCACCAGTGATCTGGTGGCCCTCGCCAAGTTGGTGAGTGGCCTGCCACGGTATGACGCCCAGAGCACGGCGTTGGTCTCCTCCGATGTGCCCGAGGCCATCTCGGACAGCTACCGGCTGTTCCTCGGATTGCTGCACTGCGAAAAACCGGCGGTCACCGGCGCCTTCACGATCGAGGGCTTCGAGGTCATTCGCGATCTGTTGCTGGCCGTGCGCGGCTCCGCCGGCGATTTGGCGGCAAAGCCGGTTGGGATGCTCACCTGTTGTCCCACCGCGCCATTGCGGTGGACCGACGAGGGCAGCCAGAACCTGATGGACTGCGCCCGCCTCCGGATTCCAGTAGAGATCATCCCGGTGCCCCTGACCGGCTTCATGGCGCCGGTGACCCTTGTCGGCACCCTGATCCAGCACACCGCCGAGGTCCTCTCGGGCGTGGTCATCGCCCAGCTTGTCCAGCCCGGCACTCCACTGCTCTTTGGCGGCTCTCCGGCGATCTTCGACCTGCGCTACGAGACGACCCCAATGGGCGCGATCGAAACCACGATGCTGACCTGTGCGGCGGCCGAGATCGGCAAACGCCTCGGTATGCCGACCCAGGGCTATATCTCGCTGTCGGATTCCAAGGCCCTCGACGCGCAAGCCGGGCTCGAGACCGGGATCGGTGCGACCCTTGCCGCTCTGACCGGGATCGACAATGTCTCCGGCCCGGGCATGCTCGATTTCGAAAGCTGCCAGAGTCTGGAGAAACTGGTCGTGGACCACGAGATCTGCCTCATGACTGACCGCCTCACGGCCGGCATCGAGCCGCGTGAAGACTTTCCGTCACGGGCACTCTTCGAAGAGCTCCTGGCCGAGAAGCACCTGATGATCGCCGACCATACCCGCCGTCACCTGCGTTCGGAGCTCACATTCCCGGGTCCCGTCATCGACCGTATGGCCCGGGCGCGATGGTTGGAGGAGGGGGCAGCAACGCTCGACGAAAACGTGGCAAAGGAAGTCGATCGGATCATCGGCGAGTTCACCCCGAGCCGGATCGGGGACGACGTGAAAAAGGAACTCGAGGAGGTCATGACCGCCGCTGCACGCGCTAACGGGATGGACGCCCTCCCTGAGAGGTAATGCCGTGAGACCGGCTCGATTCCAGCCGGTGGCATTATCCAAGCGGCTTCAGACCATACACCTTGGTGTGTGAATTCCAGCCAGGGCACCAGGTCCGGTGCCAACGCATGACCCGCTCGAAAGTCGAGCCCGGCTTTTTGGCTGCATACGGGCAAATCCCACAGCTGTGGCACAACTTGGCCCATGCCCTGGTGGCCACACCGTAGCCCTGCTCATTCTGGGTGGAGTCGTTCGTATCCATCTCTCTATCCTCCAATCAATTCGATCCGCCTGTCACCTTGCGGCTTCTGACTGCGTAGACGGGCCGGGAACCACGAGGGATACAATTCGGATCGGTTCAGGCTCAGATGAAAGCGTCAGTCGGTTCCTCCTCATTTGTTGCGGTCGCAACGAAACACATTGTCTTCATTTCGATAGAACGAACATTCGTCCTCCAGTGCCTGCTTGAGGCGACGGCGCGCCCGGTGGATTCGGATCTTGGCGTTGGCCAGCGAACAACCCGCAACCTCAGCTACCTGCGAGGCGGTCAGCCCTTCGAGATCGTGCAGGACGAGGGCGGTGCGATAGTCTCCGGGCAGGCCATCGATGACACCGCGTACGCAGGCGCTCATCTCGTCGATGACGAGTCGATCTCTGATGTCGGGATCGAGAGCTTCAGGCTCGGCCGTTTCGTCAAAAGCGACGATCCGCCCCTTTGATGTGGGCCGCCGGAAGTGATCGGTCGCCACCCGGGTGGCGATAGAGAAGGCCCACGTCTTGACGCTCGAGCGACCCTCGAATCCCGGGAGGCCACGCGCAATCTTCACCATCGTTTCCTGCAGAAGGTCTTCCGCGGTTGCATGGTTGCCGGTCAACCGCTCGAGGTACCGTCGAAGGGGGTTCGACAGTTCCTGGGCCACACCTTCGAACGAAAGGGATCCGGCGAAGGGTTGGGTCACGGTTTCCCCCCCGGTTCCCGCACCGTGCGGGAGTCCCGCTGGCCCACAATCCGCAGCGGTGGCTCGCTCATCGAGTTCTTGTCTCCACCCTCACACAGGTTTTGCTCAATTGAGCATATCACCAGACGACCAAAATCGATGTCATGCCGCGAACCTCGTGTATCCCTTTCCCGCAATGATCCGTCTACGCCATCGAAAGCGCCTCCATAAAACGGCGCGAGAAACGAAAGGGGAAGAATCATGGACGAGAAAAACCGGAATCGCTTTAAAGAAGCGGCGGAAGACACGGCTGAATCCGCGATGCCCGACTGCTGTGGCCCGATGATGGATCGTGCTGACAACGAGGAACAGGCCACGAACGAACGGTCAGTCTGCGCAGATATGATGAACAAAATGACCGGGGGGGAGAACCCGATGGAGTCCTGTCCCATGTCCGCGATGTTCAAGAAAACCGCCGGGAACCGGGGATTCGGGCTGCTGGCGATGATCCCCGGCTTTTGTTCGTGCTCGGGGGGTTGGCAATCATCATCGAACCGCAGATCCTGGTGTGGCTGATGGCTGCCGCGTCGATTCTGGTGGGGATTGGTTTCTTGGCCGGTGCCAGCTTCCTCCGCAAGCTCGCTGCAGGTTTCCAGGCCTCTACCGGTTAACCGTTTTCCCGAGCAGCGTTTTCTGCCCCCGAGACCGTACTCTCGGGGGTTCATTTCTCAGAGGGAGCCCGGGTTCTATCGCCATGACAACCTCACCAAACAGAGCGCTCAGCAGCTGCAATCCGGCTTCGAGCGCGTCACCCATCCCTTGAGAATGGCCGCCGCACAACCGACTCCGGGGTTCACGTTGAGGGCGTCTTCGGGGCAGTTCAGCGCACACGCGCCGCACTCGATGCACAGGTCGGGCTCGCGAATTGCGACAGCACGTTTCAGGGCTTCGAAGACGGGGTGTGGACAGACCTTGATGCACATCATGCAGCCGTTGCACAGCAATGGATCGAGCTCGATCGTCGTCACGCCCCTGATGTATGCGAAGCCCGTCATTGCTGCTCCCGAGTGAGAGATCCCCTCACCCTCAGCCCCCGAAGATCCGAACGACCGCGATGCCGCCCGCGATTACCGCTGCACCGATTTGTAACGGCAGCGCACGCCTCATCTCCCACTCGACACCCGAGGGTGAGGTGAAGGTTGTCGCCCCGGTGAACTGCATCGCGAGGAACGACGCGACGGCCGTACCCAACAGGAACACCTGGATACTGAGGGCCGCCGAGTGAACACCCGGCGTGAGCGCGAGAGTGGCGCCGACGACGATTGCGCCCAGGATCGCCCCTTTGAGCGAGAACGCGCGCCCGGGTATCCAGGGCAGAAGTATCGGGACGAGCACCACGCCCGCGAGCACGCCCGCCAGGATCGGCGAGGCGATGAGCATGCCGATTCTCGCGCGGTCGAGGATCGATTCGCCACCGGCCAGCAGCACCATGACCGCAACGATCGGAACAATCCACTTGACGACCCAGGCAAGGTCGACGCCGACCAACTCGACCCGGTCGCCCAGGCTGAAGGTCACCCTTCGCATGTCGTCCGTCGCGCGCATCCCGCTTTCCAGAAATGCCGGTATGTCTCGTGCGCGAACCGGACCGTAAACGACTTTGAACCCGCAGATGCGCCGCACCTCGTGCGCCGCGACTCCCGGCGCCCCGAGCTGTGGCGCGACAAGCTTGCGGTGTGAGACGACTTCCGCCAGACCGGTCGTCTCCACCTGCCGCACCAACTCATCGGTGCCGAAGGTGCCCTTTCCCGCCGCGCACCAGACATTGACACCCATGGTGTCGAGCACCAGGATCCACGCGTCGACGCCTTGGAGCTCCGAGCGGAGTGCATCGAAGCTGAGCTTGTAGTTCGCGGTGACTAGAACCGGCGACGAAGAATCGGGCGTCCCAACCCTGTACAGGCCATGCGGAACTCGATACCGGCTACGCCCGATTCCCCAACGAACCCGCCAGCGACCGAGCCGGTCGGCCAACCCGAGGCGGGTGCTCACCGTCGGGACGTCGGATGTGTTCACCGCGTTTTCCCGTCGACGATTCTGCGAAAAACTCATCTGCCGCAGTTTAACCCCACCTCTCGCCGGTTTTCGTGACGAGAGAGCCGAACGGTGGTGAGATATACGGGTTAGTCCGACCCACCGCCGACCAGCTGCGTGCGCTCGACCGGCGGCAGGCTGTCCCACGCGGCGGCCAACCAGGTGACGCCCTCGAGGAAGGCACGGGCGCGATCGGTCTTCGAGCACACCGAGCGCACGAGTTCCCAGAATTCAGACGAGTGATCGAGATAGAAGGTGTGGGCCAGCTCGTGCGCGACCACTGCCTCGAGCACCCAGGGCGGCATCTGCCGGAGGGCGGCATTGAGTCGGACGATCCCGGTCTGAGGACTGTAACTACCCCACTGACTCGTCTGGTTGGTAACGAAGCGAACCTCGGTGACCTCGGGAGGCTCGGAAAAGCGGGCCGATACTTTGCGGGCGATCACCTCGGCGCCGCCGTCCAAGTTGAGGGCGTCCGCTCGGGACCGGCGCACCAACTTCCGAGCCAGCTCAACGATCGTTTCGTCGAGCTCCCGCACCGAGACCCGATGCGGCGCGCTCACCGACAGGGTCCTGCCGTGCAACCGGGCGTTGATGTTCTTGACCCGCTTTCGAACTACCTTGAGCTCGAGGGCCACTCCGTCCACTTCCAGGGTCCGTAATCCATTTGCCATGGACAGCATGCTACCTGAACAGGCTAAACTCTCCATGGAGCCACCGTGAAACCTGAGAAATGCGCCCTCCGGCCGTTGCGACTCGCCGCCGTGCTCATCATCGCTGTCATTGCGGCCGCCCCACCCGTGTGGGCGGACTACTGGTACGACCACTACGATCGGGCGAAAACGGCGCTCGGCAACGAAAACTGGGAACAGGCCATCGAGGAGCTGCAGCAGGCGCTGGAGCGCAAGGGCGACTCCGGTGCACGGGTACGTTACTACGGCATGAAGGTGGACTCCTACTTCCCATACCTCAAGCTCGGCATTGCCTACTACCATCTCGGACAGGTCGAAGCCGCCCTTCAGGCGTTTCAGACTGAAGAGCAGCTCGGCGCGATTCAGAATTCACGGTCCGATCTTGCGGAGCTCGAGCGCTACCGAAAGCTGGCCATCGAAGCGCTCGCGGCGGCTGCCGAGGCCGAGAACGAGCGCATCGCACAGATCGTACGCGAAAGCCTTCGAGACGCCGAGATCCTCGAACGCCAGGGGCGGCTACCGGAGGCGATGGAGGCGCTCGGAGAGGGCCTCGCCGTCGATCCGGAGAATCCAGACGCCGTCACGAAGATGGAGACGTTGCGGACCGAAGTTGTTCGCCTCGAGCGAGAACGACTCGACACGACTCAAGCGGCGGACTTCATCAGTCGCGGCAGATCGTTGCTCAAGGAAGGAAATCACGCGGAGGCATCGAGCCTCTTCCGGCAGGCTCTCGAGATCCGTCCGAGCGCTGAAGCCCAGGACCTTTTTAATCGCGCCCGGGCCGGACTGCTGGACGAGATCCGGGCGGAGGAGGACGCCGAGGCCCGGCAGGCGGCGATCGCCACCGGTCTGACTCGGGCTCGCGAGCTGGAAGCCGCCGGGAACTTTGCCGAGGCCCTCGATCGACTGCAGCCGGTGCTCGCCGCCGATCCTCAGAACCGGGATGGCCTGGCCCTCCAGCAACGGATTCTCGAAAGACAGCGAGATTCCACGGTCCGCGATGCGCTCGGCCAGGCACTCGAGGAAGCGGAGGCCGCGGTCGTGGCCGGACACTTCGAAGGTGCGATCTCCGCCGCCAATCGCGCCCTCGCCCTCGACCCGGGGAATGCCGACGCTCTCGAACACGTCCGAAACTCCTATGGACAGATCAGTCGTCGCCTTCTCGGCTCACGGACCGTCGAAAACCTCCCTCCTGCCATTCGTTTCGCCGACTTCAGGAGTGACCGGGCCGACGGGACTCGAGCACAATTGGTTCGGAGCCCTGATTTCCGCTTGAGCGGCGTGGTCATCGACACCTCCCCGGTCGATGTGCGTTTCCGTGGTCCGGCGGAACGCGAGATGCCCGGCAGCAGCATGAGCCAACCGATGGGCGAGATCTACATCACCGAGTTCAGTCTCGACGATGAGCTGGTCGACGGCGCCTCGACCTATCAGCTGGTGGCCACCGACAACGCCGGATTGACCACGAGCGCCGAGTACACCGTCGTCTACATCGTCCCGTTTTATCGCGCACTCTGGTTCCAGATGATGGTTGTTCTACTACCCATCGCCGTCCTCGCCGGGGTGTGGGCGCATCGCGCGCGACGGCGGCGCCAGCTCATGAAGCGTCGCTTCAATCCCTACATCGCCGGAGCGCCGGTGCTCGACACCGAAATGTTCTTCGGCAGGGAGCAGCTCATCGAACGCATCCTGCAGACAATTCATAACAACAGCCTTCTGCTCTATGGCGAGCGGAGGATCGGCAAGACCTCGCTCCAGCACCATCTCCGGCGAAGACTTCAACAACTAGACGATCCCATGTACGAGTTCTTCCCGGTCTATGTGGACCTCCAGGGGACCCCTGAATCGCAGTTCTTTGCCACCCTCGCCGAGGACGTTTTCCACGAGCTCGAATCACTTCTCGGCGGAATGCAGCCGGGAGAGGGCCTCGCCGCCGAAGCGGATTATGGCTATCGCGAGCTCGTGGCCGACCTCCGCCGGGTCCTCAAGGTCCTCGAAAAGAAATACTCGAAGCAGGTCAAGCTGGTGCTGTTGATCGATGAGGTCGATGAGCTCAACGCTTACGACCCGAGGATCAACCAGAGGCTGCGGAGCCTCTTCATGAAGAGCTTTGCGGAGAACCTGGTGGCGGTGGTGTCGGGGGTCGAGATCCGCAAGCAGTGGGACAAGGAGGGCAGCCCCTGGTACAACTTCTTCGAGGAGATCGAGGTCACACCGATCGGGCGCGATGATGTGGTGGAGCTGATCACCAAACCCATCGGCGGAGTCTTCAAGATCGACCAGGCGGTGGTCGACCGCATCATCGAGCTCACCGACCGCAAGCCGTATCACGTCCAGCGTCTTTGCATCGCGCTCGTCAACCGCATGTACGAACAGAGAACCCGGCAAATCACAACCGCCGACGTCGACGCCGTCGCCGGAAACAACGTGTGAGCGTTGTGCGCGCCAATCCCTACGTCGTCGGCCAATGGGTCCGTGGTGAGCGGTTTTACGGCCGAGAGGCTCTGATTGACGAGATCCTTAACGGTCCCCGCAACTCGCTCTGGGTTCTCGGCACGCGCCGGATCGGCAAGACCACGCTGCTCAAACAGCTCGAGCACCTGACATCGTCGGACGGCTCCGAGTACGTGCCGATTTTTTGGGACTTTCAGGGGGCCGATAACCCCGACGAACTCAGACTCACCTTCGCCGACGCCCTTCTCGATGCCGAGGATCGCCTCGAAGCAATAGGCATCGAGGTCTCCAATCTCGAAGATGAGGATCTTTTTGCTACGATGGCCAAACTCCGCCGCAAACTCCGCGGCCAGGGCCACTCGCTCCTTCTGTTGTGCGACGAGGTCGAAGAGCTACTCAGCCTCCACCGCCAGGATCCGGCTTTGCTTCGTAAGCTCCGCCGCGCGATGCAATCGCAGGACGGCGTCCGTTCGGTGCTCACTTCCTCGGTCCGTCTTTGCGAGCTGTCCGAGCAGCGTGGCGACACCTCGCCATTCCTTCACGGATTCAGTCCGCCGCTCTATATCAGCGGCCTTTCGACCGAAGAGTCCCTTGCTCTGGTACGACAGGATGGGTCGCCAGCGGAGACACGCCCGGAGATCGAGAGTGGAGATGCGATCGAGATCTGCCATCGATGCGATCACCATCCCTATCTGATCCAGCTGGTCTGCAAACGTTTCCTGGAGACCGGCGATCTCGAGGAAGCCTGCCGTCAGGTTGTCAGTGATCGCATGATCAATTACTTCTTCTCGGTCGACTTCGAGATGCTGTCAGCCACCGAAAAATCGGTCCTCCGCCTGATCGCGGAACAGGGCACCGCGACCGACGAGTCGCTCCACGCGTTCATGAAGGGCGACACCGCCGACCGCGACGACGCTCTGCAACGACTCGAAAACCTCGGTTTCATCGACCGCGACGAAAGCCGGAACTACGTCCTGCCGAGCTATTTTCTGATTCGCTGGCTCGAGGACCTCGCGATCACGCAGCCACCACCGCAGCCGCAACCCGGCTCCCTGTATGAGGACCCCACGATCTCGGTTCGGACCATCGATAGCCGTTACACCCTGCACGAGGAGATCGGCGCGGGCGCCACCGGCAGCGTTTTCAAGGCCCGCGACGCACTCCTCGACACCTGGGTGGCCGTCAAACTGCTCAAACCGGAGTACACCGCGAACAGGGACGCTCTCGAAAGGGTGCGACAGGAGATCGTGCTGTCGCGGGACATCGCCCACCCGAACATCCTCCGCGTTTATCACCTGGCCTCATACGAGGGCGGAACCTATCTGACGATGCAGTGGATCAAGGGCGGGACCTTGGCGGACGTCATCGCGGAGCGAGGGGCTCTGCCGATACCCGAGGTCCTGACCCTGGCGACCAAGCTCTCGTCAGCGCTTA
>Ga0316194_10001564_pt1 | contig 15798 bp, 16 predicted proteins | sample CroRivsedime1_MG_FD_204936 | JGI IMG/M metagenome (GOLD analysis project Ga0316194, IMG submission 204936) | Coastal sediment microbial communities from Maine, United States - Cross River sediment 1 | ecosystem: Environmental > Aquatic > Marine > Coastal > Sediment | place: USA: Maine...
TATTTTCATGAGGCCGCACTGCGCATTTCACTGCCGCTGGAGAATGTGATGCGGCCGTTGCATGCACATAATATCCTGCCGGGTTATGCCCTGACGAAAGACTACCCGGAACTGGGGGATGCCTTGCTGGTGTGTGCAACAGAACTACGCAGTGATGCTGATATCGAGACCTATGCAGGCCATCTTGGCCGGGTGATTGAAAAGCAAACCGCGGCAGGCTGCCCGGTTAAACCGAAGATGGCCTGAGGGCCATCACAATAAACAGTGAGCAGGAGATAATCATGGCAACAGTGACCTTGCAGGGGAATCAGTTCAATACCAGTGGCGAGCTTCCGGCAGTCGGCAGCGCAGCGCCTGATTTTCACCTCGTGGACGGCAAGCTGAATGACGTTCACCTGGCGGATTACAGCGGCAAGAAGAGAATACTGAATATTGTTCCCAGTCTGGATACGCCCACCTGCGCGACATCTACCCGGAAATTCAATGAAAAGGTAGCTGATCATGATGATGTGGTTGTGCTGGTGGTTTCCGCGGACCTGCCCTTCGCTCAGGGGCGTTTTTGCGAGGTCGAGGGACTCAAGAATGTTGTCCCGCTGTCCCTGATGCGCACACGGGCGTTTGCCAAGGACTACGGCGTACTGATGACCGACGGGCCGCTGGCAGGTATTACGGCGCGTGCTGTTGTTGTCATCGACGAGAATGACCAGGTCATCTACACACAACTGGTGCCCGAGATTGCCGACGAACCCGACTACGACGCCGCGCTGGCAGCCCTGTAATTACATTCATCCGCTCCTACAAAAAAGAGATTGCTGGATAAACTACTCATGCTGATATTTGAACAATCACACACTGGTCGCCGTGCGCTGGCGCAGGCACCGCAGTCGAACGCCGATGTTGCGGACATCCCGACCGAACTGCTGCGCACGGAGGCACCCGGCCTGCCGGAGGTTTCCGAATTGCAGGTGGTGCGTCATTACACGCGCCTGTCACAGAAGAATTTTTCCATTGATACCCAGTTTTACCCGCTCGGCTCCTGCACCATGAAATATAACCCGCGTGCCTGTAACACGCTGGCGATGTTGCCGGGTTTTCTGGCGCGTCATCCGCATGCGCCGGTGTCCATGGGGCAGGGTTTTCTTGCCTGCATGTACGAGCTGCAGGAGATGCTCAAGGATGTCACGGGTATGAAAGCCGTGACCCTGACCCCGGCAGCGGGCGCACAGGGCGAGTTTACCGGTGTTGCCATGATTCGCGCCTACCATGATGCCAACGGCGATACGGTACGCGACGAAATACTGGTCCCGGATGCCGCGCACGGCACCAACCCGGCGACCGCCGTGATGTGTGGTTACAAGGTGCACGAGATTCCCACCGACAGACAGGGCGATGTCGACATGGAGGCGCTGCGCGCAGCCGTGGGTCCGCAAACGGCCGGTATCATGCTCACCAACCCGTCAACGCTGGGTGTCTTCGAGCGCCGCATCAAGGACATCGCAGACCTGATTCACGAGGCCGGCGGCCTGCTGTACTACGACGGTGCCAACCTGAACGCCATCCTTGGCAAGGTGCGTCCGGGTGACATGGGTTTTGATGTCATCCACATGAACCTGCACAAGACCTTCTCCACGCCACACGGTGGCGGTGGTCCGGGTGCGGGACCGGTCGGAGTCAGCAAGCGGCTTGAGCCGTTTATCCCGCTACCCGTTGTCGGTCACGATGGCGACGAGTATTACTGGATTACCGAAGATGTGCGTCCGCAAAGCATTGGCCGCCTGTCCGCCTTCATGGGTAATGCAGGTGTGCTGATGCGTGCCTATATCTATGCCCGCATGCTGGGCCGTGAAGGCATGCATCGGGTTGCCGATTTTGCCACCCTCAATGCCAACTACCTGATGGCACGCCTGACCGAGGCCGGCTTTCAGGTGGCCTATCCGGGGCGCCGTGCAACCCACGAGTTCATCATCACGCTGAAGCGTCAGCAAAGGGAGCTGGGTATTACGGCGATGGATTTCGCCAAGCGGTTGCTGGATTATAACTTCCATGCACCGACGACCTACTTTCCGCTGCTGGTGCCCGAGTGCCTGCTGATCGAACCGACCGAAACCGAGACGAAGGAAGAACTGGACGCGTTTGTCGATGCCATGATCAAGATCCAGCAGGAAGCCGAAAACAGTCCGGAACTGCTGAAGGAAGCACCGCACACCCAGCCGGTGAGGCGTCTCGACGAGGTGCGGGCGGCGAAGCAGCTGGATCTGGTGTGGAGCGCCTGACCCCCCGTAGCTGATTAATGGCCACTGATCCCGAGAATGCGGGTATCCGCAGACTGATAAAGGCAACCGGGCATTCCCTGCAGGGACTGGTGGCAAGCTTCCGTCACGAGACGGCCTTTCAACAGGAAGTTGCCGGGACTGTGGTACTGGTACCGCTGGCCCTGTGGCTCGGCAACACCGGGCTGGAACGGGCACTGCTGATCACCGTGTGGATGCTGGTGCCGTTATTCGAACTGGTTAATTCCGCGGTTGAAGCCATCGTTGACCGCATTGGTCCGGAGTTGCACGAGCTGTCCGGGCGTGCCAAGGACATCAGCTCTGCGACCGTCATGGTCGCGTTGATCAATGCAGCCGTGGTCTGGCTACTGGTGTTGTGGTGACCGCTCGTTTTTAGCTAACATTTCATATTGCCCATTCAGGAATAATCCTATGTCAGCACTCATCTGTGGCTCGTTTGCCTACGACACCATCATGGTGTTCAAGGATAAATTCAAGAACCATATCCTGCCGGACAAGGTGCACATCCTCAACGTCGCCTTTTACGTGCCCGAAATGCGGCGTGAATTCGGCGGTTGTGCCGGTAATATCGCCTACAACCTGAAACTGCTCGGGGGTGAACCGGTACCCATGGGGACGGTCGGCAGCGACTTCGGGCCCTATGCAACCTGGATGGACGTGACCGGCATTGACCGCCGGCATGTCACCCGGATCGAGGACCGTTTTACTGCACAGGCCTACATCACCACCGATACCGATGACAACCAGATCACTGCCTTTCACCCGGGCGCCATGGATGCCTCGCATGAAAACCGGGTCACTGATGCCAGCGGTATCAGCATCGGTATCATCTCTCCCGATGGACGCCAGGGCATGATCGATCACGCCAGCCAGTTTGTGGATGCCGGTATTCCCTTCATCTTCGATCCGGGCCAGGGTCTGCCGATGTTTGATCGTGAAGACCTGTACACCTTTATCGACCAGGCGAGCTGGGTCAGTGTCAATGACTACGAGTTACAACTGATGCAGGAACGCACTGGCATGTCGCCGCATGAAATTGCCGAGCGCGTGCAGGCCTTGATCGTGACACTCGGTGGTGAAGGCTCGCATATCTATACGGATAAACAACGCATCGATATCCCGACCGCGCCGGTCGCCAGGCTGAATGATCCAACGGGATGTGGTGACGCCTACCGCGGTGGCTTGCTGTTCGGACTAATGAACGAGCTGGACTGGGAAACAACCGGCCGCATAGCCGCACTCATGGGTGCGATCAAGATCGAGCGACACGGCACACAGAACCACAACTTCACCATGGGTGAATTCAGGGATCGATACGAATCGAGTTTTGGGGTACCGCTCGACTAGTCTTCGTTGTCCCCTAACTTGCTGGGAAACCTAAAAAATTTACCTTCCTTGCCGAAACAGTACTGGTCGGGGCCCAAGTCTGTAGTGAATACTTCTATCTGTAGACGTGGCCTGTATACGAGGTTTTAGGTCATGTCGTTACTGTCGAAATTAGTTATTGTTTTTGTTGTTATTTTCCAATTAACCGGGTGTGGAGGCGGTGGTTCGTCATCCGGCTCAAGCGATCTTTCTTCGGGGCCCACAACACTACCACCGGCAACCGACCCGGAGCCGCCACCGGCAACCGACCCGGAGCCGCCACCGGCAACCGACCCGGAGCCGCCACCGGCACCCGACCCGGAGCCACCACCGGCACCCGACCCGGAGCCGCCACCGGCACCCGAGCCCGTCGATCCTCCCGAACTCGGCGACCTTGTCATTTACATCACCGACGGCGATGTGGACGGTGTCGATGAACTGTATCTTGCTGACACGGCGACCCCAGGCGTAGCGTCGAGGTTGAATGCAGACCTGGTCGCAGGCGGTAACGTGACCGATTTCATTATCAGTGCTGACAACTCACGGGTGCTGTATCGCGCCGATCAGGACACAGACGAGGTCTTTGAACTCTACCTGGTTGACATCGCCACGCCGGGAAGCAGTACACGCATCAATGGCCTGCTGGTCAGCGGCGGTGATGTCAGCGAGGACTTCGTATTCTCGCCGGACGGCTCACAGGTGGTCTATCGGGCGGATGAGGATGTCAATGGTGTCAACGAACTGTTCCTGGTCAATGTTGCCAGTCCCGGTTTCGGCGCTAATCTGAGCGGTCCGCTGGTCAGCGGTGGGGACGTGTTCAGTGGCTTTCAGTTTACGCCGGATGGCAGCCGGGTCATTTATTTTGCCGATGAACTGAGCAACGGTATCAACGAACTGTTCGTGGTTGATGCCAGTATGCCCGGTGTTTCCACCCGCATGAACGGGCCACTGGTGCCTGGTGGTGATGTCTATACAAACTTCGTGATAACACCCGATAGTATGCAGGCGGTCTACATTGCCGATGAAACTGCGGACAATGTAATCGAACTGTTCGTAGTTGATCTCGCTGTACCCGGGGTCTCGACAACACTCAGTGCGCCGCTGGTTGCCGGCGGCGATGTGACCAGCGGACTGTTGCTCAGCCCGGATGGCGCAACGCTCGCCTACCGCGCGGACCAGAACCTGAATGATGTCTTCGAACTCTTTGTGGTTGATCTGTCCAACCCGGGTGTGTCGATGCGCATCAATCGCAATCCGGCATCGGGTGGAGATGTGCTCAGTGGTGGCTACCGCTTCAGTCCCGCAAGTGATGCAGTTGCCTACGTGGCCGATGAAGATACCAATAATATAAACGAGCTTTACCTGGTGGAACTCGCCAGTCCCGCAGTGTCTATCAAGTTGAACAGTCCACTGGTAACCGCGGGTGACCTCAGCGGTGACATTGCCTTCACTCCGGAGGGTACCGAACTGGTTTATAGCGCCGACCAGGATACCGATGGCGTTAATGAACTCTACCAGGTCAGCCGTTCGGCGCCCGGTGACACCGTCAAGCTGAACAGTCCGCTGACTGCAGGTGGCAATGTCTCCGCAGCGGGTTTCGAAATAAGCAGCGACGGCAAACGTCTCGTTTACCTGGCAGACCAGGATGCTGATGAAGACTTCGAGCTCTACATGGTTGACCTGGAGACACCGGGAAGCACCGTCAAGATCAATCCGTTGCTACCACCCGGTGGTGACGTGATCAGATTTGTGCTGCTTCCGTAGCCGCGGCCCTGTCATCTACACTGCACATGCCTTAACTGGTCTACAATAGTCATCAGGGTATTCATTATGTTTGCAGAAGCCATGTCCCGTGTTGTTGTCAGGTCGCTCAGCCGGGCGCTGTTGTCATTGTTGCTTGTGATTCCGGTTGCGGTCGTCGCTGACGAGGTGGTCGCCAAGACGATCTTCCTGGTGGATGAAAAAGACCACATTGTGGCTGCGAATACCGCGACCGGGCAGTTTTTCAGTCTCACGATCCATGCCAAGGAAAAAATTCATCAACGCTATGTCGCGAACGGTGTGGCAATCCTGGTGACCAACCAGCGTTTTGCCGGCGTTGGCTCCTATCCCTCCGGCTGGAGCAGTTTGCGGCGCATTGCCGATGAGAAGATAGTGAGTGCAGAGGTCGCTGATAAGTCGGCGCTGCTGGTCACCTCGGACCGCATACTGACCTTTAATGGCGACAGCGGTTCATGGTCCGAGACGAGGCGCTGACAAGTTCGGTTTAACCTGAATGGCACTTACTGAAAAAGCTTGCCACGGAAATACACGGAAGGACACGGAACTATTTCTGGAAGGTGCTTGTTTTTCCGTGTTTTCCCGTGTGCTTCCGTGGCCAAATACAGGTTTATATTGATAATCTGGCTTAAGTAATCATTCGACTTTACTTGTCTTTCTTTAATAGATCGGCCAGCCCTGCCAGCGGGTTATGGGTGGCCGTCTGCTTGTTCTTGTTCGCTGCATCCGTGTCGCCGACGCTTTCGCCATCAAGGTAACGTGCATGCTCGTTATCATGGCAGTAAAGGCACAGCAATTCCCAGTTACTGCCATCTTCCGGGTTGTTGTCGTGATTGTGATCGCGGTGGTGCACCGTCAACTCGTGGACATTCGCGCGGGTGAACTCACGCGAGCAGCGGCCGCAAACCCACGGGTACATTTTCAGCGATTTTTCCCGGTAGCCCTGTTCGCGCTCTGATTGTTTGCGCCGGGCATCGGCCACGATGGCGTCCAGACGGCTGTTATTCGAGGATTTTTTTTCAGTCATGTGTATGCAGGAGAGGTTGTTAAATGTTCTTCAGATTGTCCATCAAGTCTTCTTCATGTGCTTGATATAACGCGGATGCGCAATCTGGTCAACTTTCAGTGAGTCGCCTGAAATTGTAAAGCCTGTGTCTTGGCCGGCAGTATCTAGCTTGCAAGAGACAGTGCCACGCCAGCTGATCGGTAGCGGCGCGTGATCGCGGTAGGTAAAGATATTATCGGAGAGATCGCCGCCCGTGATTTCGCAGGGACAGGTCGGCAGTTCACCTTCTAGCTCGACACCCTTGATGGTGAGGTCGATTGCCTGGGTCCAGAGTGAGTCTTCGATGGCGTTCTCCATTTCCTGTACCAGCTCAACCTGTGAAAAGTGCAGCGTGATTTCATCCTTGCCCTGCTCAATGCTTTCCAGTTGAGCGCCGGGAAGCTGCAGTATCTGGGTGGTATCGCTCATGGGATGTCCTTCATATCTGTGTCAGTGAGTTGTGTTTTGAAGCTGTCAATGTCCGTGATTGGTGCACTGCAGCTGTGGCCACTGCATACGTAGGCCACGGTGTCCCCCCGCGGTGCACGCTCGCCCAGTTGTCCGGGCAACGGCTCGACGCTGTCGGGAATCGTTAGTGTCAATCGTCGTGGCGCATAGGGTCGGGTTGCCAGTGATTGCCAGTCAGCCGTGGCGGCCTGCGTACCGCGAATGACCACGGTCTGCAACGGGAACAGCGATTCCTCAAGTGCCAGCAGCAGGCTGGCGTGGCCATGCGGCATGCTCTGGATTTCCGGCCATATGGCCTTCAGCGTGTTTTCCGCGGCAGCCAGGTAACGGCTTTCACCCAGCAGGTGCCCGAGGCGCCCCAGCACCTTGGCTGCGATACCGTTGCCGGACGGGGTGGCTTCGTCATGATTGGGCCTGGGACGCTGGATGAGTGTTTCATGATCATCGGAAGTGAAGAAAAAGCCGCCCTGCGGATCCTGGAAGTGCAGCAGCACCACTTCTGCCAGTGCCGTTGCGAACGACAGATCCCGCTCCCGCCAGCGCACCTGCAACAGCTCGAGCAGGGCGTCGATCAGGTAAACGTAGTCATCCAGGTAGGCATTCAGGTGGGCGCGATCACCCTTGCTGGTGGCGAGCAGCCGGCCATCTTTCCACAGTGTCTGGTATATGAAATCCAGCGCACGTTCGGCCGAGGCGATCCAGTCCGGCCTGTCGAGGTGACGCCCGGCAATGGCCATGCCGCGAATCATCAGGCCGTTCCACGAGGTCAGTATCTTGTCATCCCGGCCCGGTGCAACGCGTAGTTCACGTGCTTCCATCAGTTTGCTGCGGGCACGCTGCTCAAGCTGTTCGATTTCGGATTCGTCCAGGGAGAACTCCTGTGCAAGTTCTGCCCGGGTGCGAAACACATGCAGGTGCCAGTGCCCTTCAAAGTTGGCGGCACGGTCGAGGCCATAGCGCCGTGCAAACACGGCGTAGTCATCCTCACAGAGCAGCGCTTTTACTTCGGTCGGCGTCCACACATAGTACTTGCCTTCCTCGCCTTCAGAATCCGCATCCAGACTGGAGTAATAGCCCCCCTGCGGTGACTGCATGTCGCGCATTACCCAGTCAGCGGTTTGTTCGCAGACGCGCCTGAACAGGGGGTTGCCATTTGCCGCCCAGGCTTCAGCATAGAGGGCAAGCAGGGCGCCGTTGTCGTAGAGCATTTTTTCAAAATGCGGGATCATCCAGTGGTCGTCCACCGAGTAACGGCAGAAGCCACCACCGAGCTGGTCGAACACGCCGCCGCGTGCCATCTTCTCCAGGGTAAAAACAGCCATGTGCAGGGCGCGCTGATCGGTAGTTCCCGCCATCGTCCGTGCCCCGGCCCAGTGACGCAACAGGCGCTCGATATTGGTCGGGTGCGGGAACTTCGGTGCGCTGCCAAAACCGCCCTCACGCTCATCGAAAGCCTGTTCGAGTTGCTGGCGAGCTGTATCCAGCGGCAACGGGTTGAGGGACTCTGCCGGATCGCCCTGTTGCATCGATTGCAGGGCATCAACCAGGGTGCTGTTCTGTTTGCGGATGTCGGCCTCGTTGTCGCCGAGGAAGTCGTGCACGCGTTGCAGCAGGTCGCGGAAGGACGGCAAGCCATGGCGTGCTTCATTCGGGAAGTAGGTGCCGGCAAAAAACGGCACCTGGTCATCCGGCGTCAGGAACACGGTCAGCGGCCAGCCACCGGACCGCCGTGTCAACAGTGAATGTGCTGTCTGGTAGATCTTGTCGATGTCCGGGCGTTCTTCACGGTCAACCTTGATGTTGACGAACAGGCGATTCATCAGCGCGGCCGTCTGCGGATCTTCAAATGACTCGTGGGCCATGACATGACACCAGTGGCAGGCAGAGTAGCCAACGGACAGCAGTATCGGCCTGTTTTCCTGACGTGCCTTCTCGAGTGCGGCCGTTCCCCACGGGTACCACTCAACCGGGTTATGTGCATGCTGCAGCAGGTACGGACTGGTCTCGTTGATGAGGGAATTGGTATAGTCGTTTACCTTGCTCATGGGGTCCTTTTCGTACTGTTGCGCCGGGCAGTGTACTATAGACGAAGCGTCAAACAGTGTATGCAGGCGCCTGTTTTTATACCTATTTGCAGTAAGGAAATTGAGTGGACCTGACCCTTGTCATTCCGGTGTTCAATGAAGTGGAGTGTATCAGTCCGCTGCTGGATGAAATCGGTGTGTGCCTCGTCGCTGAAACGGGTTATGAAATTATCGTTGTCGATGATGGCAGTATCGACGGCACCGCCGCAGTGTTGCAGGCAGCCCGCCAGTCACACCCCAAGCTGAGGATTCTGCACCACCGTGAGCGCTACGGTCAGAGCGCCGCGATTACATCGGGCGTAAAGGCTGCCAGCACACAGTGGATTGCGACCCTCGACGGTGATGGCCAGAATGACCCGGCTGATATTCTGAAGCTGTACCGGGTCATGGACGAGAGCCCCGATGATGTGCACATGGTCGCGGGCTATCGCAAGCAGCGCATGGATGGCTGCCTGAAGCGCATGACATCGCGCATCGCAAACTCGGTACGCACGGCCGTACTCCACGACGACAGTCCGGATTCAGCCTGTGGCCTGAGAATCTTTGCGCGCACAACGTTTCTGAATCTGCCACATTTCGATCACATGCACCGTTTCCTGCCGGCACTGGTACAACGACAGGGCGGCAAGGTCCTGTCAGTCGAGGTCAGTCACCGCAAGCGCCAGCGAGGGCAGTCGAAGTACGGCATCCATAACCGCTTGTGGGTTGGTATTGTCGACATGCTGGGCGTGCGCTGGCTGCAGCAACGCGGCAAACAGCCGGTTGTTTCCGAAATCGAATAATCTCCATGGCAGCGCGATTGATTTTCCGTGGCTTGCTGGTGATGGTGGTCCTGGTGCTGATCACCTGGCTGCTGAAGGATGTGCTGGATGCTGACTGGGTTGATGCGCAGGTGCGCGACCAGGGTGCCGCCGGCACGCTGTTGTTTGTGCTGGCCTGTTGCCTGCTTGGCAGTATCGGCCTGTCACGCCAGGTGATCGCCTTTCTGGGTGGTTATGCCTTCGGATTTTCACAGGGGCTGGTGCTGTCCATGCTCGCCGTGGTGGGGGCCTGTATCACCACCTTCTTTGTTTCACGCGGCTTGCTGCGCAGCTGGCTGCTGACAAGGATGCCGGCACGTATTCAACGTGTTGACCGGTTCCTGCGTGAGCACACCTTCACCATGGCACTGCTGCTGCGCCTCCTGCCGCTGGGCAGTAACTGGATGATCAATATTGCGGCGGGTGTTTCCAGTGTAAGAAAATGGCCTTTCTTCCTTGGCTCGGTGCTCGGTTATATACCGCAAATGCTGATCTTTTCGCTGCTCGGCAGCGGCACACGCGTGGACCAGTTCTGGCAGGTGGCAATAGCCATGGCCCTGTTTGTGCTGGCGGCGGTTCTCGGCGTCGTGCTCTATCGGAAGGTCGGTCGTGGCAAGACACTGGGCCCGGGACTGGATCGCGAGCTGGGGGTGGACGCATCGACCGTGACGCAGGAATGAAGCCGCACATCAGGTCCTGGTTGGGGTTGATTGCCGTGTGGCTGCTTATCCTGCTGACGGCGCTGTTAACACGGCCGCTACTGCCGGTAGACGAGACGCGTTATGCCAGTGTTGCCTGGGAGATGTGGTCGCGTGGCGATTTTCTCGTGCCAACTCTGAATGGCGAGCCTTACAGCCACAAGCCGCCACTGTATTTCTGGTTGATTCATGCTGGCTGGTGGCTGTTTGGCGTGCATGAATGGGTGTTGCGCTGTATCGCACCGTTGATTGCGCTGTGCATCCTGTTTGCCAGCGCCCACCTGTCACGCCAGCTGTGGCCGGGTGATGCAAACAGTGCACGGCTGGTTCCCTGGCTTGTGCTGGGCAGCATTTTCTTTAGCGCATTTGCCAGCTGGGTGCAGATTGACCTGTTACTGGTGCTGATGACGTTGCTGGCCATGACCGGCATCATCCGGGCGGCACGCGGTGCGCACGGCGCCTGGCTGTTAACCGGTATTGCCATCGGCCTGGGTGTCCTCTCCAAGGGACCGGTTATGTTGTTGCAGGTATTGCCGGTCGCCTTGCTGGCACCGTTATGGAAGCGTGATACCTGTGCGCACAGCTGGTGGCACTGGTATGCCGGCATGATCGCGAGTGTCCTGCTCGGGGCGGTTATTGCGCTGGCCTGGGCATTGCCGGCTGCGCAGGCAGGTGGCGACAGTTATCGTGAAGCGATCCTCTGGGGCCAGACGGCCAACCGCATGGTGCAGTCATTTGCCCATGCGCACCCGCCGTGGTGGTACCTGCCGTGGCTGGCAGTGTTGTTTGCACCGTGGATACTGTTGCCCTGGTGCTGGTCGGCGTTGCGGCGCGCAGGTCTTGCATCAGACGAAGGACTGCGTTTCTGCCTTACCTGGCTGGTGACGGTGTTTATCCTGATGAGCCTGGTCAGTGGCAAGCAAGTCAAGTATCTGCTGCCGCTGGTTCCGGCCTTTGCATTGCTGCTGGGCCGGGTATGGAGTCGCATGGACGATGGCGTGCTCCAGCAACGCCCCTGGTTGCCGGGCGGCGTGTTATTCATAGCGGGCGGTTTGCTAGCGACGCTGCCCCTTGTCATGGATACGGCACCCTGGATCAATGACATCCAGCCCCTGTGGGGCTTGCTGCTGATGGTGGTGGCGGTTGTGCTGGTGTTGCAGCGGCCCCTGCAGCCGCTAGACACTCCGCAACGCCTGACCCTGTTCTCTGTCGCGGTAATAGTGATACTCCACCTCGGGGTATTCAGAACCGGCGCGCCGGCCTACGACGTGCAGTCAGCCAGCCGCGTGATCGCCAGGGCGCAGGCGGGAGGGCGCGAGGTGGCGATTGCCACACGTTACCACGGGCAATTCGGTTTTGCGGGTCGCCTGACTCAACCGATCGTACAACTGGAGGCGGACAGGACACTGGCGTGGGCGGCGGAACATCCACAGGACTACCTGGTTGTGATTACCCGCTCCGCTGTTGAGGAATACCCAAAGGCGGTATTTACCCAGCCCTACCGCAGCGGGTACCTTTTCATTTTGACGGGCGATGCAGTGGTCAATGATCCTGCTGTCTTGCATTGATACCGGCATTGACCCCGGCTCACAAGGACGGAAACAAACCTCATGACAGCAACCAATCTTCCTGTCCTCGTGCTGAAACGCAACGAGGAGCGTCGTCTTGATGCCGGTCACTTGTGGGTGTACAGCAACGAGGTTGATACTCGCAAGACACCACTGGGCAATTTTGAAGCGGGTACGCTGGCCGTGATCCAGTCGGCTAGCGGAAAGACACTCGGTAGCGGTTATGTGAACCCGCATTCGCTGATCTGTGCACGTCTGCTGACGCGGCGTCCACGGACAGTGATCGATGCCACTTTCTTTGAACGCCGGCTGCGCAGCGCATTGCAGCTACGGGATTCCCTGTTTGCGCATCCGAATTACCGCCTCGTTTATGGAGAGAGTGATGGACTCCCGGGGCTGGTGATTGATCGCTATGGCGATGTACTGGTGGTGCAGATAACTACCGCGGGCATGGAGGCCGTGCGCGAATTACTACTGGAAGTCCTGAACAGGGTGCTCGCACCGACCGGTATTTTGTTGCGCAATGACACCCCCGTGCGTGCCCTTGAAGGCCTGTCGCAGGAGCCGGAGGTCATCGGTGAAGTCCCGGAGACAGTGACCCTTGAAGAGGGCGGGGTGCGCTTTGAGGTGCCACTGGCTGCCGGTCAGAAGACTGGCTGGTTTTATGACCAGCGCAGTAACCGCATCGCCATGCATAAATATGTACACAATAAACGGGTGCTGGATGTATTCAGTTATATTGGTGCCTGGGGGCTGCAGGCTGCCGTGGCCGGTGCCAGCGAGGTATGCTGCGTGGATGCGTCGCGGGTCGCGGCGTCGTTCCTGGAAAAGAATGCGCTGGCCAACGGGCTGCAGGACAGGGTCCGCTGCGAGATTGGCGATGCGTTTGATGTGCTCAAGGCCATGCAGGCGAGTGAGCAACGCTTTGACGTGGTCATTGTTGACCCGCCCGCCTTCATAAAACGCCGCAAGGAAATAAAAACCGGTGAGCAGGGTTACGCGCGCCTGAATCGTCTCGCCCTGCAGGTGCTGGCGCCAGACGGGATACTGATATCATGCTCCTGTTCCATGCATCTGACGGCAGAGCGTCTGCAGCATATCCTCTACCAGTCAGCACGCAAGCAGGGTCGGCAGTTACAAATACTTGAACGCGGCTTCCAGACCATGGATCATCCGGTGCACCCGGCGATAGCGGAAACTGCCTACCTGAAGGCATTCTTCTGCCGGGTGCCGGCGACCTGAAATAGATCGTTGCTGTCCCGTCAAGTTACGTTGGTATGGAATACAGCACATGACGAATGACTCGTTGAAGAAAATGAGAATCCCTTCTCCCTCCGGGAGAAGGCCAGGATGAGGGGGTGTAAAATCATGCAGTTATCCTGTTCTATCCCCTCTCCCCAACCCTCTCCCGGAGGGAGAGGGAGTTAAGCAAAACAGTACAGTACAAGGAATATTATGCTGACCTATCCCGATATCAGTCCGGTGGCCATTGCCGTGGGTCCATTCGAGGTCCACTGGTATGGACTGATGTACCTGTTCGCCTTCGCCGCTGGCTGGTGGCTGGGCCATATCCGCACACGCCGCGTTGGCACGGAATGGCGTGCCGCCGAGATCAGTGACCTGGTTTTCTATTTTGCGCTGGGTGCCGTTCTGGGTGGCAGGATCGGCTATACCCTGATGTACAACTTCAGCGGCTTTGTTGATAACCCCACGGTGATCTTCAAGATATGGCAGGGCGGCATGTCCTATCACGGTGGCATGCTCGGTGTATTTGTTGCCATGTGGATGTATGCACGGCACACCGGCCGGACCTTCTTCCAGGTCACGGACTTTCTTGCGCCACTGGTGCCGCTGGGGCTGGGGGCGGGGCGCCTGGGTAATTTTATCAACGGTGAATTATGGGGCAGTCCGACGACGTTGCCGTGGGGCATGGTGTTTCCGTTTGTCGACAGCCAGCCACGTCACCCGTCCATGCTCTACGAGTTCCTCCTCGAAGGCCTGGTGTTCTTCGCCATACTCTGGATATTTTCCCGCAAGCCGCGACCGACCATGGCGGTTTCCGGCCTGTACCTGATCTGCTATGGCGTGTTCCGTTTCGGGATTGAATTTGTGCGTGTGCCGGATGCACACATCGGTTTTCTGGCCTTTGACTGGCTGACCATGGGACATCTGCTATCGTTTCCGATGATCGTCATCGGGCTCGCCTTTTTCATCTACGCCTATCGCCGCACCGACGGCAAGATCAGTTGGTAATCCGGGAGTTATCGCAAGCACATGAAACAGTACCTCGACCTGATGCGCCACGTGCGTGACCACGGCACCCGCAAGGAAGACCGCACCGGCACAGGCACCGTCAGTGTGTTTGGCTACCAGATGCGCTTTGATCTTTCCGAGGGCTTTCCGCTGGTGACCACCAAGAAATGCCACCTGCGTTCCATTCTGCATGAACTGCTATGGTTCCTGAAAGGGGAAACCAACCTGCGTTACCTGCATGACAACAACGTCACCATCTGGGATGAATGGGCGGACGAGGAGGGTAATCTCGGGCCGATATACGGTTATCAATGGCGCTGCTGGCCGACGCCCGCTGGCGGCAGTATCGACCAGATCAGCCAGGTAATCGATCAGCTCAGGAATACCCCCGATTCGCGCCGTATCATCGTCAGTGCCTGGAATGTCGGCGACATTGAAAACATGGCGTTGCCGCCCTGCCATGCCTTCTTCCAGTTCTACGTCGCGGATGGCAGGTTGTCCTGCCAGTTGTACCAGCGCAGCGCAGACATCTTCCTTGGCGTGCCTTTCAATATTGCCTCCTATGCTCTGTTAACCATGATGATGGCACAGGTCACGGGGCTGCAGGCCGGTGATTTTGTGCACACCTTCGGTGATGCACACCTCTATCTCAACCATCTTGAACAAGCCGATCTGCAACTGTCGCGTACTCCGCACCAACTGCCGACGATGCGGCTTAACCCGGACGTCGATGACCTGTTTGCATTCAGCTTCGATGATTTTGATTTACAGAACTACGATCCGCATCCGCATATCAAGGCGCCGGTTGCGGTGTAACTTCTCATGAAGATTTCCATTATCGTGGCCATGGAGGCCAACGGGGTCATTGGACAGGATAACGAGTTACCCTGGCACCTGCCGGCCGATCTGAAACATTTCAAGCAAACGACCATGGGCAAACCGATCCTGATGGGGCGCAAGACCTGGGAGTCGATCGGGCGGCCACTGCCCGGCCGCACCAATATCGTGATCACCCGCGACAGTACTTATTCAGCTGCAGGCTGTGTCGTGGTGAACTCCATAGAGGCTGCACTCACGGCGGCCGGCGAGCAGGACGAGGTGATGGTGATCGGTGGCGCGGAACTGTACCGCCAGGTATTGCCAAGCGCCGATACGATTTACCTGACACGGATTCACGAGCACTTCGAGGGTGATACCCGTTTTCCGGAGATCCGGGATACCGAATGGCACCAGCTGGAACGCATCGACCACGAGGCCGACGAAAAGAACCCGCATGACTACAGTTTTATCCGTCTCGAACGCGTACAAGCCGGCAGTTGAATCACGGAGTGATATGATTTAATACATTCTGTAGGAGATGGTATGGACCTCTCCCTCCTTAGAAGATCCCGAAGGGATCACGGCCCATAATGGCCTTGGTAGAGGCTGGCTCTACCGAACAAAGAAA
>Ga0316194_10001566_pt1 | contig 15795 bp, 14 predicted proteins | sample CroRivsedime1_MG_FD_204936 | JGI IMG/M metagenome (GOLD analysis project Ga0316194, IMG submission 204936) | Coastal sediment microbial communities from Maine, United States - Cross River sediment 1 | ecosystem: Environmental > Aquatic > Marine > Coastal > Sediment | place: USA: Maine...
GCTTTGATGTAAACGGCGTTGTCCGCAGTGATGCGAGCAGGGAGAGCCTGGCCATGGCTGGCATCAGGGCTGTAAGCCTTGATCTGGATCGACTGGAGGCTGGCGTTGACTGGGAATGCAGGTTTGCTGATGTTTTCTATTTTGCGCCGCCGCCACCGGCTGGGCTGCAGGACCTGCGTATACGGGCGTTCCTCGCTACATTGCGGGGTAAGGTGTCCGTACGGCGGATTGTCTATATCAGTACCAGTGCCGTGTATGGTGATTGCCAGGGCAACTGGATTACGGAAACACAGCCGCTCAAACCGGCCACACCACGTGGCCAGCGGCGTCTGGATGCAGAGCAGCAGCTGCTTGCCTGGTGCCAGGCGCAGGCAACACAGTGGATTATTCTGCGCGTGCCGGGAATATACGGACCGGGGAAGCTGCCCCTGGAACGATTGCAACAAGGCACGCCCGTGCTGCGCGAGGAAGATTCACCCTATACCAACCGTATCCATGCGGATGACCTTGCGGCCATCTGTGTCGCTGCAATGCAGAGCCCGTTTGCCAACACGGTCTACAACGTCAGTGACGGCCACCCCGGTAATATGACCGATTATTTTTTCCGGGTGGCGGATGCCGCCGGTTTACCGCGGCCACCGGTGGTCACCCGCGAGGAGGCGCAACAGGTACTGTCTCCTGGCATGCTCTCCTTTCTGCAGGATTCACGCCGGATGGATAACAGCAAGCTGCTGCATGAACTGGGGATCGAACTGCAGTACCCGCATCTGGATGCCGGACTGGTCTCCTGTTTTCCGGACCGTAATAAACATCCGGACGTTTAATCAAATTCGGCAATAACCGGGGTGTGATCGGATGGCCTTTCCAGGCGGCGTGGCTCCTTGTCGATGGTGCACGCACGGCAGCTGTCGGCCAATGCCCTGCTTGCAAGTACCAGATCGATGCGCAGGCCACGGTTTCTCCGGAAACCGGCCGCACGGTAGTCCCACCAGCTGTAGCTTTGCTCTTCCTGGTCAAACAGGCGGAAGGTATCCGCTAAACCCAGGTCCAGTATCTTCTGCAGTGCCTCACGTTCCGGGGTGCTGCACAGGATGCGTTCGTGCCAGGCCTCCGGGTCATACACGTCACGATCATCAGGTGCGATATTGAAATCCCCCAGTAAGACAAAGCGTTGGTACTGCTGCAGTTGTTCTCTGATATAAGCAGTTACCCTGTCCAGCCACTGCAGTTTGTGGGCATATTTTTCGCTGCCGACCTCCTGGCCGTTGACCACGTACAGGTTAAGTATGCGTGTAGCGGCTATGGTTGCGCCCAGGATGCGGCGTTGTGGATCATCCAGTCCCGGCACATCGGTCACGATGTCACCGGCTTCTTCCTTGCTGATAATGGCAACACCGTTGTAGGTTTTTTGCCCGGAAAACACTACGTGATAACCAGCGGCCATAATGTCGTCGACGGGAAAGTTCTCGTCGATCGTCTTGGTCTCCTGCAGGCAGAGAATGTCAACCTGCGATGTTGCCAGCCAGTCAAGTACGTGTGGCAGCCTGACCTTGAGTGAATTAACGTTCCAGGTGGCGATCTTCATGATGTTAGCAACCAATTATTGATTTATGGCGGATGTACTCCACTGCAGCAAGAACTGGCAACGCGAACTAGGCTGCAAGGCCGCTGTGCCTTAGCAAGGCATCAATAGTCGGTTCGCGGCCGCGGAACTCGACAAACAGCTCCATGGGTTCGCGTGAGCCACCTTGTTCGAGAACACTCTTAAGGAATTTTTGACCGGTGTCAGAGTTGAAGATACCGGTCTCTTCAAATGCCGAAAAGGCATCGGCGGACAATACTTCCGCCCATTTGTAGCTGTAATAACCGGCTGCATAACCACCACCGAATATATGCGTAAAACTGTTTTCAAATCGGTTGAATGCCGGTGGCTGCATGACGGCGAAATGATGACGCACGTCTTCCAGGGTGCTGTGAATCCGAGCCCCCTGGTCGGGGTCGTAATCACAGTGAATACGAAAATCGAAGATGGCAAACTCCAGTTGCCGCATCATCTGCATGGCAGACTGGAAGTTTTTGGCCTGTTGCATGCGTTGATACATTCCGTCCGGTATTTTTTCGCCGGATTCATGGTGGCCGGAAAACAGGTCGAGTGCTTCGCGCTCCCAGCACCAGTTTTCCATGAACTGACTGGGCAGTTCCACCGCATCCCAGGCAACACCGCTGATGCCGGAGACACCGGAGTAGTTGATCTGTGTCAGCATATGGTGCAGGCCATGACCGAATTCATGAAACAGGGTGATCACCTCGTCATGGGTAAACAGCGCCGGCTGGTCACCGATGGGTGGTGAGAAGTTACAGGTCAGGTAGGCGACCGGAATCTGCAGTCCTTTTTCAGTGCTGCGACGGCAAATGCATTCGTCCATCCAGGCGCCACCGCGTTTGTGCCGGCGTGCATACAGGTCAAGATAAAACTCGCCGCGTACTTCGCCGCTGGCATCCTTTATGCGGTAGAAATGGACATCCTCATGCCAGGTATCGACACCCTCGACTGTCTCTATCTGCAAGCCGTAAAGGCGGGCAACGATCAGGAACAGGCCTTCAACCACCCGTGGTTTGGGGAAGTAGGGTTTCAGCTCTTCCTGCGAGATGGCATATTTCTGCTGCCGCAATTTTTCCGAGTAGTAGGGGATGTCCCAAGCCTGCAGTTCATCGTGGTGATCATTGCTACGGGCAAACTCACGCACCTCTTCCAGTTCCCGGATGGCGGATGGTTTTGAACGTTCAGCCAGGTCATTCAGGAATCCCATGACCTGCTCGGGGGACTCTGCCATTTTGGTGGCGAGTGAACGTTCGGCATAGTTATTAAAACCCAGCAGCAGGGCTGCTTCATGGCGCAATGCCAGGATTTCTTCCATAATGGCCGTGTTGTCCCACTGCCCTGCGTGCGGCCCCTGTTCCGAGGCGCGTGTGACATAGGCGCTATACATTTCTTCACGCAATTCCCGGTTATCAGCATAGGTCATTACCGGGTAATAGGAAGGAAACTCCAGTGTAAACACCCAGCCTTCCAGTTCGCGCTGCCCGGCGGTCTGCCGTGCCAGTGACAATGCACTTTCCGGCAGTCCTGCAAGCAGGGTTTCATCGGTAATTTGCTTGTGCCAGGCAGTGGTGGCATCCAGCACGTTGTCACTGTATTGCGATGAGAGCTGTGAAAGTTTTTGCATTATCTGCTTGTAACGGTCGCGGGCTTCCTGATTGAGTTCAATGCCGGAGAGGCGGAAATCACGCAGTGCATTGTCAATCACCTTTTGCTGTGCGGTGTCCAGGCTTGTGTATTCGTCACCGTCTGCGATCTGTCGAAACGCCTTGTACAGGCCTTCATGCTGTCCCATTTCGGTGCCGTATTCACTCAGCACCGGCAGACATTTGTTATACGTCTCGCGCAGTGCGTCATTGTTGACCACGGCATTCATGTGGCTAACGGGTGACCAGGCACGATTGATGCGATCCTCCATGGCCTCCAGTGGTTCCACCAGATTGTCCCAGCTGTAGCAGCTGTTTTGTTCAAGCAGTTGTACTACCAGACGGCGGCTTTCTGCCAGCAACTGGTCAACAGCGGGTTTAATGTGCTCCGGCTTTATTTGTGAAAAGGGTGGCAGGCCGTCCAGTTCCAGCAGTGGATTCGACATTTGGATAATACCTCTTGATTTGCAGGGTGTATTGCACATACAGAGCGGGCTTACTCTAGCATCTTGCACGCATCTGTTGAATGCCTGTGATGTTTCCGGCTTTTGCGGAAGCGTATCCGTGTTACATTAATGACAATTGCTTGTGCATTTACAGGGGACGTTTGTGACTGTCAGAAAATTCGAGAATGTTTCACCGGCTATCGCGGCATCCGCCTATGTGGATGAGGCTGCACTGGTGATCGGTGACGTCACCATTGGTGACGATGCGTCATTGTGGCCTATGGTGGTGGCGCGCGGTGATGTCAATTCCATTCACATCGGTGCAAGAACCAATATTCAGGACGGCACCATCCTGCATGTCAGTCATGACAGCGAGTTTGCGCCTGGCGGATTTGCCCTGCATATTGGCGCCAGTATCACCGTCGCGCACCAGGCAATCCTGCATGGCTGTACTGTTGAGGACCGCTGTCTGATCGGCATGGCGGCGACGGTCATGGACGGTGCAATCATTCGTTCCGGAGCGATTGTGGGTGCGGGCAGCCTGGTGCCCCCCGGCCATGATCTTGAAGGCGGTTTTCTCTGGATAGGTTCTCCGGCACGCAAGGTGCGTCCACTGCGCGCACAGGAAGAGGCGTTTCTTGATTACTCTGCCAACCATTACATTGAGGTGAAGAACCGTCACCTGGCAGGTTCTGAGCAGACCGGGTGACGCAGTGCCTGGATGACAGGTGCGGTATCCGGCCTGACGTGGCGCCACAGGCAGAATGATTCTGCCGCCTGTTCCACCAGCATGCCCAGTCCGTCCATGCTCAGTGCAGCGCCCAGTTGCTGTGTCCACACCATAAAGGCTGTGGGCCTGTCGGCGTACATCATGTCGTAACACCAGCTGTCTGCCGTAACAACACTTTCCGGCAGCGCAGGGACCTCTCCAGACAGGCTGGCGGCAGTGGCATTGATAATGATATCGAAAGGCTGCCCGTTTACATCGTCCAGCCCGCAGCCCTCGGTATGCCCGTGTTCGCAGAACAGGCGTGCCAGTTCCACGGCCTTCCCTGCGGTGCGGTTGGCAATGACGAGCAAGGCGGGTGCTTCGCCCAGCAGCGGCTCAATGACCCCACGTGCTGCACCTCCGGCGCCAACCAGCAACAGCCGCTTGTTCCTTAACACAGCGCCGTGGTTGTACAGCAGATCCCGCACCAGTCCGGTACCATCGGTGTTGTCACCAAAATGCCTGCCACCTTCATCAAGCACCAGGGTATTAACTGCGCCGGCAAGCTCGGCACGGTCACTGCGCCTGGCTGCCAGAGCCCAGGCTTCTTCCTTGAAGGGTACGGTGATATTCAGACCCTTGCCGCCGTGCCGCAGAAAGTCGGCAACTGACTCTCTGAAGCCGTCTTTCTCAACCAGAATGGCGTCATACTGCAATTGCTGCCTTGTTTGCACGGCAAACAGCGCGTGGATACGCGGGGACTTGCTGTGGGCAACGGGATTGCCCATCACGGCATAGCGATCCATTGGCTTGCCTCGCTAGCTGTCGCGCAGCCATTGCCCCACTGACTTCGCAAAATAAGTCAGGATGGCATCGGCACCGGCACGTTTGATGGATAACAGCGATTCCAGCACAACCGCCTGTTCATCAAGCCAGCCATTCTGGGCAGCAGCCTTGAGCATCGCGTATTCCCCGCTTACCTGGTAGGCAAGGGTGGGTACACCGAACCGGTCCTTTATGCGGCGTATGATATCCAGGTAGGGCATGCCGGGTTTTACCATGACCATGTCGGCACCCTCATCCAGATCCAGTGCGACCTCCCGTAGTGCCTCGTCACTGTTGGCCGGGTCCATCTGGTAGCTGTACTTGTTGCCACCGGCAAGGTTGTTTGCGGAGCCGACGGCATCGCGGAACGGGCCGTAAAAGCTTGATGCGTATTTTGCTGCATATGCCAGGATGCGGGTGTTGCGGTGACCGGCCTGTTCCAGTGCAGTGCGAATAGCGCCAATGCGGCCATCCATCATGTCCGAGGGCGCGACGATGTCGGCACCTGCCGCAGCGTGAGACAGGGCCTGTTTAACAAGAACCTCCACGGTCTCGTCATTCAGTACGTAGCCACTTTCATCAATCAGGCCGTCCTGGCCATGGGTGGTAAACGGGTCCAGGGCAACATCGGTAATGATGCCCAGCTCTGGCAGGTTTTGCTTCAGTGCCCTTACTGCACGCTGTGCCAGACCATCCGGGTTGAATGCCTCGCGTGCATCCTCGGACTTGCCGCTTGCCGGCGTGACGGGAAACAGGGCAATGGCCGGAATACCCAGTGCCAGGATGTCAGCCGCTTCCAGCAGCAGTTCGTCGATGCTGAGTCGTTCTACACCAGGCATGGAGGCAACTTGCTCGCGTTGCTGCTCACCTTCCAGTACGAAGACCGGGTATATGAGATCGGCACAGGTGAGCTCGGTTTCACGCATCAGGCGTCGGCTAAATTCATCACGCCGCATACGTCGCAGTCTGGTGGCTGGATAGTGGCTGTTTTCCGGTGATGTATCCGTCACGGTTAAGGCTCCTGAAAAATCATGGTATACATGGTATACAGTTTACCGTGCCAGCCGTTGGTATCAATGTACCATTTGCACGGGCACGCGTGTAAGCTCCAATCATGCCATTGTACCAACTGAAACAGTCTCTTACAGATGCTGATCGGGGTTGTGTCGCTGCCGGCTTGCTGCATGGGCAGCGCCCCTCGTTGTCTGCCTGGTACGGAACCCCGTTATCACGGGTCATTGCAGCAAGGCTGTATGCTGCCGCACAGCACGAATTGCAGACTCGTCTGCTAGCAGGTGCGCCCTGTTTCCAGATACACGTGCTGTTGCTTGTTTGTCATTTCAGGTGCCAGACCGGTACCGAACTGGAGTATGAAAAGCTGAAGGTAGTGGTGAAGGGGACATATGAGCGTGCATTGCTGGAACTGGTATACGGGCAGTTGCTGATCAGCTGCAAGAAGGCAGGCGCTTATCAGCACCTGGCCGACGGCTTTGCGCTGGCTGTTGATTACCTGACATCGGCCGACTATTTTCAGCTGGTGCGGCAACACGAATTACTGGCCGGTCTGCCGCTTTCAGACACGCCGTCATTACCACAGGAGCTGCCGTCATTGCTGGCGGAGGCAGCCGTTATCAAGCAATTGCAGGAGGGTGCAGGTACGCAATACAGGCCGACACATCTTGATACGGTTGGGTAATTGGACAACGGGAGGCATCGTGTCAGGGTAAAAATCTGATCAGGGGGGCATGCTCTGAAGGTTGCTTCTCTCTTGATATCAATATGTTACTGTATTTACGGCGTATGGCTTTCGGGTATCAAAAGTTTCCTAAAGATTTACCTTCCAGTGCCGATAGCCATATCAGACAGTGACACAACAGTGTTGTCTGAAATGGGTCCAGTTAGGGATTAGGGAAGATCAGGGCCCATTTCAGAGAAGATTTTTTGTCATTGCACAGTGCACACCGTCTCCTCCGACGCTGAAAAGCGTTTTCAACCCGCCGCAAGGCGGGTTTTTTTTGCCCGCAGGGATAGCAGGGGTATAGGATTGCTTTCTCACATCCCTGTGCTTCGAGATACCCCGACTTCCCGTCTATTGTCGCTGGATGCCGAGCGCAGGTAACACCTGGAACCGGTCGAGACACTGGCTTGGGCATTGCCGGTAGCGACGGGCAATGGGTGTGAGCTACTGGTTTTCCAGCCAGTCTGCGGGCTTGAGAAAGACCTCGTAGAGTTCCGCTTCCGGCGTGCCGGGCTCAGGCTGCCAGTCGTAGCGCCAGTTTACCTGTGGTGGCAGTGACATCAGGATCGCCTCTGTTCGCCCACCCGATTGCAGGCCAAACAGGGTGCCCCGGTCATAGACCAGGTTGAATTCGACATATCGCCCCCGGCGGTAACGCTGGAAGTCTTTTTCGCGCTCCCCATAGGCCATGTCCTTGCGACGTTCGACGATTGGCAGGTAAGCTGGCAGAAAGTGGTTGCCAATACTGATCATTAGAGAGCAGCAGTATTCAAAACTGCCGGTGTTCAAATCGTCGAAGAACAGGCCGCCAATACCACGTGGCTCGTTACGGTGCTTGATATAGAAGTAGTCATCGCACCATTTTTAGTAGCGTGGATAAACGTCCTTGCCGAAAGGTGTGCAGGCTTCTTGCGCCAACCGGTGCCAGTGGACGGCATCTTCCCTGAAGCCGTAGTAGGGAGTCAGGTCAAAACCGCCGCCAAACCACCAGACCGGATCTGCCCCCGCCTTTTCGGCAACAAAGAAACGGACATTCGCATGGGTTGTCGGAACATAGGGATTGTGCGGGTGTATCACAAGAGAAACCCCCATTGCCTGAAATGAACGACCGGTCAGTTCCGGTCGGGCAGCCGTGGCAGAGGGTGGCAATCCGGCGCCGAAGACGTGTGAGAAATTTATGCCGGCCTTCTCGAACACCGTACCGTCCTCCATGACTCGTGAGCGTCCGCCACCGCCTTCATCGCGTGACCAGCTGTCTTCACGGAAAAGGCCCGTGCCATCTGCTTTTTCAATGGTTGCACAGATGTTGTCTTGCAGTGCCAGCAGGTAGTCACGGACGCGTTCTATATGTACGTTGTTAATTTGATTGTCAGACATTGCAGTTGAATATTCTCATATGACGTATGCTGCTGTCAGGCAGCAGCGCTGCGCTCCTTTTACACTTCGTTTGTATGTGTTGTCGAACCCTGCCGCAAAACAGTACCGGTCAATCCGTCGCGTATTTCGCTGGCGGTATTACTGCCACGCGTGCCGTGCAGGATGCAGTCAAGTTGACCATTAAAGGCCTTGCGAACACCTAGCGGGCTGGTGGCCGGGAGCCTGCCATGAATATTGGCACTGGTTGACACCAGTGGACCGCCCCAGGCGGCACATAGATCAGTCGCAACCGGGTGAGAAGTAACGCGAATGGCAAGTGTGTTGTGCTGGCCGCGCAGCCAGACCGGTATTTCTGGCAAGCAGGGCAATACCCATGTTACGGGTGTTGCAGGTGTGTTCTGCACACGTTTTATTGCGGCCCGAGTTAACGGTTGCAGCAATGGTTCCAGCTGTGAAAATTCGCTGGCTACAAGGATGACACCCTGTTCCACGTCACGATTTTTGAGCGAGAGCAAGTGCCGTACTGCCGTGCCATTAAAGGGATCGCAACCCAGTCCATACACTGTTTCCGTGGGATAGGCGACAACTCCACCTGCTGCCAGTTTGCGCACGGCTTCACGAATGTGCCAGTTCACGACGTAGAATAGCAGACTGTATTTTCAGGGTAACGGTACAAGATCTATTCTTCCGGCTTCTCCAGTTCGGGGACGGGCGCATCCCAGGGTTCTGCAAACTTGCAATCCTGCTGCGGGCACACGCGCTGGGTGCCGGAACGCTTGGTGGTCTTGATTGAGGTGATCGCCCAGTGGCAGCTTGGGCAGGGCTGCGCCAGCGGCAGATTCCAGATGGCATATTTGCAGTCCGGGTAACGTTCGCAGGAGTAGAACACCTTGCCGCGCCTGGATTTGCGTTTCAGGATGTTGCCTTTTTTACATTCCGGGCATTGCACACCCGTGTTTTCCGGTTTTTCAAGTGGTTCAATGTATTTACAATTGGGGTAGCTGCTGCAGCCAATAAACTTTCCGTAGCGTCCGGATCTTATAATCAGGTCAGATTCACATTCTGGACAGCTGCGGCCTTCAACAACTTCAGGCGCGGCGCTTTCCTTGTCTTCACCGACATTGCGGGTGTACTTGCACTCAGGGTAGCCAGAACAACCCAGAAAGAAGCCACCCCTGCCGAGACTCATCTGTAACTGCTTGCCGCATTCGGGGCACTTTTCATCAATGGCCTTCGGGTATGGACGATCGTAGTCCTTCCCGATGAGTTTCTGGAATGGTATCCAGAACTCGTTCATAACCGGCACCCAGTCCTTCTCTCCGCGTGCGACGGCATCCAGCTCATCCTCAAGTCCTGCAGTAAAGTCGTAGTCTACATATGAATTGAAGTTAGCTGTAAGGAATTCAATAACAACACGACCGACATCAGTCGGGTAAAAGCGTTTTTTCTCAAGCGTTACATAATCACGCGCCTGCAGGGTTGAAATGATGGTGGCGTAGGTTGACGGCCGACCGATACCGTACTCTTCCAGTGCCTTGACCAGGCTGGCCTCTGAGAACCGCGGGGGCGGTTCGGTAAAATGCTGGTCTGCACGCACATCATTCAGTTTGCAGGTATCCCCTTTCTCCAGTGGGGGCAGCATGCTTTCATCACCACCATCCTTCTTGTCGTCGACATCTTCCTGGTATACCGCCATATATCCCGGGTCAACAACCGTGGACCCGGTAGCGCGAAAGATATTGCCGTCGCCGCATTTGAAGTCCACGCTGACAGTGTTGATGGTGGCGTGAATCATCTGGCTGCTGATGGTGCGTTTCCAGATCAGGTCATAAAGCTTGAGTTGTTCTGCGGACAGATATTTTTTGATCTCCTCCGGTGTCTGGCGTATTGATGTGGGCCGGATGGCCTCATGTGCTTCCTGGGCATTCTTGGCCTTGGTTTTATAAGTACGTGCTTCTGCAGGCAGGGCATCCTTGCCATAGCGTTCAGGGATATAGGCGCGCAGTTCTTCCAGTGCTTCCGGTGCCAGGTTTACTGAATCGGTACGCATGTAGGTAATTAAACCCGCAGCTTCCTCACCTGTGTCGATACCCTCATAGAGCTGTTGCGCAACACGCATCGTTCGGCTGGCCGTAAATCCCAGTTTCCGTGCGGCTTCCTGTTGCAGGGTAGAGGTTGTAAAAGGGGCGGTCGGGTTGCGTTTACGCTGTTTCTTTTCAACGCTTGCTACGACCAGTTCGCCATTTGCCGCTTCGAGCAGTTCTTTTCTGGCCTTGTTGGCGCTGGCGTCATCAGTAATCGAAAACTGCTGGAGTTTTTCATGATACAGATGCGTGAGGCGCGCGACGAATGCCTGCTTGTCCTTGCTGAGATCACCTTCCAGTGACCAGTATTCCCGTGGCGTGAAGTTTTCAATCTCGATTTCACGTTCCACGATCATGCGTAGTGCCGGGCTTTGTACGCGCCCGGCAGAAAGGCCACGCCGTATTTTTTTCCAAAGTAGCGGCGACAGCTTGAATCCAACCAGGTAATCCAGCGCACGACGTGCCTGCTGTGCGTCGATAAGCTGGCTGGACAGGTCTCGCGGGTTATCAATGGCTTCATTGACGGCGCGCTTGGTGATGGCATTGAAGACTACCCGGTGAACCGGCTTATCCTTGAGGGCATTGCGTTCCTTGAGTAATTCACACAGGTGCCATGAGATGGCCTCGCCTTCACGATCCGGATCAGTCGCCAGGTACAGGGCATCAGATGTTTTCATCGCCTTGACGATGCCATCGACATGTCTGGCGTTACGGTCGATCATCTGGTATTTCATATCGAAATCGTGCTCGGTATCGACAGCGCCTTCCTTGGGGATCAGGTCGCGGACATGTCCATATGACGCCATGACATTATAGTCCTTACCAAGGTATTTCTTGATGGTTTTGCACTTTGCAGGTGACTCTACGATTACCAGGTTCTTGCTCATAGTGATCTATCAGGCTTGGCAGCTGTGCCGACCGGGCGAGCTGCAGGTGTGTCAGTGAAGGCGGTTGGCTAAATTGTCAAATACCAGATCTTCAACCCAGGCATAGGCTGCCTCTTCACCGGGCTGGTTAAACAGCACCATCAGGACGACCCATTTCAACTGGTCAAGGTCAAAGTCTTCATTTTCCAGTGCCATGGCACGGTCTATAGTCAGTTCACGGCTGGCCGGAGTTAGTACGCCCATATGTTCAAGGAATAAAATAAATCCTCTGCAGGAGCTGTCAAGCCGCTCCATTTCGCGGTTTGAGAACAGGCGCAGTGAATATTCTGATTGCGAGACGGGTGGGTTTGGTTCACTGGCCAGTCCTTCCATCCAGAGGAAGGCACGGTCGATTTCCAGCGTGGGGAAGCCTGCTTGACTGAGTTCCTGATGTACCGATTCACGATCAGGTGTAACAGGACTGTCATCGTCCATATAATAGTTCTCAAACAGGTACATCAGCACGTCGAAGACGTTTTCTTTCATCATTTGACCTTTTATTTCAATCTGTTATAGAGCCCTCCAGGACTGGATGCAATATAACCGCTCATTTCCAACTGCAGGAGCATGGAGGAAACTTCGGCTGGCGTCAATCCGCTCCTTGTTACCAGCTGATCAACAGAAGTGTTATAAAATTCAATGCTATCAAGCAGATGAGTGTATTCTTCAGCAAGTTCCCGGGTGTGCCCGGTTTGCGCAACTGCTTCATCTGCTTGGTGAATGGCCTTGCAGGCCGCGGCAAGGGTGCTGAGTTCATCGATCACGTCCGTTGCTGTTTCAACCAGTTTTGCTCCCTGGCGAATCAGGTGGTGGCACCCGCGAGCCAGCGGGTTGTGAATCGAGCCGGGAATGGCAAATACTTCACGCCCCTGTTCACTGGCATAGCGGGCGCTGATCAAGGAACCGGAGCGAATCGCCGCTTCAACAACCAGAGTGCCGAGACTCAGACCGCTGATGATCCGGTTGCGGCGGGGGAAGTTCTCGGCAAGCGGTGGTGTGCCAATCGGGAATTCAGAGACCAGTGCACCCTGTTCGGCAATCTGCCGTGCCAGGTTACGGTGGCGTGCAGGATAAACACGATCAAGTCCGGTACCCATGACTGCAATGGTAGGGCTATCTGCATCCAGTGCACCCTGATGGCTGGCGGCATCGATGCCCAGAGCCATACCGCTGGTGATCACCAGGCCGGCAGCGGACAGGTGGCGGGCAAAGTCAGTTGCCGTTTGCTGTCCCGATGCACTCGGGTTGCGACTGCCAACCATGGCCAGCTGCGGTTCACCCAGGATGCTGCTATCACCGTGGATATAGAGCAGTGGCGGGGGTGCTGGTATCTGCAGCAACAGCGCAGGGTAATCCAGGTCAGTACAGCACATAATCCGGTTACCCGGTTTTTCGCGCCATTCGAGATCGTGCGCGATGGCTTCCTCGTCCGGATGCCGCAGTGCATCTATGGTGATCTGTTTCAGGCCCAGATTGAGTAACTGTTGCGTGTCTGCCTGAAGCAGGTCGTGCGGGTGCGGGTACCTTCGCAGTAGCAGGTGGAAGGTCACCGCGCCCACGCCCGGTGCGTGATAAAGGGTGAGCCAGTCTGAAAGGGAGTTTGTGGTTGCCAGGTTCGAGAGTGGGCCAGCCATGGTGGCTAGCTTCCTCTCAACGGCGTGTTCTTAATGTATTCACGCATTTATTCACCGTCCCTGGTGGATAGCATGGCCCCCGGTTATCAGGGGGTGCGTACAAAGTCATTGATATGGATGGCACTGGTGGCCTTCATGACAAGTCCGAAACTGACCTTCTCAAAGGTACGAAAGACCATTACCAGGCCGGCATCTTCGTCCGGCAGTTTCACCGTGTCATTGCGCTTGCCGCCGACCATGTCCTTAATCACGGGACCTTCCTGCAATATCCTGAAGACGTGACCTATTTCAATGCCCTCGCGTGTACCCAGATCAATAGCAACGACATTGAACTGTCCTATCTGGGTGACGCCGTCAATCACAGAAATAATCCGGCCTTCGAGGTCGTCTTTCGGAGCATGTGGCTGAAAATGCGTGACCGGAGTAGATTGGTCGGCAGGCCGCAGACGATCGCTTACGCGAATCTCACGGGTGGTCTCGGCCAGGAATAACGTCGTTGGATCACCATATTGCTCGACCGGGCCAGTGCCGACATAAAGTGCTTCATAGCCTAGCAGTTCATCGGTATCCGGGTCGATGTAAGGGCCTCCCGGCCTGAAGATGTCGTATACCGAATTATCCTTGTCATCAATGCCGCGGACATACACACGATCGCTGACACCCGTTATCACGTGCTCCCCTGCGCTTGCAACAACATAGGGTGCAGTATCCAGCTCATTGGCGCCGACTACGATGGCGCGGGTCAGAAACGGCTGGATGGCGTCAAGTGGTATGGTGGGAATTGCATTTTCCAGGCTTTCCTCGCGAATCTGTGGCGAAAGATTGACGGTTGGATAGCCGCGTGACACTTGTAGTTGCGGTTTGCCATCAACATAGACAAGTGTCAGAACGTCACCAGGGTATATGAGATGCGGGTTTTCAACCTGTGGATTGACGTACCAGACTTCCGGCCAGAGCCATGGATCACGGAGAAACATGGCTGAAATGTCCCACAGGGTATCACCCTTGACGACTACGTAGCGATCCGGGTGTTCCGGATTAAGAACCACGTCGGTTGCATACAGTGAGCCGGCAAACAGAGCGGCGAAGATGATTCCCAATAATCTCTTGCTTGGCATAGGTGTCCCTTTACGTCGAGTTTGTATCGATACCTGTCGGTTTAACGGTAACTGCAGATGCCGTTATCAGCCAGTCCCGGCTCATGCGCGAGTCTAGCGGAAAATCCACACAGAACAAAACCTTTTTAGATTTCCGCAACAGCCGCATAGTCGTTTGTGCTACAGTATAGTAGGTGTGTTTATCCAGAATCGTGACGGCACTCACATGACTACCCTCAATATCCTGCACTTCCCAGACCCGCGTCTTCGTAATGTCGCCCGGCCTGTTACACAGGTGGATGACGCCATCCGGAAACTGGCGGATGACATGCTGGAGACCATGTATGCAGCGCCCGGCATCGGTTTGGCAGCTACCCAGGTCAATGTCGACAAACGGGTCATTGTCATTGATGTATCGGAAGATAGGAGCCAGCCTTTATACCTGATTAACCCGGAAATACTCGAACGTGAGGGAGTAGAGGAAATGGAGGAGGGCTGTCTCTCGGTTCCGGGCGTCTATGAGATGGTGCAACGAGCAGATCATGTGCGTATAAGTGCGCTGGATCGTGACGGGCGCACATTTGAAATGGTTGCAAACGGTCTGCTGGCTGTGTGCATCCAGCATGAGATTGACCATCTGGATGGCAAGCTGTTTGTTGACTATCTCTCGCAGCTCAAGCGCACGAGAATCCGGAAAAAACTGGAGAAAGAACAGCGCCAATCAGTGCCGGAACCTGCTGAAACTTCAGACAAGCGGGTTATCTGAACTGGCTTGGAACCGGCTGCGCGGGATTCATTGATGACTCCATGAAAATCGTATTTGCCGGAACGCCAGACTTTTCGGTACCGACGCTGCAGTCCTTGCTTGACGGTCCGCATGACATCATGGCTGTATACAGCCAGCCGGATCGGCCGGCAGGACGTGGACGCAAGACCACCGCAAGTCCCGTGAAACAGCTGGCCATTAAGCATGATGTGCCGGTCTGCCAGCCTGTTTCGCTCAAGACTGAAGCAGCGCAGCAGGTGCTGGCCGCATTGCAACCGGATTTGATAGTAGTTGTCGCCTACGGTTTGATGCTGCCGCCGGCTGTACTGGCCATGCCGCGCCTGGGTTGTGTCAATGTGCACGCCTCATTGCTGCCGCGCTGGCGCGGTGCTGCACCGATCCAGCGCGCCATTCTGGCTGGCGATACCGAGACGGGTGTCTGCCTGATGCAGATGGATGCCGGACTGGATACCGGTGGCGTACTTGCATGTCGTGTCTGCCGGTTAGAAACAGATGATACCGGGAGTCGCTTGCACGACAAACTGGCGCATCAGGGTGCGCAACTGCTATCTGAGAATCTCGCTGCCCTGGAACGAGGTGATCTCGAACCCCGGCAGCAGGACGAGGCGCTTGCCTGCTACGCAGGCAAGCTGAAGAAGTCCGAGGCACGAATTGACTGGAATTTGCCGGCTGTCGATATTATGCGCCGTGTCAGGGCATTCAATGCGTGGCCGGTTGCAGAAACACGCTTTGCAGAACGCCAGCTGCGTATCTGGGATGCACAGGTCGCGCCGGGCGATACGGACAGGCTGCCGGGTACAGTACTGTCAGCTGACAAGAAGGGCATTGAGGTGGCCTGCGGTGCAGGCAGATTGCGATTGCTTGTGCTGCAATTACCGGGTGCGCGTGCAGTTACTGCCGGCGAGTTTGTCAATGCACATGCTATG
>Ga0316194_10001568_pt1 | contig 15793 bp, 11 predicted proteins | sample CroRivsedime1_MG_FD_204936 | JGI IMG/M metagenome (GOLD analysis project Ga0316194, IMG submission 204936) | Coastal sediment microbial communities from Maine, United States - Cross River sediment 1 | ecosystem: Environmental > Aquatic > Marine > Coastal > Sediment | place: USA: Maine...
AACTGTACCGTCAGGATGCTGTTGCCAGGCCGGGAAACGGAGTAGATGTGCTCAACGCCATCGATCTCCGACAGGATGCGTTCCATCGGCGTGCTGACCAGTTGCTCCACCTCGGAGGCGGAGGCCCCGGGGTAGGCGATAAAGACGTTGGCGAAGGTCACGTCGATCTGCGGCTCTTCTTCGCGTGGCGTGACCGCGATGGCGAAGAGGCCCAGCAGCAGGCCCACCAGTGCCAGCAGGGGGGTGATCTCGGTCTGCAGGAAGCGCTCGGCCAGGGATCCCGAGATGCCCAGCCTGGTCTTGCCATCCGGCTCGTTCATATTCATCGGGGTGGTCCGCTCAATTAGGCCCGGCGGCCAGCAGCAGGCGGGCAGCTTCCGGGTCGGTCACGACCGTCTCGCCGGCATCCAGCCCCGCCAGGATCGCCACCTGCCCATCGGACTGGGTGTTGCCCAGGCGCACCTGGCGCAGGCGCGGCGCGCCGTCCTCGGCGAGGACATACAACGCGGTCAGCTCGCTGCGCTGCACGACGGCGGACTGCGGCACCAGCAGCGCCGCCCGTTCGCCGACGAGGAACCGGACCTTCACCCACATTCCCGGGTAAATGCCGTGCTGTCCTTCAGCCAGGCCCAGGCGGACTCGGAAGGTGTGGGTCGATGGATCCGCATAGGGAAAGATGCGGATCGCGTCCGCGGCAAGGCTGCCGCCATCGGGCAGGTCGACCCAGGCATCGGCGTCTGAGCGCAGGGCGGCGATATCGGACTGGGGCACATCCACCGCCACCCTCAGGTGTTCCAGGGACAGGCCTGTCATCAACGGCATTCCGACGGTCGCCATTTCCCCGACCTCGACGTGCCGCTGCACCACGATGCCGCTGAACGGCGCCCGCACCACCGTGTTCTCGAAACGCTCTTGGGCCGCCAGCAGGGCGCCCTTGGCCGCCTCCACGCGCGCCTCCGCCGATTGCAGATCCGCAGTAGTCCGGTCCATGTCCGCCCTGGAAATCCGGTCCTGGCGGAACAACTGCTGGATGCGTCCGTGGTTGGCGCGGGCCTCTTCCAGCCGTGCCTGGGCCTCCTGCGCAGCCGCTTCAGCCTGCTTGAGATCGGCGGCTGCGGGGAGATTGCGGAATTGCACAATGATGTCGCCGCGCTCGACGTAATCGTCCACGTCGAAGGGCACTTCCTCGATCCGTGCCGCCACCTGTGAAGACACGGTCGAGCGGCGCTCGGCTTCGACGATGCCGTCAAAACTGCGCTCCTGGATCACCATGGATCGCTCCGCGACCATAGAGGGCAACCCGGCGGTATCGGCCGCCGACAACGGGCCGGCCAGGGCCAAACCAAGGATCGTCAAAGTCAACGCACGCCAAAGCGCCGCGCGGCTGCTGCGCGGCCGGGGACCACAGGATTCGTTGTTCATTGCCTTACTCGTATGAAAATATCAGTATATACTAATATTCATTTTACTACATTAGATGTTTCTACTATACATCCGGGCCGGGCGTATGCCGGAAAGGTTCAGAACTCGAAGCGGAACCCGACCAGGGGGCCATGCTGGGCCATGTCGAACTTGAAGCGGTCACGCCCCTCGCCGTCCTCGTAGTCGAAGTCGACGTAGCGGTAGCCGGCGTAGATCTGGGCCCACGGCGTCATGCGGTAGGCGATGTTGGCCGCCCAGTACCAGGTGAAGTCGGAGCCGACCCCGAAGCCGCCGATGTCGGCCGCGCCGTTGAATACCCATTTTTCACCCAGCGGGGCAACATAACGAAGGCCGACAGTCGGGTCGAACCAGCTCTCGGAGGCCTTCGCGCCACCCCCCTGGTTGGGACCCGTCAGGGTCAGCCGGTTGCTTACGTCGACGTAGCGGCCGCCGAAGGTGAACTGCAGAGTGTCCGTCAACCGATAGAGGCCGACCAGGCCGAAAATCGTCTGCTTGACGTTCACCTCGTAGTTGACCGCTCCGCCGGGACCCGTGCCATCCTCTTTCAGGTCCATGTACGCCAGGTCGGCCAGCACGCCCCAACGCTCGGCTTCGCCGACATAGGTGCCCAGGAAGGCCCCGTCGAGTGCGTCGAAAACGGTACCGGCATCGACATTCACGTCGCCGTCGATCGGGCCAAGCCCCACCGAGCCGTCGAGGCTCGGGCCCATCAGGTAGAGCTCCACGGTGTTTTTCCATTGCGGCGCAGCGCCCGTTGAGGACTGGGCGAATGCCGAGGGATGCACCATGCTCATTGAAACGGTGAGGAGAGGAATAAGGGGCTTCAGGACATTCATTGCGAGGCTCCGGAATCCAGAATGGGCGGACCATCCATTATACCCCTTTTCACCCCCGCGACGGCGGCCTTGCGGGTTGCGGGAGTTGCAGCGGAAGCCCCCGCACGACGGCGTAGCGACGCCGCCGGCATTCAGTCGCCGGCCGTGTCGTCCGGGCTGATCATGACCGGGGTTTTCATGATGACTTCGCGATGCGGATAAGGAATGTGCACGCCGTGCTCCTTGAACGTATCCCACAAGGCCAGCAGCACCACGCCCCGGATGTTGGTGAGCCCCTCACGCGGGTCCGTGATCCAGAAACGCAACACGAAATCGAGCGAAGAGTCACCGAAACCGGTCAACCAGCACACCGGCCTTTTGCCCGAATGCACCCGTCTGCAGCCGGCTGCCGCCGCGACGGCAAGCGCGGACACCTCGTGCGGGTCCGCGTCGTAGGAGACGCCGAAATTCACGTCGAGACGCACCAGTTCATCCGAGAAGGACCAATTGATCACCTCGTGCGTGATGAAGTCCTCGTTGGGGATCAGGTACTCCCGGCCATCACGGGTCACGACGGAGACGAAGCGTGCACGCAGTTCACGGATCCAGCCGAAAGTTTCACCCAGCGAGATCGTGTCGCCCGGCTTGATGGAGCGGTCCATCAGGATGATGATCCCGGAGATGAAATTGGACACCACCTTTTGCAGACCGAAGCCCAGGCCGACGCCGATGGCGCCGGAGAACACCGTGAACAGGGTCAGGTCGAGGCCGAGCCCGGACAGGCCGACCAGGGTTGCCGTGACGATCAGGACGATCTTGACGACCTTGCCCAGCAATACGCGCAACGACGGCGTCAGCTCCTCCGTCTGCTGCAGCCGCGTGTCAACAAAGTTGCCGACGCTTATAGCGGCCCACAATAACGCACCCAGCAGCACGACGACCTTGATGATCAGTAGCAGCGACAAGCGGAAGTTGCCGATGGAAAAACCCACGGCATCCAGCAACAGGGCCGCCTCGTCTACCGCGCCCAGCAGGACCAGGGCAACATAGACCCAGACCAGGACGGAGACCATCCTGCCCAGCAGGCGGCTGCGGATCGTCTGCGAGAGCAGCGCAATCACCAGCCAGGCCAGCGCCAGCAGCAGGGCGGTCAAAACTACGTAGTCCGACCCCGGCCAGGCAAACCTCTGAATCAGTAACAGCGCGACTCCGGACAGGATCACGAAGATGGCCCAGTCCAGGCGCCGCAGCAATACCACGAGGACCCGCAGGAGTCTGTGATTCGGGGATTCGATCGCGCGGATCTGGGCTTCGAGCTTCGGCTCGATTTTCCAGGCCGCGAGGCGGGACACCAGCAGAATGGACGCGACGATAATCAGCTGCAGGAGGATGGCCTTCTCGCCGAAGAGAACCATCAGCTCCTGGCCAAATTCCACAAAGTATTCAATCAGCTTGTCTATCGTGAAATCTCCGCGAAAGAGGCGGGCTGCCCGGGATGCCGGGTCGCTCGACCTCCCGGCGCCCGGCCGGTCCCGGAACGCCTAGCTTACTTCATGCCGCGCTGAAGTGCTTCCAGCGCCGCGCTGCCGGGGTTGAGATCACGGTAATCAAGGTCCTTGAGCGGAGTGGCTACGGTGCGGGACTGGATGTGCATATCCGGCACGTTCTGATCTATGAACAGCAGGCCGGTGACGATCTGGCCGCGGCGCCGATGCCGTTCCAGGTAGGCCAGCGCGTTGTTGCGCCGCGTCGGATCATAATCGGGATCGGCCTTCTTCAACAGGATGGTCGAGCCGTCATGCAAGCGGACCGGATGCGTGTCGCCCGCATAGTAACTGGCTTTGATCTCGGCTCGCGGCGGGACCAGATCGGTCTCGGTAGCCTGTTTCTTATGTTCGCGCGTATAGGCATAGCTCTTGGTGGAGCCCTCGTGGTTATTGAAGGTGACACAGGGCGAGATGATGTCCAGCACGGCGCAGCCCGGATGGGCGATGGCCGCCTTGAGCAGCGGGACGAGTTGCTCACGGTCACCGGAAAAAGCGCGCCCGACGAAGCTCACGCCCATGGAGATCGCGGTGGCGACCGTGTTGATGTTCTGCATCTGGTTGACGGTGCCATTCTTCGCCGTGCTGCCCGCGTCGGCCGATGCCGAGAACTGGCCCTTGGTGAGACCGTACACACCGTTGTTTTCGATCAGGTAGAGCATGTTGACGTTGCGGCGGATCACGTGACCGAACTGGCCGAAACCGATCGACAGCGAATCCCCGTCACCGGAAATGCCGATACAGATCAGGTCGCGGTTGGCAGCCGATGCGCCGGTCGCTACCGAGGGCATGCGGCCGTGCACGGAGTTGAAGCCATGCGCCCCGTGCACGAAATAGGCCGGGGTTTTGGACGAGCAGCCGATTCCGGACATCTTGATCAGCATTTCGGGCCGGATGGACATTTCCCACAGGGCCTGCACCAGCGCCGCTGTGATCGAGTCGTGGCCGCAACCGGCGCACAGTGTCGACAAACTGCCCTCGTAGTCGCGCAGCGACAAGCCGAGATCGTTTTCATGTTGGCCGGGCAGGTCGATCTGCGGCTTCGGAATGAAAGTCATGCTGCTGCCTCCTGGTACGCGCTGATACCACTGACGATGCATTCACTGGGAATGGGCATGCCGTTGTAGTGCAGGATGGGCACGAGGCGGTTGGCGGTGTCGGCCGACTCCAGTGTCAGCAAGGATCGCATCTGTGCGTCGCGATTCTGTTCCACCACGAAAATCGTGTCGTGGGCGTGAAGAAAATCCTCGACTTCGTGGGTGAACGGGAGCGCCCTGATGCGCAGGTAATCCGCGTGGATGCCCCGTTCCGCCAGGCGGTCACGCGCCTCGATCACGGCGCCGTCGGAACTGCCGTAGGCCACGATTCCCAATTTTGTCGGCTGCATGGCCCTGGACAACACCGCGTCCGGGACCAGGGACTTGGCCGTCTGCCACTTGACCAAAAGGCGATCCAGCACATCCTGGTAAGCGTCGGAATCCTCGGTGTAGGCGCCATAACGATTGTGGCCGGAGCCGCGCGTGAAGTAGGCGCCCTTGGGGTCTTCGCCCGGCAGGGTCCGGTACGTGATGCCATCCCCGTCGCTGTCCAGGTAGCGGATAAAACGGTCCATCTTGGCCAGATCATCCGGCCCCAAAACCTTGCCACGGTCGGGCCGGTAATTCTCGTCCCAGGTCAACTCCGGCACCATCCAGTCGTTCATGCCGATGTCGAGGTCTGAAAGAATGAACACCGGGGTCTGAAGGCGATCCGCAAGATCGAAAGCGGTGATCGCCATCTCGAAACACTCCTTGGGGTTGGCCGGGAACAGCAACGGATGCCTCGTATCGCCGTGCGAGGCGAAGGCGCACATCATGACGTCGCATTGTTGCGTACGGGTGGGCATACCGGTGGATGGGCCAACGCGCTGAACGTCTATGAAGACCGATGGAATCTCGGCGTAGTAGGCGAAACCGATAAACTCGCTCATTAGCGATATGCCTGGCCCCGACGTGGGTGTGAAGGCCCGCGCACCCGCCCAGTTGGCGCCCAATATGATGCCGGCAGCCGCCAGTTCGTCCTCCGCCTGAATGATGCAGAACCGTTTGTCGCCGGTCTCCGGATCCACGCGGAACTGCTCGCAGTAACCACTGAAGGCGTCCATCAGCGAGGTCGACGGCGTGATCGGGTACCAGGCCCCCACCGTGGCGCCCGCAAAAACAAAACCCAGGCCGGCCGCCTCGTTACCCGTGATGAGGATGTTGTTGCTGTTGTCGCCCATCGTCTCGGCGTGCACGGGCAACGGGCAGGTGAAATGCTGCTTCGCGTAGTCGTAGCCCAGCATGATGGCTTTCAGGTTGCTGTCCACCAGCTGCGGTTTGTGCGCGAAAGACTCCTGCAGAAGCTTTCGGATGACGTCTACATCGAGGTTCAGCAACGCGGCCAGCACGCCAACGTATGCCACGTTTTTCATCAGGATGCGCAAGCGCGCGACGTCGAAGTTCTCATTGCAGAGCTTGGCCAGCGGCACGCCCAGAACCGTGATGTCATCCCTTGCGAGGACATCCCGGCGCGGCCACGTGGAGTCGTAGACCAGGAAGCCACCCGGACTGACCTCGTTCATGTCCTTTTCGTAGGTCTGGGCATTCATGGCCACCATGACATCGACGCGCCCTGTGCGCGACATGTAGCCATCCTTGTTCGCTCTTATTTCATACCAGGTCGGCAGGCCCTGGATATTGGACGGAAACAGGTTCTTGCCGGTGACCGGAACGCCCATGCGGAACAGCGCCTTCAGCAACAGCCCATTGGCACTGGCCGAGCCCGTGCCGTTGACCGTCGCGATTTTCAGGACAAAGTCGTTTACCCGGCTTTGCGTTGCTGGCATGGGGGTTCACTCGAGGTGCTGGCGCCGCCGTAGCCGGCAGCCTGTGGGAAGCTCAACAGGGACTTCTGCATATCCCAGGCGGCGGTCGGGCAGCGCTCGGCGCACAGACCGCAATGGATGCAGAAGTTTTCGTCCTTGACCATCACGCGGGCGGTTTGCTTCAGCTCGCCCGAGACGAAAAACGGCTGGTCCGGCTCCAGCACGGGCGCCTTGAGGCGCGCGACCATATTGTCCCGGCTGCCGTTGGCCGTTATCGTCAGGCACTGCACCGGGCAGATGTCGAGGCAGGCGTCGCACTCGATGCACAGGGAATCCGTGAAGACGGTCTGGATATCGCAGTTCAGACAGCGTTCGACTTCCTGCGCGGTCTGCTCGGCATCGAATCCCAGCTCAACCTCGGTATGCAGATTCTCGAACCGTTTCTCCAGCGCGACGTGCATCATCTTGCGCCGGGCGATGGGATCGAAACTGTTGGAATAGCTCCACTCGTGCATGCCCATCTTGCGGCTGTCCATCTGCAACTGGACGGGCAGGCGGTCCCTCAGGGATTCGCCCCGGCAGTGCAAATCGATGGAGATCGCCGCCTGGTGGCCATGTTCGACCGCCCAAATGATGTTGAGCGGGCCGAAGGCGGCATCGCCGCCAAAAAACACGCCCGAGCGGGTCGACTCGTAGGTTGCCTTGTCCACCACGGGCTCCTCCCAGGGGCCGAACTCGATGCCGATGTCGCGCTCGATCCAGGGGAAGGCATTTTCCTGGCCGATGGCCAGCACCACGTCATCACAGGCGATGAATTCTTCGCCGGTAACTTCCTGGTCGAGGATGCGGCCGTTCTCGACCACGTACTCCATCAGGTCGAACATCATGCCTTTGAGCTTGCCGTTCTCAACCACGAATGCCCTGGGCGAATGGTTGACGACGATCTCTACCCTTTCTTCCTCGGCGTCTTCGAGTTCCCAGGCGGATGCCTTGAAAAACTCCCGCGGTTTACGCGCCATGACCTTGACGCTCTTCGCTCCGAGACGCAGCGAGGTTCTGCAACAGTCCATCGCGGTATTGCCGACACCGATCACCAGCACGCGTTCGCCAATGGCATCGACGTGCCCGAAGGCGACAGACTCCAGCCAGTCGATACCGATATGGATGTTCTCAGCATCGTAGCGGCCGGGAAGCTTGAGCTCCTTGCCGCGGGGCGCGCCGCTGCCGACGAAGATGGCATCGAAGCCCTGTTCCAGCAGGTCTCTCATGCTTGCGACCCGATGGTTGAAGCGAATGTCGACACCCATGTCGAGAATGTAGCCAATTTCTTCGTCGAGAACCTTGGGAGGAAGCCGGAAAGAAGGGATGTTGTAGCGCATCAGGCCACCGGCCACGGCCTGTGCCTCGAAAACAGTACACTCGTAACCCAGTGGCATCAGGTCGTTGCACACCGTCAGCGAAGCGGGGCCGGCGCCGATCAGGGCAACTCGCTTGCCGTTTTTCCGGTCGGGCGCAATCGGCAGGCGATCCGTGATGTCGCCGCGGTGATCGGCCGCCACGCGCTTGAGGCGGCAGATGGCCACCGGTTTCTCGTCCATGCGGCCACGCCGACAGGCCGGCTCGCAGGGGCGGTCGCAAACGCGCCCGAGGATGCCGGGAAACACGTTGCTCTCCCGGTTGACCATGTAGGCGTCATCGAAGCGGCCCTGGGCGATCAGGCGGATGTATTCGGGAACATCGGTGTGCGCCGGGCAGCCCCACTGGCAATCCACGACCTTGTGGAAATAATCCGGATTAGAAGTGTCTGTGCGCTTCATCGAAGCTGTCCCGATTCGGTTCCGCCCGGTACCCGGCCGGTACCCCGCGATAGGGCGCAAGGATAACTGTTTTGAATCCCCAACGCATCAAGCTTTCGTCGAAATCTTTTGACAGCATTGATAAATGCTGCGTTCGGTTGCAGAACTCCCGGGCGCGGCCTATGGTTGGCCATAACGCCCCACCGAGTACGGCAAACCATGAAGAAATGCTCCGCTGCGCGGTTTCACCCCCCGCCCCTCGCGTTCCTCCCGGCATTGACTTTGGCTTTGACCCTGGCGCCGCAGTGCTTCGCCGATCCGGTGGACACCGCCGAACAGGTGCGCGCCTGGCGCCAGGCCCACGAACAGCAGATTGTCGATGACTTCGCCAAGCTGCTGAGCCTGCCCAACGTGGCCAGCGACACGCCGAACATTCGGCGCAACGTTGACGCCATCACGGCCCTGCTGCAGCCGCGTGGCTTCGAAGTCAGGTCCCTGGAAACAGCCGGGAGTCCCCCGGCCATCTTCGCCGAACGCCGGGCGACCGGCGCGAAAAAGACCCTGTTGATCTACGCCCACTACGACGGCCAGCCGGTTGCCGCCGGGGACTGGGCCTCGGACCCCTGGACACCGGTGCTGCGGGACGGAACGGTCGAGAGCGGCGGGCGGCTCGTGCCGATGCAGGCGCCCTTCGATCCCGAGTGGCGCATCTTCGCGCGCTCGGCCGGGGACGATAAGGCGCCGATTATCGCGCTGACCGCGGCGCTGGACGCGCTGGCGGCTGCCGGCATGGCGCCCGGCGTCAACCTGAAGCTGTTCCTGGACGGCGAGGAAGAGGCGGGCTCACCGCATCTGCAGACCTTGCTGTCCGAAAACCGGGCATTGCTGGAAGCCGACCTGTGGCTGTTCTGCGACGGGCCCGTGCACCAGAGTCGGCGCTGGCAGCTGGTGTACGGCGTACGCGGCGCTTATGGCTTCGACCTGACCGTATTCGGCGCCAACCGGCCGCTGCACAGCGGCCACTACGGCAACTGGGCGCCCAACCCGATCGTGCGGCTGGCAGAGCTGATTGGCACGATGCGCAGCCCAAGGGGCGAGATCCTGATCGACGGCTACAGCGAACAGGTGGTTCCACCCTCGCTGACGGAAATGGCCGCCATCGAAGCGGCGCCGCGGGTTGACGAGGATATGATCCGGGAATTGGGCATCGGTCGCCCGGAAACGGCTGAACGCCTGGAACTGACGGTTATGCGGCCGGCCATCAACTTGCGCGGCATCCGTTCCGGCTCCGTCGGCGCCCAGGCCAGCAACAGCATCCAGACCGCGGCCACCGCCTCGATCGGCCTGCGCCTGGTCCCGGCGCAGACGCTGGACCACGTGCGCGAAGCGGTGGAGCGGCATCTGGCGCAACAAGGCTACCTGGTGGTGCACGAAGAGCCCACTGCCGAGCAGCGGGCCACGCACGATCACATCGCGCGCGTGGACTGGGAAGAAGGCGGCTACCCGGCCTACCGGGCGCCGCTGGATCTCCCCATCGCCCGGGCCGTGGCCGACATCGTCAACCAGTTGCGTGACGACGAGCTGATCCGCATGCCCACCATGGGCGGCAGCCTGCCGATTTACGTGATCGAGCAGGAAACCGGCGCGCCGGTGGTGATCCTGCCGGTCGCCAACCACGACAACAACCAGCACGGCAAGGACGAGAACCTGCGCCTGCAGAACCTGTGGGACGCCATAGAAATCTACGCCGCCGTGCTGACGAACCTGTAGGACCGAATTCTTTCGGGATCTGTTTCCTGTCGAAGGGGCGATGCCGGATACCCCGGTTCAAGACACGCTCGAGCCGTCCCTGGGCGCTCGATAATTTGCTCCCGGCAAATTACGGTCTTGAACCGGGGTACCCGGCACCACCCTGACCTTCTCAGCGTTTTCCCGAATAAATTCGGTCCTGCGGGCGCCCGGGCCACCCGCCCTCAGAACCTGGCGTTGTGCTGCTTGCCTTCCAGGCAGGCGCTGAAGCCGTTTTTGAACGCGTTCATCTGCGCCCCGGTGGCCGGCGCACTGCTGTACGCCGGCCCGGCTGCCAAAGCCCAACAGAATTGAACCCGAACTATTCCGGATTCGGGCCGTACACCCCAACGCCGAGTTCACCGGCGATGTCGCGAATGGCGCGCAAACCACGAATGCTGTTGCCCGCTTCGTTCAGGCGCGCGGAGAAGGTGGCGATGGCGAAGCGTTGCGGCACCACGGCGACGATGCCGCCACCCACGCCGGTCTTGGCCGGCAGGCCGGCGTCGTACATCCAGTCGCCCGATTCGTCATAGAAACCGGCCGTGGCCATGATGGCCAGCAGTTCCGGCACGTCTTTCGCCGGCATGACGCGCTTGTTGGTCAGCGGGTTGAGGCCCAGGTTGGCCAGGGTCGCACCCATCACGGCGAGGTCCTTGGCGTTGACGCCAATGGAGCACTGCCGCGTATAGACCCGCAGCGCTTCCTCCGGGTCGCTGTAGAGGCGACCATAGTTGTACAGGTTGTTGGCGATCGCGCGGTTGCCAAAGGCCGTGGTGTACTCCGAATCGTACACTTTCTCCAGCACGGTCAGAGGCCGGCCGGCGAAGTCGCTGATGTTCTGCATGACCAGGTTCCAGCGCTCCTCTTCAGACTTGGCCTGCACCAGGCTGACGGCGGCGATGGCGCCGGCATTGACCAATGGGTTGACCGAACGCGCGTCGTAGAGTTCCAGCGCCATCTTGGAGTTGAATGCCATGCCTGTGGGCTCGACGCCGATCTTGTCCCTGACGGCCTCTGTCCCCTGCTGAGTCATCACCAGTGCAGCGGTGAAGGGCTTGGACACGGACTGGATGGAGAACACGTAGTCGACGTCGCCCGCACTGTAGACCTTGCCTTCACGCGTGACGATGACCACGCCGAACAGGTCACTGGGCGTCTCGGTCAGGATCGGAATGTAGTCGGCGTTGGCGCCTTCCTGCAAAGGCAGGTACTTGGCGTGCGCCTTGTCCACGACAGCCTGGAACTCGGCCGGCGTTTGCGCCTGCGTGGCAGTGGCCAACAGTCCGAAGCACAGCAGCGTGGCGGACAGCACGAGCCCGCGTTTGAATGACTTGAAGCGGATCATCTCAGTTACCTCCAAAGGATTGACCGAAGTTGTATTTCGCGGAGAACTGCAGGCGCACGTCGTCCGAACTGAAACCGTCGCTGAAGTTGTCGCGCTGGGCCCACTGCAGTTCAACGCCGTAAAACACGTTGGGAGTGGGATGGTACAGGATGTTGGTCAGTGCGTACTGACCCTTTTCGAATGAACTGGGGGACTGGCCGTCGGTCAGGTCCATGTCCAGGATGGAGTAGCCGATGGTGCTGGTCCACTCGTCGCTCCAGTTCAGGTCCAGGAAGGCGACCACGCCGAGCATCGGAATGGTGTCGCCATAGATGGGCCGGACCGGGTCGTCGAAATTCTCGACCACGCCGATATCGATCGTGGCGTCGTTCATGTAGTTCTGGATGCCCTCGCCATAGACCACCGAGCCGCGCAGAACGTGCGGCCCGATCCGGTAGTTGCCGCTGAGGTTGACGCCCCAGCCGATCTTGTCGCCACTGAGGTCGAACTGGTTGTCGTTGAGGTCGTTCCACTTGATCTTGCGCAGCATGCCGGCGACCTGCACATGGCCCCAGTCCTGCGCCCAGCGGAAATGACCGGACAGGTCGGGCAGCTCGAAGTCACCCGCTATACCTTCCAGCTCGACGCGGTCGGCAAATTTGCCGCCGTCACCGCTGGCGCCCGGGCGTTCGAGCGACATCGCAAAACGCGAATCGCCATCCGACCACGGAGTCCAGCGCGCCTGGATGTTGCGGTAGAACACCATGGCGTTCGGGCCCCAGTACTCGATTGAATTCGGGAACACGTCGATGTCCATGAACGTGCTCCAGGTCTGGCCGGCGCCGAACTGCCCCAGCTCGCCCCAGGCGTGGCGCAGCCGGAAGGTCGTCTGGCCGGCGTCGGCGCCCACGCCGAACAGTTCGAACTCGAAGATGGTCTTCAATTCGCCGAGGCTGGTCGGGGTGAAGCTCTTCACGCCGAGGCGGCTCTGCCGCACGCCGGCGAAGAACTCACCGTCATCACCGAATTCGTTGGCGTAAGAGGGCAGCTTGGTCGGGCGCACCACGTCAAACCAGTCGGGATCGTTCTGGTTGAACTGGTAACCCATATCAAGCATGGCGGCGCCGTACACATCGATGCGTGTGCCGGAGCCGTTGCCTTGCGGCGCGGGGGCGGCTTCGGCGACGGGCGCCGGAGCCGGAGCCGGCGTTGCGACCTTCTCGCGTAACTGCGCGTTTTGATCTTTCAGGCTGTCGATTTCTGCCTGCTGATTCTGGATGACCTGCCACATCTCCTCGAGAGAGGGCGTGTCGCTGTCCGCGGTCGCGGGGCCGGCCCATGAGGCCAACCCCAGCGCAACCGCGGCCGCCAGCAGCGTGGCGCCCTTGAGCGGCCGCCGCGTCAGCATACCGGCGCTTGGGCTGCGTGTTCCTGATTGAATGCTCATGGTTTACTCCTTGGTTGTACGTTGGCGGACTCCCAGGCCCGCACGTGTTGACGTGCCTTGTCGAACAGGCGTTCGTAATTGCCCTTGGTGACTTTATGCTTCGCTTCCGGCGTCAGCAGCGCCCACAGCGGCGCATAAGCGTCGTAGACCGCGACCATCGCGTCGACCGAAGCCGGGGCGACAACGTCGCTGCCGAACAGGAAGCGGTCGGGGTAACGGTTGATCATGTCGGCGGTGTGCCGGGTCGCCTCGGGCGAAGCCGTCGCGTACTTGGCCACCTCGTCCCAGGAAATGTCCATGTACACGTGGCTGAGCGCCGGATCGGTGCAGATTTTTTCGACGATGGCCGCCTGCTGCTCAAGCGGACGGACCACCCGTCCCACGCCGAGGTGCGCCCAGATGATCGTCGTCTCCGGGTGGCGCTCGAACAGATCCTTCATCTGGGCCAGCATGTAGGGCTCCTGGCCCGGTTTCGGGAATGGCATGTTGATGTCGTTGTGCAGCAGCACGATCAGTCCCGTTTCCCCGGCGAAATCAAAAATCCGGTCGAGCGCCGGGTTGGTCAGGCTGGCGACTTCGCCGGCGACCTTGGACGAGACGAACTCCTTGTGGATGGTGAATTCGCCGATGCCGGAGAAAACGCCCGGGAAGGTCGTGAGAACCCGCCGGATATGGTCCGCCGCGTACATGTCGGCCGGGTTGAAACCGGTGATCATCGGATCCAGCCGCGCCTGTTTTTCCGGCGGCAGCGCCTTGTAGGCCATCGCGATGTGGGCGTCGGTGAACGAGTAGTAATAGAGCGGCGCGTCCGACTGCAGGTAGTAAGTCGGCGCGAAATCGCCGGTGTTGCCGTAGAACCACATCTGCTGCAGCGGCAGGCCGAACACGGTGGAGCGGCCGATGGTGGTGCCCATCATGTCGACCAGGTCGGACATTTCGGTGCCTTCCTGGACATAGTTGGTCAGGTGAAAGTGGCTGTCATGAAACAGGGGTTCCTGGCCCAGGGCCTCTGCCGAGGCAAGCAACAGCAGGCATGCCGCGAGCAGTGCGCGAACCCTGCGTGGCAATTGTTCAGGCTTGATGATCAAAATCGTATCTCCGCGTTGGCATAGAAAACGGTGCCGTCGGCGCCCACCAGGTAGGGTACGCTGCTGTAGCCGACGGGCGAGTTGTCGAGGTAAATGAATTCGCCGTTGAGGCGGAACTGGCGGCTTTGATAGGGGAACCAGCTGGCGCCCAGCGCCACGTCCCATGGATCGCCGTATTCGCCGTAGATTTTCGATCCGGACAGGTAGACCTGCCAGGTGCGTGGCACCAGCATGGCGGAAGCCTGCAGCTGGAAGCCGTGGTCGTAGAGCTCGTTCACCGGCACCAGGCCCTCGGTCTCGAACCGGTCGACCCAGCGGAAGTAGTACTCCCCTTCCAGCGCCAAACCCTGGTACTTGAGGCCGGCATCGACCGCGGCCATCCGGTAACGCGCGCGGTCTACCCGGCCGTCGGTGGCGAAGGCGCCGGGCATGAACAGCCGCGTTCCGTCCGACAGCCTGATCTGCGAGTTTTCCGGGTCTTCCGAGCCCGGCTGGTTTTGCCGGTCCTCGGTGCTGTGGCTGTAATGCGCGGCGAAGCGGGTGATCAGGTCCTCGCTTTGCTCGAAGTCACCGAAGCCGTTGTTGTAGGGCCCCATGGGGTTCCAGATCAGGGCGCCGGCCCAGGTGTCGAGGGTGTCGTCCAGCTGACCGGCGTCAACGCCCAGCTGGCTCAGGTTGTTGCCGAGCATCGCGTTGTAACTCAGCGTGTCGTTTACCCGCCCGAAGGCGAACAGGCCGGTGGTGAAGGAACCGCGGAAATATTCGTCGGCGATGGTGCGGTTGTCCACGCGCAGCCAGTTCGGCCAGTTGCCCTCGGTGGAACGAGTGGTGGGTAATCCACCGATGCCGACACCCAGGTTGAAGGCATCGTCGAACATGTAGGTCAGGTTGCCGGCGACGACCACCTGGGCGCCCTGGCCCTGGCTGGTGTTGGCGCTCCAGACATAGGCCAGGTAACGCAGCTTGGGATCGCCCACCCAGCCCTTGAAGTACAGGACGGCTTTCTGGAACTGCAGGTCGTTGCGGGTATCCAGCGTCGAGCTGCGGCCGAAGTAGTCGGTATAGGTGTCGTCGAGACCGTTTTGATTGAGGTATCGGGCGTAGGCGTAATAGCTGAAATTGACGTCGCCATAGCGTGTGTTGGCGATCCTGAAACCTTTTCCGCCGGGCTGGAACTGGCCGAAATATTCCGGCTCGTCATAGGTTGTGGCGGGGGCCGCCTGTTCGACTTCGGCCGCGGCAAGGGCGGGCTGATTGGCGGCGACTTCGGCGGGCGCTGGCACATCGCCTGACGGCGCGGAGGGCAGTCCGCTGACCTCCGCCAACCGGGCCTCCAGCTCAGCAATTCGCGCGTCCCGCTCCCGCAACGCCTGCGCCTGCTCGGCCTGGGTCCTCTCCAACGCTTCCAGCCGTTGCAGGATCTCTGCAGTCGACGAATCCGCGGCCACCGCGATTGTCGGGGTAGCCCAGGCCGCCGCCAGCAACCACAACATGCATAGGGTCCGGGCGCTCATCAGAAAAAGATCGAAAACGCCGCGGCCACCGTGCTGCCTTCCTGGCCGCCCACGTAGTAACCGAAGGTGCTGCTGACGGGCGATTTGTCGACATCGATGTACTGCAGGTTGAGCCGGTGGTTGCGCGTATCGAAGGGGTAGTAGTTCAGGCCCAGGATGTATTCCGAGCTGTCGCCGAAGCCCCAT
>Ga0316194_10001572_pt1 | contig 15772 bp, 16 predicted proteins | sample CroRivsedime1_MG_FD_204936 | JGI IMG/M metagenome (GOLD analysis project Ga0316194, IMG submission 204936) | Coastal sediment microbial communities from Maine, United States - Cross River sediment 1 | ecosystem: Environmental > Aquatic > Marine > Coastal > Sediment | place: USA: Maine...
TTATGAGCTCTGCGACGAGGCGCGCAGGAAGCACGACGTGGAACTGATCGAGTGGTATGCCACGGAGCCGCGGCACTTCGTCGGCGAGGTGGTGGAAATCCGCCCTCGCTGAGCGCGCGCACTCACTGAGTGCGGCGCAGGACCGGGTTCAGCCGTTCAGCAGGAAGGTTTTCAGCTGCTTTGAAAGGCTGACACAGGCGGAGTTCTGCACCCTCGCGATCAGCGGCACAGGAACCACCACAGCAGGGATGTAGCTGGTGCCGATGGCGTCCGAGCTCACCCGACCCACCGCATAGCCGTTCTGCACATCCCACACGGTCGCTTCGTACGAAGAGTCGTTTTCCCAGGTCAGGAAACCGAAGCAACCGCCCCCGGTTGCCGTCACGCTGCAGGTCATGGAGCCGGCGGAATCGGTGCGCACGGTCGAGCCGTCGATCCAGACCAGGTATCTCAGCCCCAGTTCCCGCAGGCGCTCGGCAACCACCGGGGTCGACATGATCTCGGGCAGATCTCCGGTTTTTGCCGGCGCAGTACGAGGCTCGAACCAGGGGAATACCGCGTCGCGAAACGTGGCCTCGTTGATCACGTTCATGCCTTCGCCGCCCTTGCCCATTCGGGCGCCTACGCAGCGGACGAAGTTCATCTCCGTTTCGTCCGAGCTTGGACGGTCTTTCCGGCCAAGCACCACGATGGCTTCCATGTCGCTGATCCCGGTGGATGCTTCACGCACCTGCTGCACGGTGGCGGTCACGCAACCACCGAGCGCCGGCAGAACCAGAGCGATGACCAGACCAAGGCGATAGATCGGAGCGATAGAGTGCATCAGTGCCCTCCCTGGACGTTTTCGGTTACAGCCGTTGTGGCGCCTGCGGATGCAGCGGCGTTGCGCTCGGCCGCCAGCTCGGCGGCCAGCCACTGCTGGACGACAGACTCGCGGACGAAAGAAATGGTGAAGAACGCCATGGCATCACGGCAGGCCTGCAGCGCCGCGGCGCGAAGTGTGGGCGGCGTGGTATTGAGTCCATAGTTCTGAGTATTGGCTTTGCCATAAGCGGTGAGATCCCAGTCACCGAGCCGGGTGCCGTCTCTGTCGTAGAGCTCGAACTGGTATCTCAGCCACACCTCGAAGTAGTCCGTTCGGGTCTGGTTGGGCGTGGAGAACTGCATCTCCTTGATTCGAGGCACGATGGTGCCCGCCACGTTCGCGCCCGGCTGGCTGGGATTGTCGACCAGCGTGACCTCCCGGAACATCCCGGTGAACAGATTACCGAAGACCGTGGGCTGCGCATCGCTGATGTCGATGGTGAAGATGCCGTTGTCGCCCAGATCTTCCTTGTGAACGAAGTCGAGAAGCTCCTGGGGCAGGTGCACACCCACGTTGAGCGGTATCTTGGGCACCAGTGGCACCGGAAACTCGGCTTCCTCGTCCACTGCCACTTCGGTGGCGAGACAGCCGGACAGGAACAGGAGCACGACGGCGCCGAGCAGGCACTTCAGGCCTGTGGTTTCCGGCAACGTCAGCGCCCGGGGAGTCGTATCCCGATTGTCCGACACTGTATTTATCGTCGTATCCCCCATACCCCGAAGGCTACTGGAATTCGGAGAGACCCACAAAGGTCCCGTCGTTGCGATAAGCGAGCTCCCGCATCAGCGCGGCGAACCGATAGACCCTGGCGTTCGGCCGCTGCAGGTAAACGGGAAAAGCCACGGCGTGGATGCGAACCATCTTCTTGCCATCCTCGCCAATCCGGTTCACCCGATCCACCTGGTCGACCACCTCCTCGATCGAGTTGCCCGTGAAGTCATCGCCGAATACGTAGATGCTGATCTGCTTGGTCGGATCGTAGTAGGTGTTGACCGCGACCTGGATGCCTTCCACCGGGCTCGAATTCGAGAAAGGGTTCCAGTTCTGCAGACGCTGGATGATACCGCGGCGCCGGCTTGGTGAGTCAGGTATCCATTCGCCTGCGTAGCGGGAGAACATGTAATCACCCATGTCGTTCATCACCTGGATCCCCTTCACCTGCGGATAAATGGAAAGTGTCTCTTCCACCTTGGTGAGGACCTGGGACCAGGCCGCGTTGAACATGGAGCCGGAGGTGTCGATCACGAAGATGATGTACTCGCTGTCCACGGCGATGCCGCCGACCAGCTCCGTGCTGCGCTGAAAATCCGCGCCCAGCAATCGCTGCATCTCATCGGTCAACGATTGCTTGGCGGCCGCCAGCTCCGTGGATTCCGACTCCGATTCCGTTTCCAGGGTCACAGTGGTTTTGTACTTACCGAGGATGTCCGTCAGCTCTCTTTCCAGCGCGGCCAGCTCCAGCAGGTTGTCGTCCAGCTGGGATCGGGAGTCGGTGACCTGCCGGTTCAGCTCCCGAACCTGGCCGCGAATCTCGAACAGCGCATCCTCCCGGTCCTCGACGACGCCTTCCAGATTGATCTGCGATTCCTCGAGGATGATGGGCTCGACGGTCTTCGTGATCATGAGCAGCAGGATGATCGCGCCAAATCCACAGCAGATCACGTCCAGAAAGGAAACGCTGAACTCTTCGATGCCTTTACGCTGCTTCTTCTTCATGCCGTCCGCTCAGGGCCAGTCCCGGGATGGAGAAAGGAACGAGCCACCGGAGGTGCGAGCCAGATTCCAGAACGCGGCGGCTGCCATGGGATCGCCTTCCATGGGAAACATGATCACGTTGATGGGCACCTGGGCCGGGATGCGTCGCAGCGCATTCTGAAAAAGATCCAACCGGGCACGGCCGCTGATCGTGGTGCCGCGTGGCGGGCGGCTGCCCATGGTCGGCAGGGAGTCCGTCACCAGATAGACGTTGTCCGGCGGTGGCGAGAGTTCGGACATGGCCAGCGCCAGATTCTCCAGGCTCGTGCCGTTCTCCGGAATGGTTTCTTTCAGTGCTTCCAACGCGTCGTCCAGCTCCCGCCCTTCTCCCAGTTCGATCCATTCGCCGTGGGTTGGTTCCAGGAAAGACTCCGTTGATTCGTTGAAACCGTAGATCTGGAAGCTGGCATCGAGGGGCATCTGCGCGGACAGCCACTCCACGGTGCGTATGGCGCGCTGCCACTTCGGCGCTTTCAGCTTCCGATCGTCGGACATGTTCCTGCGTCGAAGCACGTTGACGATGTCGTCATCGAGCATGCTGGCTGAGGTGTCCAGGGCGATCAGAATGTTCTTGCCGCCGACCTTGAGGCCGGTCAGGTACTGCCGGTCCCCATCGCCGGTGAAAGTGCGGATTCGGCTGCCGTCACCCTCCGCCTCAATCGCCTTCAGGCGCTTCAGCTCTTCCTCTCTGGATTCCACATCGCTTTTCAATTTCTCCAGGCTTTCTATCCGGGCCAGAGAAATCTCTTCCAGCTCGGCCAGATCCTCAGTCCGATCATCAAGCTGGGTCTTGGTGCTGTTGAGCTGTTCGTCGGAGTCCGAAACGGCCTGCAGCAGCGCTTCCAGCTCCTCCTTGAGTTCCACCAGATCACGTTCGCCGTTCTGCACCTGATAGTCCAGCAGGCGGATCTCCGAGAGCAGGTCCTGGTTGATCACCTCGGCCTGCTCCTGGGTGGCATGGTTGATGATCAGAAAAATCAGCACCACCGCGCCGAACCCGCAGGACATCACATCCAGGAATGACAGGGAGAACACGTTGGTCTGGCGCCGTGCCATGCGATTCAGGACTCCAGGCGGATCGCCGTGAAGCTGCCTTCCGGCGTGCCGATGACGTCGCCGAGGTCGAGCCGTGCTTCAGTAGTCAGTGGCGCATCGTTCAGGGTCAGGTCGGCGGCCGGCATCAGGTAGAGACCGTTATTCCGCTGTTCGACGGCAGGTGTGTCCGGACCGGCCAGGGGCCGGGCGTGGTGGTCTTTTAGCAGGTGGGTTGGCAGAGGCTGACTGTCCGGCTTGCTGTTCAGCACGCCGCTCGTATGCGGCAGGCGGTTCACCAGCCTCAGCTCCGTATCCACCGTTCGCACCAGACCCATGTGCTGGCTGCAGCCTGCCGCCACCGCGTCAGCAGCAAGCAGCGTCAGCTCGAAGCCCGCGCGCTTCAGGTGGCTGCCCAGACCTGGGATGCGGGCGGCGCGGGCGCTCAGCACCAGCGGCTGGCGCGCGGGCAGGGCGTCGATCAATCGGTCTATCCGTTGCGCGGATTTCTGCTCGAGCTGGCTGCGCGGCACCTCCACCCGGCGTTGCTGATCGTTGAGTGCCACCTGAAACGCGACTTCCGTGCGCACGTGCGCCCCGAGCACCCAGTCGTAAACCTGATTGTAGAGTTGCTGCTCGGAGGCGGCCGTGTGCAACGGATCGAAGCGGGTTTCCTGGACGAAGCGGTCGGCTATCAGGTTCATCCAGCCGTCGATCAGATTGGTGAATCCACAGTCACGGACTTCGAACGAGCGTTCATGCCGGACCTCGTCGTTGATTCTGAGCTCGCTGAGCAGCATGTGCTGCAGGAAGACGTCGAGATAGGTGACCTGCTCCGGCGTCGCCGTGGTGGTGGTGGACGCCACCGCGGCATTGACAAAACCGCTAACCTCGATGCCCGCCTCCTGACAGATACCGAGCAGCACGCCGAGCTGATCGCCGTTCAGGGTGCCGGGTACGGCCAGAATCGTATCGCCCACATTTTTCTCGGCGAGCTCTTTCAGGTGCAGGTAGACCAGATCTGCATGGTTGGCCGCTTTTTGGATCGGCTGCGGCAGAGGATCGCCGTTCATGCGATTGAAGTACTGCTGATTTGCCTGCTGCGGATGGATTCTCGCCAGGCGCACGGCGCGTTCGCCGAATATGAGCTCGTCCTCCCGGACGATGGCGATAGCCGGTGACTGGTAGCTGGTCTCGCTACCCTTGTGCAGCGTCAGCTCCAGATCATTGAGTTCCAGGACGGTGGTCATTGCGTGCGGACCTGCAGGTGTCTGAGCAGGCGCTGGTCGCAGTAGGTCTGGGTGTCGAGCACCAGGCGTTCCTGAATGAGCTGCAGCTGGTGCATGAGGAACATGAGCACGATGCTGATGACGAGCGCGGTGAAGGTGGAGTTGAAGGCAACACCCAGGCTCGCCGTTACCCCGGCAATGTCGCCTTCCACCGCCTTGTAGGCCTGACCGAGCGCTTCGCCGATACCGCGCACGGTGCCGATGAAGCCGATGGAGGGGATTGCCCAGGCGATGTAGCGGACCATGGCCAGCTCACTGTCGAGCCGGTCCGATTCGGACTCGCAGACGGTTTTGATGGCTTCCGACACGTCCTGAACGTTTCTGGTGGAGGCGAATCGCTGCAGCGCCGACATCAGGGCTCTGGGCAGCAGATAGTTCTGCACTTCTGCGGGCAGGGCCTGGATCCCGCGGGTGTACTCCCGGGTATCTTCCGGCAGGATGCTCATGCCCTCACTGACCGAAACGATGTCATCAGACAGCAGGGCGCGCTCGCGCAGGGCCGACCGACCCTTATAGCCCATGATGGCCATGGCCCAGATCATGAGCACGAAGCAGGCTTCCTGCTCGAAGTCCTTGAGCACCACGTACATGCTCCGATCCTGAACGTATTCCTCGCCCTGGGCCGCCCGTTCCGCCTGGGCGGCGAGAATGGCATCCGCATTCGGTCGAATGACGGTGATGTAGACCAGGTGGACGAGGATGATGGCGACGATCAGCGCCACCACCTGGTAGACCAGCTCGAACGGCAGCTGGTTTTTGAGGGAGCTCGAGGATGCGTTGGCCATGGGTTTAATGGATCTCTAAGTGGGTCAGATATCGACTGGAAATGAGACGGCGAAATCCTCGGAGATTTCCTCAGTGGGAATGAACACCTCCGAGGTCGGGCCGGAGGGCGCCTCACTGTCAGCATCCGCGGTGGCGTCGGCGGCGTCTGAGGCTTCCGTAGTGTCGCCTGGCTCGGATTCTGCTGCCGCAGCGGATGCGCTCCACAGACCGGCGCCCGCGCCCGCGAGGAGCAGGGCCATTGCTAGCGTCAGCATTCGGAAAGTCTTCATGTGAGATATGGCCTCGTTTCCTGGTTCTTACTCGACGGACAGCGCCCGGTCAATTGGGTTCCGCGAAACGGGCGATGCGGAAACCGAGATCCTGGCGGCCTTCCAGGCCGTAGTCCCGGAAAGAGATGCGCAGATCAGTGATGGTTCCGTGCATCCAGCTCGAGCCGCGAATCACCCGATACTCTCCGCTCTCCGGGCCAAGCGGGTCGACGACGGCGTCTGCGCCGGGGATCTCGTAAAAGTCATTGACCCACTCCGCGACGTTGCCTGACATGTCGTACAGGCCAAGAGCGTTGGCTTCGTAGGTGCCCACCGGTGCGGTGGCGATGTAGTTGTCGTTGTAGCCGAAGATGATCCGGCCGACCAGGTGGGCGGCAGAGCGGTCGGCATAGTTACCGTGTCTGTCCGGTGGCGGCAGATTGCTGCCCCAGGGAAATCTGAGCGGACCGTCTGCGGCAACCTGCCGGACGCTGAACGCCCACTCCGCCTCCGTGGGCAATCGATAGCCCGTGGCCTGGGCGTTGATGCCGGTGATCTGGCCGCCAGCGGTGAGGTAGAACCGGGGGAGTTTCTCCTGATCAGAAAGCCAGTTGCAGTAGAGGGCGGCATCCCGCCAGCTGACGTTGACCACCGGCTGGTCGGCCTTGCCGAGATCCTGGTCTTCGAACTCGCCGGAGACGTGCCCGCTGGCCCAGGCCATGAACTGGGCATTGGTGACTTCCTGGGTGCCGATGTAGAAGAAGCGCTGCATCTGCACTTCGCGCAGGGTCTCGTTCGCCCGCCGGCCGGGTTGGCGCCGCGACGCCCCCATGGTGAACGGCTCCGGCTTGATCAGCACCAGTTCCTGCCCGACCCTGGTCTGAACCCTGGGTTTCAGCGCCGCGAGGCGGGCCTCTTCCAGGGTCAGCAGCCGAACCCTCACTTCCTGCACCAGACCTGACTTGGGGGTGATGCTCGACTCATAGCCGGCGTAGCCGTCGAGCCGGACCGAGAGATCATGGGCCACGGTCGGCAGCGTCAGGGTGGTGCTCGCCGTGCCCCGGCGCTGGCCATTGATGAAGATCTCCGCTTCCGGCGGCTCCACCGTGACCTGCACATCACCCATCTGCCGGGAAAGATTGATCGCCAGATCGCGTTCTTCGCCGGAACCCAGGTTGATGGTGCGCTGGGCGGACTGGTATCCGGCCTTGAACACCTGGACGCGGTAGCTGGCGCCGGATCTGACGGCGAGTTCGAGTGGCGACTCGCCCTGGAAGGTGCCATTCAGAGTGACGCCGGCGCCGGCTGGCCGGGTGGTGACGTTGATCAGACCGTCCGCCTGGCGCAGCGTGAAGGTGGGCAGGGTGATCTTCTCTTCCGCGGCAACCAGGATGCGCTGGCGATGCTCCCGGTGGCCGGCAAGCTTGATCCGAACCTCGTGCTCTCCTGCAAGCGCTTCGATGGTCGCGGGGGTGATGGCGCCGGTTGGCTCATCGTCGAGGAATATGGCGGCGCCGGCCGGTTCCGTGACCAGGGTGACCTCGGCCCAGTTTGGCGTCAGGGAGCCGCTGACCGTCTGCGCCTCGTGCATGCCGGTAATGTCCACCACCAGGGCGAGCGGTTGGTAGCGCGGCGCGCTGAAGGTGACCTGGCGACTGCCGGCGGGAACTTCCAGGGCGTCGGTGGGGGTGGTGCCACTGATGATGCCGTCGATGGCCACCTCGGCACCGGCCGGTTCCGCTTCGAATGTCACGAGTCCGGGCAGCTTCGAGAGCTGAAAGTGATGCAGCTGATTCCGATCTTCGCCGACGGTCAGCTCTGCATCCAGGTCGTAGTAGCCGGGCGCGCTGGCTTCGACCTGGTAGTCGCCCTGACGGAGCAGGTAGATGCCGCCCAGGGCCAGGGTCGGGCCGCCGCTGACGCTGACGGATTCCACCTCCGGTTCGAACGTCAGGCGCACGGATTTCGCCGTGAACAGAAACCAGACGGCGAGCAGGGTGGGGATGAGGATGGCAACGGTGATGATCTGAGCGCGACTGAGCCGGAAGCCTGCTTCGCTGACTGCCTCCCGCGGCTGGTAGCCAACGGGACGGATGATCGCGTCGTTGCCGTCCGCGTCGCCAGCGGGGTCGCGACCGACGGGGATACGATCACCGTCCCCAACGGCGTTGGGATCTTTAGCGTCTGTCACCTCAGAACGTCTCTTTGCAGCGGATATCGACAGGCTGCATGTTCGGCCGGACCAGGATGCTCTCGCGGACGTCGCGACAGCCGTCCCGGCTGCCCTGCACCGTATAGGCGCCGGGTCTGAGGCTCAGCTGCTTCTCGGAAAAAGTGCCCAGCCGGCCGACTGTGGAGAGCGTGATCTCGGTCAGGTTGTCGGAGCGGAACGTTACCGGAACGGGCGTGCCATAGGTGGCCAGCAGATCTTCCACCCGCGATATCTGGGCCGTCAGCTTCGGACCGCGGGGCTCCAGGGTTTTCGCCTCATCCAGAATGTCGCCGGCCTGACCGTAGAGGCTTTTTGAGGACAACTTGTCCGGTGAGGCGATGATGTTGCCCAGGGTAATGCTTGCCCGCTGCTGCGCGATCGCGCGCGCTTTACCGCTTTTGGCGAACTGGATGTTGCTGTCCAGCGCCAGCACCTTGTCGTAGTCCTCCACCGCGCGGCGCCAGTCCTCGGCGGCCTCGAAGCCTTCCGCGCTGGCCCGGAGGCTGCGGATGGTGGCCAGGTCTTTCCGTTCGGATACCTGTTCCAGACCGCCCAGGGCAACCGGGTCGCCCGGGTTGATCTTGAGTGCAGCATCGAAGGCAGACCTGGCCACCTCGAAGCGTTCGGCGTCCATTGCCTTGAAGCCATCCGAAAGATGCTCTCTGAAGCGCATGTCCGAGACGCCGCTCCTGGCCACCGCCATGGCAGCGGTGAGCCCGTGGGTCTGAGAGTCCAGGGCCTGGACCCGCTCGTAGGTTGCCAGTGCAGCCCTGAAGTCGCCGGCCAGCTCGTGATTCTTAGCTTCGCGCATGAGGTCGACAACCTCGGGCAGCAGGTTGGCCCGGGCGATGCCGCTGGTTGCGTCGGCGTTCTCCGGATCGATGGTGAGCGCCTGCTCGAAGCTGGCCAGCGCCAGGGGCTGGTCGCGGGCGTCGAGCGCTTCACTGCCGCGGGCCAGCGCCTGGCTGAGGATGTCTGTGCCGGTGCTGATGAGCGTGGCGAGCGCATCGGCTGCAGCCTTGTAGCTTGCCAACGACGCTTCGAAGGCTTCGGCGACAAACTGCTCGTCGCCTTCCGTTGCGAGGGCCTTGGCGTTATCGAGCTCTGCCTGGCCCCACTGGCCCACCTGCATGGTGTCTTCCAGCTGCATCTGCAGTTCCACGAAACGCGCCAGTTCCTCCTGGGCTTTCTCCCGGGTCTGCTCCCGCAGCACTGCCTGGAAGGGCGGTAGTGTCTCATCCTGGTCCGCACCAGCACCGGGTTCTGCCACCTCCCCGGCGCTGCCCGGCGTGGCAGGCGTTGCGGTGTGGGTGGTGACAACCGGCGGCTCGATGAAGTCCGGAACGACAAAGAAGACCAGTGCCAGCAGCGTAATAACAAGCAGGCCGACGCCAATCTGCAGCCAGGGCACGGGCTTCCGTGGCGCCTGCGCGGCGACCGTTTCGCTCGTTGCATCTACATGACTCAGCGGAACCGACTTGGGTCGGATCGGGCTGAATTCTTCTTCGCTCATCTGGGGAAGCCGCTAATTCTTGTTGTCTGGCTAGGTAGGGCGTGCGTCGCTCAAGGCTGTTATCAGCAAGCTCAAGGCTGTTTTCTTATCGCTCAAGGCTGCTCTACTTCGAACTCGGCCGGGGCGGTGGCTTCATCGGCCGGGGCATCCGGGTCGATCAGACCCAGGTCGGCGAAATAGAGGCGGCGGAGAATGCCGCGCAGTTCTTCGTACTGTTCGTCCACGTTCCCTGACAGCCGGACGGTCTGATTTTCCAGGTCGATGGTGTGCGGCATGATCTCCGCTTCCGCAGCGATCCCCACTTCCTCCAGCACCTGAGCATGCATCTGGGCTTCATCCCGCTTGGCAATGGCAGTTTTCAGCAGCATGGCGCCGCTCATGATGCTGACCAGCCCGCTGGTGTCCACGTAGGCGTTGCTGCTTTCGCTCATCGCGGCAATGCCGCCAGCGATCGCGACGGCGCCGCCGATGGCCCGCGCCGTGGACTGCGCCTTCAGCTCCTTGTAGGCGATGGCTTCATCGTAGGTCGCCTTGCGCCAGCTCTGGTAGGCGGGATACATATCCCGGTGAAAGTTCTCGTAATACTCGTCCAGGGTGTCGATGAACAGGTACTCCCGCTCGCGAACCCGGCGGACTCTGCCGAGCATCGGGTCGTCTTCCGCCGGCAGGCGACGCAGCACGAACTCGCCTTCCTCTGTCTCACCGATGTGGTCGGAGAACGCGTCCGGTGCGAAGTCCTGGGCGAATTTCATCTCGGCCGTGGCACGAATCTCCTGGATCTGCTCAGTGCTGAGCGTTTTCCGGTAGTCGAGCAGATCGTCGGCCAGATTCTTGTAGATGGTCTGGAAGGGGTCGATGCCCGCGGGGATGCCGTCGTCGTAGGCGTATTTGCTCGCGAGCGCGTTGTACTCGCGGGTGAACCATTCCTTGCCGGTTGCGTCCATGGCCGTGATCTCCACGTCCATGCTTTCGCCGTTCGAGTGCAGGATCCTGCCGGTGATGCTGACGTCCACCGCGTGGGTCGGTCTGGGAACGACCCGGACGGCGCCCCAGTTGCCCGTGCTCTGCAGCAGGTTCTTTGCGAAATACGGCATGTAGTTGGCTTCCGCGCGGCGGATATCCGGCTGGATCAGCAGTTTGATCTGCTCGTCGTAGTCCTCGGGCACGTTCGGGTCGAAGATGGCGATGCCGATGTCGAGCAGATCTGATTCCGCCTGCACGCCCTGGAGCTGCTCGGGTGGGGTCATGTCCACGATGCGAACGGTCTCGCTGACGCACCCGGCCAGCAGTCCTGACAGGGCGACCAGCGCCAGTTTAAGGGTCCGATGAAGGGCCAACCGGCGCCTCTGCGGCAGCGCTTGGACCTTCGCGTTGGTCGCGTTGGAAGTGTGGTAGCTGACTTCGTACATCTTGGTCTCAGATTACCTGCATTCGCTCACGGGCATCAGGCGCCTTTGTAACGCCGGTACTCCTCCCAGAGCTTTTCCCGGAGCTCCGGGTCCGTTTCGTTCATGGCAGCTTCGCGGAGCTGACGGGCAATGATATCGTCATCCCGCGCATCGGGTATGTCGTCAGGTACGTTGCTCGCCGTTGTGGGGGGCGCCCGCTGGGGTGAGTTCTGACTGGGCATGCCTCGGGTCTCGTAGCCGCCGGTCGTCTGTTGCGCACCACCCGGGTCCGTTGGGCTGCCGCCGGCGCCGGCGGTCGGCAGGGTGCCGCCGCTGCCCGCCCGCTCATTGCTGCGGGCCTGGATGACTTCCCGTTCCGCCAGGATCTCACCGTCGAAATCTTTCAGCGCGTCGTCCAGCTCGCTGTCGCCAGCATTGGTGCCGCTGCCACCCTGTCCCGGCGGCAGGCCCTGCTCAGACGGCATGGGCGGGATGTTCGAACTGCCGGCAGGCAGCTGATTGCTGGTTTCCCAGCCACCTTCGGCGCCGCCTGGAACGCCGGTTTCCCAGGAATCTTCAGCCCCGGGCTGGCCTCCGGATTGCTCTCCGCCCGGTTGACCGCCTCCGGGTTGACCGCCGGCCTGGCCACCCGGTGGTTGGCCACCAGGCATTGTCGACGGGTCGCCGCCGGGCGCGCCGCCGGTGGCTGGATCCCATGTAGGTTGATTCAGGGTGCCGTCACCCTGGCCTTCCGAGCTGCCCTCGCCCTGTCCTGGCTGCTGGCCTGGTTGCTGACCTGGTTGTTGCTCCGGTTGCTGGCCCGACTCCTGACCGCCGCCGGGCATGCTACCGGGCATGCCGCCGGGCATTGGCAGGCCGGGGACACCGCTCGGCATGCTGGTGCCTGATGAGCTGCCGGAACCGCTGGAGGAACTGGAGCTGGAACTGCTCTGCCCGGAGGAGCTGGAGGTCGAGCCACTTTGACTCGAAGACCCGGACGAGGACGATTGGGAGCTGGGGCTCTGAGAAGAGGGTGAACTGCTCGGCGAACTGCTCGGCGACGGCATGCTCGGCGATGGCATGCTGGAACTCGGCGAGCTGGGCGAGCTTGGCGGCGGTGAACTGCTGCTCGATGAGCAGCCGGCCAGCGCCAGCGCTGCGCCGAGCAGCAGAATAGGCATGCCGCGGTTCAATGTGATAGCCGGGTGCCGGCTGATGGATCTGGACAAAGTCATGAGGTCAGCTCCCTGTCGCCGGCAGGACGCCCGGCGTTCGCCACAGTCTAGCGAGCTGAAGCTGAACAGCGGCTGTACGGCTCATGGCTCTGATCCCTCGGTGGTCTCGACGATGGCGACCTGCGGGTAGTAAACAAAGTTGTGTGTATAAACGAATCCGGACGTCATCTGCGGCTCACCATTGACGAGCGGGGGGCGGAAACGGGACGCTCGGATGCTTTTACGCACCCTGAAATCCATCATGCCCTCGGGGACGGAGTCCAGCGTAGTCAGGCGTCGGGCCGCGCCGCGCTCGGTGATGTCGAACTGAACCGACACCAGACCTTCTGCGGTCCTGTCCGGCACTTCAGGGGCGCTGGGATCGATGGGCGCGGGGAAGTGGATCAGTTTTGGCTGACCGAAGAAGTCTTCCATCGGGAATCCGTCCACGCCTTCCATCAGCTCATAGGCGATCTCGTAGAGCGGGTATGCCTCGCGGGTCTTCTCGAACAGCAGGTGCCAGTCGGCCAACTCGAGGATGGCCTGAGCGATAACGGGCGTCGGCGAGTTGTGCGTGCGGTGAATCTGGATGATCGTCTGCAGCGCCCGCTCGCCCGCCGGGAAATTGTTGATGGTGACCGGACCGTAGGAAGCCTCCAGACCGTTCGACGCATAGGCAGAGGGCTGGCTGGCGTCCATGTAGATGGGCGGGAATCGCTCCAGACGGTAGGTTCTGGCGACGCCGCTCCAGGCCGGAATCGCGTCCATGGACTGGCCTTTGCCATTCGCGACCATCACGTCGGTGGCACGCTGATAGAGGTGTCGCGCGGCGAAAATATTATGTGTCCGTTCGTACCACTCCGCCAGATGAAACAATCCGGGCAGGAGGTCTTCGCTGTACGGGTCGTAGGCTCGCTGCAGCACGTGATAGGCGTACTCTTCCCGCTCATTGGCTGTCTCGAAGTCACCCAGGGTCCGGTAGACCTCAGCTTCGCGGTAGACGATCTCGAGCTGACCGGCAGAGACCAGGCCTGAGTTCACGCGTTCCAGATGCACGGCGCGCCCGTAGTTATCCAGCGCACCCACATAGTCTCCCTCGAGCACCTGAATATCGCCGAGCAGGGTAATGGGGCGGACCAGGGCCGGGTCGAAGCGGTGGCTGGACTCTTCAATCTCGCTGATCTTCTGGCTGAGCCAGTACTTGGGGATCTCGTACTCGCCTGCGTCGATCTGAGCTTCGATCTGCGCCAGGTCCGGATCCAGCTCGTCGAGTATGTCCTCGATGCTGCTGCCGGACTCGTCGCGACGATTCGGTAACGCCATGGCGGCCGCCGGTGCGTTGGCCGCCTGACCGAACGGGTTCACCGCCGGTGCGGGCGTCTCGAGCGCAGGTATTTCCTGCGCGGGTGAATCCGGCAGGGAAGCCTCCTGCTCAGGCGGCGACGCTTCTGCCGCGAGATCCTCGGCCGCATAGGCTGCGCCGCTGAGCAAAGTGCCTGCGAGCAGCGTGCGTGAGACGACCTGATAAATACTGCTATTGATACCGCTGATGGTGATCCGCCCCCGGCTCATCCGTTCACTCAATCTATGACCGCAGAACGTGCAATCGGTTCGAGTGTGGAATTGCCTCCGAACCAAGTCAAGTTGGCGCTCGAGAGGCGGGCCTCGGGGTTTTGAGCTACCATCGCGGCCCAGATGAGCGAGCCTGAAATTCAATCCGACGACAGCCTGGATGCCAGGGGCCTGGTCTGCCCGGAGCCACTGATGCTGGTGCGTAATCGGGTCCGGGAAATGCACTCCGGCAGCGTGCTGCACATTCAGGCGACGGATCCCAGCACGGGCCGGGATTTCACCAATTTCTGTCGTTTCATGGGTCACGAGCTCGTTCGCGACGAGCAGCGTGAGGATGTCTTTCACTTCTGGATCCGCAAGGGCTGACGCCGCCGTGGTCGCCCGCTACTTCGCCTATGGCTCGAACATGAATCCGGACCGGGTTCGGGATCGCGGGATCCGCTTCGAGCATGCGGCAGGCGCCCGGCTCGAAGGCTTCGCGCTCGTGTTCGACAAAACCTCGAAGCAGCATGCGGGCCTGGGCCATGCGAACGTGCGGCGGGCGCCGGGTCAGGTGGTGGAGGGGGTTCTCTACTGGCTGGAGACGGCGGAAGAGATAGGCAAGATGGACCGGTTCGAGTCCACGCCCGTCAACTACAGCCGTGAAGTCATCCATGTGAGCGTGCAGACAGAGCATCTGCCGGATGATCGAGTGCTCGAACCCCCTTACAGCGAGGTGCTGATCACCACCTGGACCTACTTTGCCAACCCCGCCGTTCGCCAGGCGGGCCTGCTGCCGCCGCGCACTTACCTCGATCATCTGCTCGCAGGCCGGCCGTTCCTGTCGAGCCGGTACTACGAGATGCTGGCCGCCCAGCCCTGTGAGGAAGGTAAGTGATCGGCAAGCGGTCGCTGACAGACGTCCAGATCGCAGGCTGCTTCAACCGGGGACTGGGGCGGCTGCATGGCGTTCGGCTGATAGGCGGCGCGGCCGAGCCCCTGTACGAGCCTGGCTCGGAGGGCAGCAGCGGGATCATCCGCTATACCCGCGATTACCCGGCCAGCGCGCTGCACGAGCTGGCGCACTGGTGCATCGCCGGCGTCAGGCGCCGGCGCCTGCCGGACTACGGATACTGGTATCGACCGCCACCCAGAACAGACGCAGAGCAGTCGGCTTTCTTTCGCGCCGAGTTACCGGTGCAGGCGCTGGAAGCGCGGCTGGCCGAGGCCGCGGGCCTGAGCTTCAGAGTGAGCGTCGATGATCTCGATCGGGATGACGCGCTGGCAAGCAGCGCGGTCAAGAAGTTCGAGGACAGCGTGCTGGGGCTGGCTGCGGACATGGTGACGCAGCCCGTGTCGACTCGCGCGGCGGCGTTCGAGGAGGATCTGCGGCGCTATCGACGGCAGCTGCTGGAAAGCCATGCCGGTGAATCGGCCGCGAGCCTTGCCGAAGGCGGCGCTGCAGGCCCGCAGGGGCGCGAGGCCGCATGAGCGGGACTGCTGATCGCAGCAGCGCAGAGCCGCTCTATCTGCTGGATGCGACCCTGCTTTTCTTCAGGGCGCTGTATGGCATGCCGGACGTATTCACGGACGGTCAGGGACGTTCAGTCAACGGTGTTCGTGGCTATCTGAGCTACCTGCTGAATCTGCTCCGGGGGGAGGGGGACACCGGGCTCGATGCACCGGTCAGATTCTGCGCAGCGGCTTTCGACGAAAGTCTGAACAGCTGCTGGCGGAACGAACGCTACCCCGACTACAAGGCCAATCGACCGCCTGCCGACGACAATATCTCCTACCAGCTCGCTCGTGCCCGGGAGCTGACCGTGCAACTGGGCGTGCCGGTGCTGGCGGACCTGGCCTACGAAGCAGACGACTTCATCGCAACTCTGGCCAGAAAGAGTCGCCGTCCGGTAACCGTG
>Ga0316194_10001573_pt1 | contig 15768 bp, 11 predicted proteins | sample CroRivsedime1_MG_FD_204936 | JGI IMG/M metagenome (GOLD analysis project Ga0316194, IMG submission 204936) | Coastal sediment microbial communities from Maine, United States - Cross River sediment 1 | ecosystem: Environmental > Aquatic > Marine > Coastal > Sediment | place: USA: Maine...
AAATCTGTTCGTTATGGCTCATAGACGAGAGTTCGACACCCAAAAAAATCCGGCTCAAAGCCACCCAAGCCATCGATCCCGATTATGTGAAAGACCGATCATTAAACATGGATGAAGGGGTTGTGGGCTTTGTGGCCACGCATAAACGACCCCTAATCATAAAAAATGTTCTGAAAGAACCTCGGTTCAAGGAAAAAGAGATGGCCAAAAAACTAGGATTGGTATCCATGGTCGGTGTGCCCCTTCAAGTTCAGGATGAAAAAGTAATCGGCGTGCTCAACGGTTTTACGGCCCAACCGTATGATTTTTCCGAAACAGAGGTTAATCTGATCAAGACCGTCGCCAATCAGGCTGCGGCGGCCATCATTAACACAGAACTGATGGTAAAAACAAAGGTTATCCAGGAGGAACTTGAAACCCGCAAACTTGTGGAACGGGCCAAAGAGGTTCTCATGCGACGACGGAAAATGAACGGAAACGATGCATTTCGGTGGATCCAAAAACGGAGTATGGATTCGCGGAAGTCCATGCGCCTCGTGGCTGAAGCGGTATTGCTTTCTGAAGAGTTTGAATAGATAGAAAAGTGCCTAAAATGAGCTAAAATGCCTTAAGTTAAGAATGATAGTCTAATCATTAAATGAAACAATTCCAAAATATCAGCTCCTTTTAGACACTTTAATAGGGATGCCTCTCTGGATAAAAATAGTCGAACAATTTCTTTGCCGGGGAAATTAGAAAATGGGCCTTGAGTTAAATGTCTTTCAATAAGCAATTTGCCGGAGATTTTTCGATTTCAGCACCAAAGGTCGCCAGCACTTCCGACAAAGACTGTAATTCCGGTGTCTGCGCAACCGGGATGTTATCCACGCCTTTCTGCTCCAGAGCTTCAATTATCGATTTAATGGTAATAAAATTTATGTCTCGGGCCGGTTGATAGGCCAAAATTTCATTCCCTTTTATTTCAATAATTGAGAAAATTTCGCTTTCAACGAGCTCATCGAGCAGTTGCTGCACCAGGCGAATCGGAATTTCCAGGGCCTGTGATAGGTTGGAAGAAGTCAATGCCATTTTTCCTTTTGAGAAAGTGGAAATTACGCGATGGGCAATTTGAAGGGTTAATATTCTTTTAAATGCCGGGCTGATTTGGCGACGATCCGGCTCAAATTCATACGTATCCACATACTGATAGGCAAAAGAGATTTCTGCACCCAAAAGGACAATCAGCCAACTTAACTGCATCCATATTAAAAATAACGGGAGTGCCGCGAAACTACCGTATATGGCATTATACTTCGCTACCCAGACCTGAAAGAGGATATAGGCCAATTGGGCAAGTTGAAAAATGGTGCCGGCAATAATGCCGCCAAAAAAACCGGCGCTGAAATTAACCTTGGTGTTGGGCATTAAAATATAGGTAAATATAAAGAGTATCCACACCAGACCATACGGTATTAGTTTCAGCATGAGAAATATCATTGGACTGAACAGTTCGACGAGTGCAACTTTTTCAGTTATTAATGCAATTTTCGTTGTTATAAATACTGTCGCACTGCTGGACAAGATAATCAGCAGCGGAGATATAAGCATGATGGACAGGTAGTCGCTGAATTTTCTCCCGTATGAGCGAGGTTTTTTTACTTCCCAGATATCATTAAACGAACCTTCAATATGGCCTAACAATTTAATGACCGTCCATAAAAGTACGATGATACCGATGCCGACGATCATTCCACCTTTTGTATTTTCAAGAAGTGAGTGTGCAAAATCAACAACGCGTACCATCACTTCTTCCTGTCCGGAGAATCTTTCCAAGAGCTGTTTCTCGAGAATCTCTTGAAAGCCGAATCCCTTGGCGATGCCGAAAGCCATGGCCACCACAGGAACAATGGAGAGCAAGGAATAAAAGGTCAGAGCCGATGCCCTTAAAGGACATTGGTCTTGACTAAATCCGCGTGTCGCCAAAAGTAGAATTCGAAGTTGTTTAATGAAAAAATATTTCATCCGAGGAAAATCTTTCTTTCGAATTCTCCAAATATCGGTATTAATAAAATTGATCGTTTTCGCTTTTAAAGCAAGAATATCCAACATTGATATTATCCTCCGCAGTGCAAATGATCCGTATCGACAACCTACTGTTTTCGGGAAAACTCATAAAAGGCAAAAAGCGTGTTTCAAAGGAAGCCCGGCTGCGATCATCTTGTTGACAACCGAAACCATATCATAAGGTATGAATTTCACTTGGATCTGGTCTTCCGAAGTGTCCCAAATAACATATTTGGCGTGATTGTTTCCGTCCCTTGGCTGGCCTACACTCCCGATGTTGATGATGTACTGATTTTTCCTGTTAAGGTTGATGATACTTTGGGTCAGCGGTGTACGGGTAATTACTTCACCGTTAAAACCTATAATTTGAAGAAGGTGCGTATGTCCAATAAAACAAATCCTTTCTTTCATTTGTTTAAAAGTATGTTGCATCTCGTCTTGAGAAACCTGAAAGAGATAGGTGGTCGCTGAATCAGGCGGGAAACCATGAACAAAGCGGCAGTCATGACGAATCAAGTGGGGTTTAAATCCGGAAATGAAGTTGATGGTTTTGCCGGACAGTAATTCGATCGTCCTAAGAAGAGACTTTCGGGCCAAAGGATTGAACCATTGGAGATAGTCTTGATCGGTGATGGCCAGTTCATGGTTGCCCATGACACATGGGATGTTCAGATCTTTGATCATAGTGACGACCGGGTCAGGTTCAGGACCATAACCGATGTTGTCACCCAGACAGATCACGCTATCGACATTCGATCGGCCAATATCGAACAGGACCTGTTTGAGCGCTTCCAGGTTCGCATGAATATCAGATATAACCGCAACTCTCATGGGCTTGCCACCATGCCGAAGAGCAGTACGACATGAACGTCCGGCTTTTGATCAGTAAGCGTTTAACTGACACAAACACGACGGACCTCGGTTATATCGGTCAGTCCTTGGAATGCCTTAAAAATACCGTCCTGAACCAGAGTGGTCATGCCGTCACTGGCTGCCTGAATAAGGAGTTCCTCGGGAGTTGCCTCCTTTTTTATCATTTTTTTAATCTTCTTTGTCCCTTCCATGAGTTCATGGACCCCGAGCCTACCTTTATATCCGGTTCCATAACACTCATCGCAGCCTTTGGCACGATAAAGGACTGTTTCCGAGTTTAGTTCGAGTCCGGATGAAGGAAAATATTTTTTGCCGTAAATCGTTTTAATTTCATCAATTTCTTCTTCCGAAGGGTGATACTCCGCTCGGCATTCTTTGCATAACACCCTGGCAAGCCTCTGGGCCAGGACAGCCTGAAAGGCATCCGCAAAATTAAGCGGATTGATACCCATGTCGAGGAGGCGTGAAACGGTTTCCGGGGCACTGTTGGTGTGCAGTGTGGAAAAAACCAAATGACCGGTGAGTGATGCCTCAACGGCGATGGAGGCGGTTTCTCTGTCCCGCATCTCACCGATCATGATCACATCAGGATCGGCCCTTAAAAATGCTCGCATTACTCTTGCAAAATCGAGCCCGATCTTTGACTGGCACTGAACCTGTCTGAGGCCAAGCTGCGTGATTTCCACCGGATCTTCTGCCGTCCATATTTTGACCCCCGGTTTGTTGATATAACCGAGAGCCGAGTGAAGGGTGGTGGTTTTTCCGGAACCGGTGGGTCCTGCTGCAAGAAACAGTCCGGTGGGTTTGGAGATAACTTTTTTAACAATCATCAGATTTCTTTCATTCAATCCCACCTCGTCAAGTTTCATGGCACCGGCTTCGGCCAGAATTCTCAATACCGCATCTTCATATCCTCCCACCGTGGGAAGGGTGGCTACCCGGAGTTCAAAAGGTTTAATCCCTTTGCGTTTGAATTTAATTTTACCGTCTTGGGGCAGGCGTCGTTCAGCAATGTCTAGTCCGCTCATGATCTTGAGCCTTGACAACATTGCTTTGGCGTGAGTAATCGGCACCTGTAAAAAATCCTGGCAAACCCCGTCAATTCTATATCGAATGCCCACTGTCCTGGTTAGGGGAGACGGTTCAATATGGATGTCGGAGACATCCTTTCTGTAGGCCGAAATGAGAGCCTGGTCAACCAGCCGCACCACCTGGCTGGAAGATTCATCAAACTCTTCGATGATCTCTTCATCTTCATCTTCTTCAAATTCAATGTCCGGCATGATGTCAAAAGCATCAACGCCACCCTCTTCAACAGTCGTTCCGGATTCGCTCCTTTTGTCAAAGAAGTGATTAATAATTTTCGTGATATCTTCTCTTATCCCGACGAAATAGTTGATGTTATTGGTATATACCAGGGATGCGATATGGTCGGTTTTAATAAGATCCATGGGGTCGTCAATCAAAATATCGACGGCCCCGCTCTTCATATCCCAGTTGAGGGGGACCCAGTTATATTGGATAAGAAACGACTGTTTCAGTTTGGTTAACAGTTCGAAAGGAACGGATATGTCGGGATCAAACGCCACGAAAGGGCATTTGTAAAATAAAGAAAGAGATTTGCCGATGGTTTCTTTTTTTATCCTGTTCTGTTCCATAAGGATCTGTTCGACGCTCTTCTTTGTTTTTTTGGACAGGGCCAAAGCTTGTTGTAACTGGCTGGTCGTAACGAGTTTGGATTCGAGAAGGTAGCCGTATCTCGAATTGTAAGCGCGACTTTTTTGGAGCGTTTCAATTCGATCTATCAGGCCCTCATAGTTCGGATTAATATTTTTGACGGTCTCATATATTTCAAGTGCGAGATCGGGCTGTCTTTGCTTTTCCATCTCTATTCCGAGATTGAAATGGATATCCGCTTTTTCAGGATCACTTAATTTTTTCTCTTTTAAAATTTGTTCAACCTGATCGATAACCCTTGATGGGGGATAGATGGCAAAAAGGCATTCCGCCAAATTGGTAATAATTTCTTTGACCGGATAGTCGTGGTCAAATAGTTTTGTATACTCTTCAACAGCCTCTTTATAAAGTCCCAATTCTTTTAACGATAAGGCACTGGTAAGCGTAGCGTCAACGTTTTCATCAGAATCCCAGGTTTTTTTTAGGTAGGAAATGTCCTGCTCGGAAAGTGAAGGATCTTCTTTTTCAAGACGCCGGATACCTTCTTGCAGCAAGGCAATTTTTTCGGTGATATTTTTTTTGGTTTCCGGATCGATTTCTGGAAAAACAGCAAGAATGTCTTCGTATATGCCGAGTGATTCTGAAAACAGTTCTTGAGATCGGTATGCCTCGGCTTCTCTTACCTTCAGATCGATATCTATTTTTTCATTCTCATGGACATCGCTCATTTGTCAAAACCTCCGGTCGCTCCCATTGATCCGGCGTTTATACTGATAAAAGGGTTTTCAGTCAATTGAGGTCACAGTCTATCCTGTAATGAAGCCACGGTCAAAGAGATTATTTTTTTAACAGTTTCAATGACATTAATCCCCTTGACGGCACTTGCTTCAAAAGACGGCGCCTTTAATTCACTGTTCAGGTCTTTTTCCAATGTTTCATATGACAAAAGCGGGATGTTCTCTTCAGCCAAATCCCTTTTATTATATTGAAAGACAAGGGGTATCTTGAAAATGTCTTTATCAAAGATGGTCAGGTTTTCTTTTAGATCCTGGTAGGACGCGATATTCAAATTTTGTCTTAGGACCATGGAGTCTGCCACAAAAACGATACCATCCACGCCCCTTAATACCAATTTCTTGGTTGTGGCGTATTTGATCTGCCCGGGAACGGTATAAAGCTGTACCTTGGTATTGTATCCTTTGACTGTACCGATGTCTAACGGTAAGGAGTCATAAAAAAGCGTACGGTCACCATGTGTCTTTATGGAAGCCAACTTCCCTTTGATGCGCTTTTCAAATTTTTTATAAATATATTCCAAGTTGCTTGTTTTTCCAGCACGCCCCGGACCATAATAGACTAATTTTACTTCGACCTCCTTGGTATCCGAATTTATCAACGCCAAAACAGTTTCCTCTTTATATTCATGAAATCTTGAGAGGGAAATTCATCCCGCCTAAGGTTTTAAGTTTCAGGTGTCAGTAACTTATCATTTCCATTATATTTTATCAAGAAATAATAACCCAAACCCACTGCTTCGATCCACCCGTAATAAGCTCAATTCATCGAAGTGTCAATTTAAACCTTTCCTTTAAGTGCTTCAATGCTATACATTTTCTATACAATAATATTTACATTGACATTTACATTTCTTGTGTTAAACTAGAGTTTACTGTGTGTCTTCCCCTATATAGCAGGAGAACGATGGCGCACGGGGTTGTTCTGACCTAAACCGAGCGTTTCAAATAGCACAAGAATTTAAAATAGAAATTCCGAGGTATTAAATTAAGGAGGTTTGTTCTATGGAGGCTGAACTCACTCCAAAACAGCGACGATTCCTTAGCTATCTGGATCGTGAGATTACCAGAATCGGGAGAACGCCCAGCTTGCGGCAGGCGGCAGCTGAAATGGGCGTGAGCCATGCGGCGATATCTCAGCTTATAAAAGTGCTCGAAAAAAAAGGCATTCTTAAACGCGACGGCCGTTATAGCCGTACGATTCATCTCCTGAATCGCAACCGAGAGACGGCGGGCATCATGCGCTGGCGGGAAGTGCCCATTGTGGGGGATATTGCCGCTGGATTGCCATTATACGCACAGCAGGAGTGGGGGGGCAGCGTTGTTGTTGATTCATCCATATACCGTGGTTCCAACCTGTTTGCGCTTAAGATAAAGGGTGACTCGATGAAAGATGCTGCTATTCTGGATGGGGATCTGGTTATTTGTGAGCCGCGCCAGTTTGCCGAGAACGGCGAGATCGTCGTTGTGCTTATCCATCAGGAAGAAGCAACGGTCAAGCGTTTTTTTCGAAGAGGAAAACAGATCGAACTGCGTCCTGAAAACCCTCTTTACAAGCCGGCCAATTACAATTTCAACCAGATCCTGATTCAAGGCAAGGTTGTTGGTGTCCAGAGAGGGCCGGAGGGGGTTGAGAGACTTTAACCCGAATGTCTCACCCTAAACGACCGCAAACAAAACAGGATTAATGAAAGAACGGGATTTGACGGTGGTCTAAGATGCGTGAACGTTCAATCATCCATATCAATGTGGTCAATTTTGCTGTGGCTGTGGAACGACTTTTGGATAGCCGTTTGAGAGAGCGTCCGGTGATCATCGCCCATGATGCTTCCACACGATCGACCGTGTATGACATGAGTGAAGAATCGTATCAAAATGGTGTTCGTAAAGGAATGACTCTGGGACGAGCACTCTGTTATTGCCGGGATGCCGTTGTGTTGCCGCCGCATCCCGACCGTTATGAACGGGCAATGTGTCAGCTTTTGAAACACGTGTTACCCTATTCGCCGTTGATCGAAATGACCGACTACAATGGACATCTATTCATAGATGTCACCGGAACAGGGAGGCTGTTCGGCCCCCCACCTGACGTGGCATGCCGCATCAGAAAGATGGTGCGGGCCGATATGGGTTTTGACCCGAGCTGGTCGGTTGCTCCCAATAAGCTGGTGGCCAAGGTGGCAACGCGCATGGTCAAACCGGACGGTGAATATATCGTCGGGGCCGGGGAGGAAGCGGATTTCCTGAAACCTTTACCGATTTACTTTGTTCCCGGTATCGAAAGGGAAGAGCTGAAGCGCTTCTGGGAATTCAATCTGACCCGTGTCGGTCATGTGAGCAATCTGTCGATCATACAACTGAATGTTATGTTCGGCAATCGTGGCCGAAGCCTGTATGATACCGTACGGGGGATAGACCCATCGCCGGTATTATCTGTTGACCAGAAACAGCCGGTGGTAAGTTCCGATTATGAATTTGGAAACGATACCAACAATGTTACGGTGGTAAGGGGTGCATTATATCAGCTCGTTGAGAAAGTCGCCGTGGACCTGCGCAATCGAAGGGTGGCCACAAGACGAATCAGAATTGTCCTCGACTATTCCGACGGCAGGCGGACTGTCCGACAGGTGGCCACCCATCCGGCCACTGCCAATGACTTTCTCTTATTTCCCGTTGCAAAGGCAGCCCTTGAAAGAGCTTGGACACGCCGCGTTCGCATCCGACATCTGCGTTTGATTTGTGATTGTCTGACCTACCCACCGGCACAAATTGAACTTTTTAGTGAATACGAACAAAAAAAAAGAAAAAGTGACAACCTGATTTTCGCCCTTGATTCGATCCGCCGTCGTTACGGATTCAATGCAATTCATATGGGGAAGACTCTTTAATCGCGATAGTCGTATTTTTTGTGGCGAAAAATTAAAACCGAACCACGAAAACACGAAAGGAAAAAAGCACGAAATCAAACAATCCTTTTCGTGTTTTCGAATTTTCGTGCTTTCGTGATAAATTTTTTTTGTTCCGGCTGATGCGAATGGGGTGTTTCGTCATGATTCCGCTGAGCGTTCGTTCATATTATTCATTGATGTGGGGTACGTGCTCGCCGGAAAGCATCTGTGCGGGTGCAAAACAGCGTGGTTATCGCCGTATCGCTCTTACGGATACGGACAATCTATACGGTCTTTGGCCCTTTTTAAAGAGTTGCGAGGGTGCAAAGATTAAGCCCATCGTTGGTGCAGAGCTGACAGATCCCCGATACGGATGCCGGGCCGTCTGTCTTGTGGAGAACGATCAGGGTTATCGTAATCTTTGCCGTCTGATTACGCGTCGTCACACAGATAAAATATTTGACCTGAGATCTGCCATCCCCGCCCACGCCAAAGGGCTGGTTGTTATCACACAGACACCTGAGCTTGTATTCGAGTGGTATGAGGCCGAAGTAATCGTGGCGGCGGAAGTGCCCGTCAAGCCCAATGGAACCACCGTTAGATTCCGGAAGATGTTCCAAGACCTGGGGGTGCCGATTGTCGCTACGCCCGGGAGTTTCTTTCTCGATCCGGATGATGTCAAGGTCCACCGGATGTTGCGTGCCATAGACCTGAATACGTCTCTTTCCCGATTAATCCCAAAAGATGTAGCCCCGGCCGATACATGGTTGGCAACGGCACCTGAATATGCCAAACGTTTTGCCATTTGGCCGGAGGCAATTCGAGCTGCTGAGGCCATTGCGGAACGGGTGACATTTACTGGACCTTCCAGCGAACTCATACTGCCTCCGTGGCGCAATTCACGGGGAAAGAGTGTCGGCCAACTCCTTTGGGATGCCGCCTACAAAGGTGCACAAAGGCGCTATGGAAATGATTTGTCCGAAGCTGTTGTGGAGCGACTGAAGCATGAACTTCGCATCATTGAGGAAATGGGGTTTTCATCATATTTTCTTGTGGTTCAGAATATCGTGTCCCGTAGCCCGCGTATTTGTGGGCGCGGAAGCGGCGCCGCTTCGCTGGTTGCATACAGCCTGGGAATCACCAATGTCTGTCCCATAAAGCACAACCTCTATTTCGAACGCTTTCTGAACCCGGGCCGTTCGGATCCACCTGATATCGATATCGATTTTGCCTGGGACGAAAGGGAGGAGGTTCTACATTCCGTATTAAATCAGTATGGCAGTCATGCCGCGCTGGTCTGCAATCATGTTGCTTTTCAGCCGCGCATGGCAATACGGGAGGTAGCCAAAGTCTTCGGACTTTCCGACCGTGAGATCGGCCGTGTAACCAAACGGTTGCCATGGTTCTGGCGAGGGGATCATGCAGGTGCCGATCTGTTGAAAAAAATTAAAGAGCTCCCTGTGTTGAGCAATTTTGATTTTCCACAACCCTGGCCGGAGATTTTTCACATGGCTCGGCGCATCATCGGCGTTCCGCGATACATCTCCGTTCATCCAGGGGGTATGGTTATCACTCCTGAGCCGATAGATCGTTATGTTCCTGTTGAGCTTGCCCCCAAAGGAGTTCCGATTATCCAGTGGGAAAAAGACTCCGCAGGAGACGGCGGCCTGGTTAAAATCGATCTTCTCGGCAATCGCAGCCTGGGTGTTATCCGCGATGCCATTGCAAACCTTCAGAATAACGGCACGAATTTTGACGAGCGATCCTGGGAACCGGAAGACGATGCAGCCACACAGGCGACGGTGGCCAAGGGGAATACCATGGGTTGTTTTTACATAGAGAGTCCGGCCATGCGTCTGCTGCAAAAGAAAACAAAGGTGGGCGATCTTGAACATTTGGTCATTCACAGCAGCATTATCCGTCCGGCGGCCAATGAATTTATTCGCGAATACGTTCGCCGTCTCCATGGTGGTGAATGGGAGCCGATTCATCCTTTACTTGAAGATGTGCTCGATGAAACCTATGGAATTATGGTTTATCAGGAAGATGTTTCCAGAACCGCTGTGGCATTGGCCGGATTTTCACATGCTGATGCCGACGGGCTTCGTAAAATTATGTCCAAAAAAGATAAGGCCCGCAAATTGGACGATTATAAAGCGTGTTTCACAGAGGGCGCACGAGCAAAGGGTGTTCGCAACGATCAGATTGAGGCCATTTGGGACATGATGATGAGTTTCAGCGGGTATTCCTTTTGCAAACCCCACAGCGCCAGCTACGCCCGTGTTTCTTTTCAGGCAGCCTATTTAAAAGCCCATTATCCAGCAGAGTTTATGGCGGCAGTCATCAGCAATCAAGGCGGCTTTTACAATACTTTTGCTTACGTATCGGAAGCACGGCGTATGGGTTTGGAAATCCTCCCGCCTGATGTGAACAAAAGCGATTTCCGCTGGAAGGGCGGATCCGGCGCCATTCGTGTGGGGTTGTTGTCCATCAAGCATGTGGATACAGACACACACAGACATATTGTTGCCGGACGAATGGAAAAACCTTACAACGACATCGTCGATTTCCTTGAACGCGTGCAACCAAACGAGCGTGAGGCACGTTCATTGATTCACGCAGGCGTTTTTGATTCGCTTCATCCAAGAGAAAGTCGTACGTTTATGCTTTGGGAACTGATCTGCTGGCAAAAGTCCAGATTAAACAGATTAAACAGATCAGGGACAAAAGATTTGTTCAACAACGGAATAGATATCTTTAAGCCGTCTTTTCCTCCCGAGAATGAGCGAAAACGCCTAGAACAGGAATTTGCAGCCCTGGGTTTTTTATGCCATCGACATCCAATGGTTCTGTACACGGACCGTTTAAAGAAACTCCGGATTGTCAAGGCCAAGGAATTGCCTCATTTTGCAAACTGTCATGTAAGCGTTGCCGGCATCTTAATTACCCGAAAGGTCGTACATACCAAACATGACGAACCCATGGAGTTCCTCACTTTTGAAGATGACACCGGCCTGATTGAAACGATCTTTTTCCCCAAAGCCTACCGTCGCTTCTGCTCCATTATAGATGGAAACCGTCCTTGCATACTCTATGGCAAGGTAGAAGAAGACTTCGGAGCTGTAACCATGACCGTGAACCGGGTGGAACGAATAAGGGCGTAACTGGAGAGGCGGAAATGCTCAGAGGCTGTTTAAAAAATCATTCACCAAAAGGTTTTGAAATGGCTTCTATATATCCATCTTGACACACAAAACTCATTTTGCCATACTTTATGATCTCAAGCGCAAATACAAATCTTCATTTTTTTGATCTGAAAGAAGGTGTCTCCTATGTTAAAGTACCTTTTTAAAAAAGAATCTCAGGTTGAAACGCTGCTTTATGATTATCTCGAAGCCTTCAAAAAGACCCAGGAAAATTTTATCAATGCCCTTAATTCCTGCCTTCTCAACGGTTATTTGTGTCAGGATTTTGACTTTTATATCCGGCAGACACATAAATACGAATCCAAAGCTGACGATATTCGAGAAGAAATCAACAACCTGATGTATGGCAAGGCGCTAATCCCGGAGTCCCGCGGCGATGTCATGGAGCTTCTGGAGGCCATTGACAGCATCCCGCATATCTTCGAGCAAACCCTTTACACGATCCAAATCCAAAAAATAATTACCCCGGAATTCGTCATCGACGATCTGCGCGAACTGGTTCGTATCAGTCTGGAATGCTGTGATCTCATGCTGCAACAGGTTACTGCCCTGTTAGAAAAACAGACCGATATTCGAAGTCTAATGCGCAAGATCGACACCAACGAAAGCCATTGCGACCACTATGAAAGGAAAATAAAAACCAAGATTTTTAACTCCGACATCGATCCATTTGAAAGACTCCAGCTCAAGGAACTGGTGGAAGAAATTGGTCATATTTCGGACAAGGCCGACCGGGTGTCCAAATTGATCAATATTTTCAGTTTGAAAAGGCGCGTCTAATGTTTTCATTGCTTGGCGGGATTTTTCTCGGATGGTCTCTAGGCGCCAACGATGCATCCAACGTCTTTGGTACGGCAGTCGCCAGCAGAATGCTCAAATTCTGGACTGCCGCTATTATAGCGTCGGTATTTGTCATTTTAGGGGCACTGATTTCGGGCCAAGCAGGAATTGATACTCTCAAAGGGCTCACCCGGATTGATTTGGAGCAAGCTATAATTTCTTCTGTGGCAGCGGCAATCGCCGTCACCTTCATGACCATAATGAGATTACCGGTTTCCACGTCCCAGTCGGTGGTCGGAGCGATTATCGGTATCGGCATTATAAACAAGCAGGTTAATATCGGAGGGCTGACCAAAGTAATGGTCTGCTGGATTGGAACACCCATCGGTGCGATGATTATTGCGTTGTTCCTTTACCGGGTTCTGGCCCAGATTTATAATCGTCTCAACTTAAACATGTTTAAGTCGGATATATTGCTGCGCCTGTGCCTGATTATCACCGGCTCTTACGGCGCCTATGCCCTCGGCGCCAACAACGTTGCCAATGTGACCGCCGTGTTTGTCGGCGCCGGTCTGTTGAATGTTTTTTCAGCCGCCATGATCGGCGGCGTGAGTATTGCTCTTGGAATTCTGACATTCAGCCGTCCGGTGATGGAAACCGTTGGAGAAAAACTCGTCAAATTGGATCCCTTTTCGGCACTGGTGGTGGTTCTGGCTCTATCGGTCACGATGCATATATATACCCTTGTGGGTGTACCGGTTTCCTCTTCCCAGGCAGTTATCGGCGGAGTTTTGGGCGTGGGGATTATCAAAGGCGTCAACACCGTCAACGTGAAAACCCTCCGGAATATTATCCTGGCCTGGTTCTTGACGCCCATTGTTTCCTGTCTGCTGGCGCTCTCAATTAATTTTGCCGTTCACCTGCAGTATATACCCGCCCAATAAAAAAGATGCACTGAAATTATGCATTAGACATAATTTTCAGTGCATCTCGATATCATTGGCGCAAAAAAAACGACAGATAATTAAATGGATTGCAGATCGTTTCTAATAACCCGAAGATGCTTCACTTAATGTTACACCCTCTGAGTCCATTTCAATATCTCTTCTAAGTTCTTTGCCTATTTCGATTAATTTTGAATACATATCAAAGCAGTGAGTCATCATTTTTCTGTTATCTTCATGTAAATATTTTTCTGCTTTCTTTTTCTCTTCTTCCGCAACTTTTTCAATTTCATAGATGATGTCTTTATACCACATTTTTGACATGGGCAATTTGATGCTGTAATTTTCCCCTTCCTCATTCAAGAAAAAGTTAATTTCAACGAATGGATAATTGCCGCTATAACCGATTTTCATTTCTGCCATGCTCGCGCTCCTTTTTAACAGTAGTTTCAAATTGCTTCTAAATTAATTTATCACTCCTTTAACCTTTGTCAAATAAAAATTGTTTTAAAAGTTTCTCGTTTTTAAAAATTTCGTGTTCAGGCAATTCCATCCCGTCTCGAATTTCTCATCAATTTCTTGACACTTATAGAGCATTATCCTACGCTAAATGAACGCAAATTTAATTGAGAAGATCTTAAAAAATAATTCTTTTTATGTCGGGGAAAATACCATGGAACTTTCACCTTTAACTGCGATCTCTCCCATCGACGGCCGTTATCGAAAATCTGTTGAAAAACTAACCGATTATTTTTCCGAAGGTGCATTGATAAAATATCGTGTGCTGGTTGAAGTGGAATATTTTATCGAATTGTGCAATCTTCCGTTGCCTCAACTGGCGGATTTTGACAAGAGCATGTTTGAAACCTTGAGACGTATTTATAAGAAATTTTCCAATGAAGATGCCCAAGACGTCAAAGACATCGAAGCGGTTATCAATCATGACGTCAAAGCGGTGGAATATTTCCTAAAGGATAAATTCGACCAACTGGGATTGCATCGCGCCAAGGAATTCATTCATTTTGGCTTAACCTCCCAGGATATCAACAATACCGCCATACCGTGTTCGTTAAAAGACGCCTGGAATGATGTTTTGGAAAAGCTTCTGGATGAGGTGATAGGCACTTTGAATGAAAAAGCGAAACAATGGAAAGGGGTTGCCATGCTGGCCCGGACCCATGGTCAGCCGGCCTCGCCCACCAGTCTGGGCAAAGAAATATATGTATTTGTTGAGCGCTTGGCAAAACAGAAAAAACTATTAAAAACCATTCCCTTTTCAGCTAAATTCGGCGGCGCCACCGGGAATTTCAATGCCCATTGCATTGCTTATCCGGACATCGACTGGATTGAATTTGGAAATCACTTTGTAAACGAAGTCCTGGGTCTTGAACGATCAAAAGTTACCACCCAGATCGAGCATTATGATCATCTGGCCGCATTTTGTGACAATATAAAAAGGATAAATACCATTCTCATCGACCTGGATCGGGATATATGGTCGTATATCTCCATGAAATATTTCATGCAGAAGATCAAAGACAGTGAAGTCGGGTCTTCAGCCATGCCCCATAAAGTCAATCCCATAGACTTTGAAAATTCGGAAGGCAACCTGGGGATGGCCAATGCGGTCCTCGAGCATCTTTCATCAAAACTCCCTATTTCGAGACTTCAGAGAGATTTGACGGATTCAACGGTTACGAGAAATATCGGCGTGCCCCTGGCCCACACGTTGATCGCTTTACAATCATTGTTAAAAGGACTGGACAAATTGGTCCTGAATAGAGAAGCGATAAAAAACGACCTGGAAGAAAACTGGGTGGTTGTGGCCGAGGCCATTCAGACGGTTTTGCGAAGAGAAGGGTATTCAGAACCCTTTGAGGCGGTTAAAGCATTAACACGAACCCATACACATATTGATCGGAAAGCAATTGAAACGTTTATAGAACGTCTTGATATTAAGCAAACCGTTAAAGAAGAATTAAAGAAAATTACACCTGAAAATTTTACGGGCGTCTACGATTTTTAATACATCAAGCAGTATACGCCTAAAAAATAATACCATCCATTCCGCTGATAAATAGGTCTTATAGAAATATCCCCCCATCGTTCAATCATTTAAAATGGAAGCTTTTAAAGAAATAGATTTTAATCGCTTTAAAAATTGCGCATACAGATGAAAATTTTTGACCCCATCAACACATTGCTTAAAGGAACCAACCTCATCGAAGCAAGTGCCGGTACCGGCAAGACGCATGCCATTACCGGGATTTTTTTAAGACTTATCTTAGAAGAACGGCTCTCGGCGGATCAGATACTGGTGGTGACGTTTACCAAGGCTGCCACTGAAGAGCTTAAAGAAAGAATTCGCAATAAGCTCCTCATGGCAAAATCGGCCTTTCTTAAGGGAAGGAGCAATGATGGTTTTATTGATGCGCTGGTGAAAAAATATGATCATCCGGGTTTGGCCGTTCAACTGATTCAGGATGCCGTCGTCGATTTCGATAATGCTGCTATTTTTACCATACACGGTTTTTGCCAAAGGGTTTTGCATGAAAATGCATTT
>Ga0316194_10001574_pt1 | contig 15761 bp, 20 predicted proteins | sample CroRivsedime1_MG_FD_204936 | JGI IMG/M metagenome (GOLD analysis project Ga0316194, IMG submission 204936) | Coastal sediment microbial communities from Maine, United States - Cross River sediment 1 | ecosystem: Environmental > Aquatic > Marine > Coastal > Sediment | place: USA: Maine...
GCGGAGTTGTTGAAGGCGTTGGGCTACTGGATCATTCTTGGCAATGCAATCGATCTCCTTGTTGAGGATTTCAATACGCTGGTCCAATGTCAGCAGGTCTTCCCATAGTCCGTGCAACAGGGTGCGGAACCGATCCGTGAGTCCGTTCTGGGCATCCTCAAGCCAGCGGGGAATGGCTGTTCGCAGAGAAGCCATTTGCAATGGTGCTACCAGGCCATATTCCGTCACCAAGCCACGTATCTGATTGGCCTTGGCCGTGCGATGACACATCAGCTCACTGCGAATTCGGTGTGTCGCCTGAATATCCTGTTGCTCCACCGTCTTTGCCTTAATAAAGCGCATAGCGGATTTAGATGTTGCTGAACGCAGAGTGGTATCTCACTGTGCCGATAATTCCACTCAGAGCATCTGGTTGCAATTCCATTGCCATGAATACTTCATCTGGCACATCGTACTCAGAATCAACCCGAAATTGGGAGGCAGGCGAGAAACCAAAGCGAGGGTAGTATTGCGGGTGGCCGAGCACAACGACCGCAACAAAGCCTAACTTTCTACAATGATCAAGACCAGATTGAACAAGTGCTGATCCAGTACCTTTCTTCTGTTGGCTAGGCGCTACCGCCATAGGAGCGAGCCCCATTACCTTGAGATTCGGTTGACCAGACAGAGAGACTGGTGAAAACAGAATGTGACCAACAACCTCTCCGTTTTCTTCGGCAACGAGTGAAATAATCGGGTGCGCTTGCTGCCGGAGAGCATCAACAAGATCAGCCTCCGACGTCGTTTCAAAAGCTGAAATATTGACCTCACGCACGGCTTCTCGATCACATTCCTTTTCGACCCGGATTTGCATACGACCTCACGCTATTACTACACCAATGATAGATTTTATCGACCGGCCGCTTTGGGTCGGTACCGGGCATCATATTCATATCAACCGGATGTCTCAAAGTAGGCGAAAGCGGCCCATTTTAGCTTCATGGTGTGGACAGTGAAAACTTCCGCTTTCATCTCAAAGGAGACAAGAATGGGATTCGAGTTTGGGTCAAAACTTGTCTCTTATGTGCCAAATGAGGACATTGAATAATGTTACACGGACTTTGCAATCAGGATACTATCAACGAATGCAACAAATTCATCGTCCAGAAATGCCTTTCCTACAGGACTGATGTCCCATGTATGTCTAACACCAGGCAAGCTATAAAGTTTTTCAATTACATGCTCCAGTTCCCGCAAGTCCTTTGGATCATGCGACGTGTTCCATTGCCCCCAATACATCCAGAAATATACGGCGTTTCCCCATTCATTTCTCGATGCTTCGACACTGGTTATCCCGAGTTCCTTCGCTAAGGAATCATAGTATTCGCTTAATCCCCAGTTCTTCACCTGACCGACTCTCAGGTCATCATTTGCTGCGCCGGCTAATAATATTTCTCTTATCGCAGTTGAACGGGTTAAGCGGTTCTGATCTAACGTCGCTAATTTGGCATATCGAACCTGATAGGCTAAGTAAATCAGAGTGAAGATTACTGCTATGGCCCCAACAATTTCGCCTACTGCACCGATGGCTTCCCAGTTCATATCATCTTCTCTGTTGTTAGACTTTTAGCAAGGATACACCGAGGTCTGCTATTAGGCGAAAGCCGACATCAGGCCAGATTTGACCAGAAGGCTAGACATAGTCTGCTATCACCTCAAAGCGGTAATCGATTGGGCAAGTCTTCAGTGATCAAAGGGCTACATGTGCCAAAAAAGCTCACTCGATAGAGCCTTCATCATTCTCTCTATCAATGGCTCCTATCTCGGCCCGGACAACTGCCGCGAACTCGGGGGCCACCGTGTTCTCGTCCCAATTAGACCACCACGACTTGAAACCGGGTGTGCGCATAAAATACCGAAGACCTCGGAGCATCATCTGCCAGCGGGCCTCTGACACCACGCCATCTTGGTGCTGGTAGTAAACGTTATCTAGATTGGTTATGTAGCCTCCCATCAACCAATTGAAACGAAAGAACTCTTGCTCCGAGAGCTGCTCGCAGTCCGCCAGACCAAGACGAATGATCTCGGCCAATTCGCCATCGGCGGCGACTGGAGAGAGGTAGGACTGAAGATTAGACAGAACATCTTGGTAAGCGGTGCCCCTAGCAGCACGCTCGGTGCGTTCCATCTGCTTTGTGTTCTGACGAATCTGGACCGCAAGGTAAACCAGCGACAGTATCACGCCTCCAGCTCCCGCGAGTTCAGCAACGGCTCCAACCGCATCCCAGTTCATTTTTCCGTCTCCTTGCTATTCGACTTCCAACAAGGATAGACCGATGTCTGCTATTAGGCGAAAGGAGACATCACGTCACGTCTGCCTTCACCTCAGGAGTCATTTCGTTTTGGGGTGTCTGACGCTCCACATGAAGTAGAGAGTGGCCAGAATACTTATCACACTCCCAATCACGATTACCCACTTCATTATCATTCCATTCCTCACGGCGGGGGCAGACCATTCAGCGCGAATAAGTTCATGATATTCAATCATTGACTGCATATTGAGTTGTATTTGAAACAGGGTAATTGAACAGTGCCAAAGCATAAGAATGGTAACAATCACAACCTGTGAGCGGGTCAGTTTCGCTCCCGCAAAATATGCCGCCAATATGTATGCAAAGAGTATCGATATAAAGGAGGTTCCGTTTGAGACAGTATCCGCTTTCCATGTGCCAACCAGATCAAGTAGTTCATACTCTGTCATATTTTTATCTCCTTGTTGCTAGACCTCCAACAAGAATAGACCCATGTCTCAAAATAGGCGAAAGCGGCCCTTCGCGGAGTTGATCAAATATTGATCAGGATGTCCGCTATCACCTCGAAGCGGCCGGGTTAAATGCGGAAATTGAAGCTATGTGTGCCTCCGTCACGAAATAAAGCCTCGAGTCATCTGCACGGAAACCCGCCATAACTTCTCAGCGAGGTCCTCGTCATGCAGGTAACTGTCGCCAGACACTATCACAGGGTTGCAATCCTCAAAGTACGCACCATTGACCCCAGCGACTGCGGGGTGAGTCGCCACATAAACCTGTGTGGCAGCACCTTGATTCACCGTTTTCGCAATGTAGGGCACAATCAATCCATAAGCCTTTTGGAACCAGGCTGGGTAACTCCTTACAATATTGGTATCCACCATACCTGGATGTAGCGCGTTCGTGGTGGCGTCGCTCCCTGCCAGCATTTTAGATAATTGCAGAGAAAATAAGATATTGGCCAGCTTCGACTGACCATATTTCTTCAGGCGACTGTACGATTTCTCACCACGCAGACTGTGGAAGTCTATACCGCCATCCGGCACCCGTAAGTAAGCAGCAGCGCTTCCTACATGTACAATCCTACCGTTGGTCGCCGCCTTTACTAATGGCAACAGGTTGTTCACTAGTACAAAGTGCCCCAGGTAGTTAATTCGGAATGTTTGTTCAATACCATCAATAAGGTGCAGCTCGTCGTGCCCACTTATCCCGGCGTTTGCTATGACTATATCTAGAGGAATTCCCAGCGCCTTTACAGTTTCCGCGCAATCAACAGCGGAGGAAAAATCTGACAGCTCCAGAGCCACGGGTGTCGTTTGACCAGAAACGCTGGAGCAAGCTTTTCTTGCTTTCTCTATTGTGCGTCCGGTGCCAATGACGTGAGCACCGCGAGCAGCCAGCACGCGCATGCTTTCATAGCCGAGACCAGAGTTACAACCAGTTATCAGGGCGGTTTTGCCGCTGAGGTCTAGACCTTCGGTAACGGTCTCTGCCGTTGAAGAGGCATCAAACTGGCCCTGAGAAAAGCGCTCATCCGGCACTTTCGAGTAGCCCGCCATATCACAGCCACTGACACCGGCCAGAGTGGCTGCAGTGCCAAGGTGGAGAAAATTTCTGCGGCTCAAAGATTGCATGATCCTAACCCCAATGATTTCTCGAACTTTGGTCTGTGCGTAGAGTTGAGCAGCGCAGCAAAAGTCCGCGTCGCTGGTCGAAATCGGACCCTAGTTCAAAGATTAGCAAATAGTCGACTTCTAGGCGATAGCGGACTATTTTGTCGCACCTGCCTTTCAACCCAGCCGCTGGGTTAATTAAAAAGTGAGTCTGGATAATGACTTCCGCTCTTAGAATGAGGAAGTTGTTATGTTTCAGCTGGGCACCAAGCAAAGCCAGCATGCCTCCTGGAACAAAGGCGGGCTCTGCTGCAGGACAAAGGCTACACTGATCTACCGTAAGACAAAAAATCTTCGAGCGGGTCAGCAACTGCTGGGCCATGCTGGCCTTGAGAGTAACGTGCGATATTTAGAGATCGACGAGCAACACGCTCTCGAAATATCAGAGCAAATTGAAATATGTGCTGTAGTGGGCGGTCGCGCTGTACGGCTGCCTCAATACTTGTAAAAAAAGTACTGTGAATAGTCTCCTTTCGCCTAATGGCGGATGTCGGCCTACACTACGTTCAGGGGCTGTTGGTTATTCAAGGCGAAATTTGATCCAATATTGGTTTCGGGTTGTTCAGGGGAAAAGTTCAGTAGATGACGCTGTCATATTTCACAAGAAGATCATGGAAAAATCATAGAGATGAAGATTGAGTTCAGAGATGTAAAAGCCCAGGACTTTGCAAGATGTATAGAAATAAGAGGTATGACCAGAGACAACCCGGTACCAAAAGAAATCTTGAAGGAGTTTGGTGTTACTGAGGAAGCATGGGGTCCCTTGATCAGAGATAAGCGCATTGTGGGTGTTGTTGCTGAATCCAAAAACGAAGTGATTGGCTTTTGCTCTGGCGATGTCACTACGGGGGAAGTCATGGTTCTTGCTTTACTTCCTGAATATGAAGGGCAGGGTTTTGGTAGGAGTATGCTGAAGCTTGTCACTAATAAACTTTTTTCTTTTGGTCTAGATAAGCTTTGGCTGGCAGCGTCGCCTGATCCAGCAATTCGGGCCCATGGCTTTTATCGGTATTTGGGCTGGGTTCCCACTGGGGTGATCGATACAAACGGAGATGAAGTGCTCGAGTACAAAGAGACATAACGCCCGGTCGTAATGCCTCCTACTGGCAGGAGACGACCTTTACACTGTTTTGCGGCTTTGTGTTCTCCCAAAGCCTGGCGTCAGTGATAGGCCGCTACGGATACATTAGAGATCAGTCAGAGCAATGTTTTTCCTCGCCCATTGGCAGGAAAAAGTTGAAAGATGACCTTTTCTGACTTCCAGGTAAAATCTGGCCTGATGACCGCTCTCGCCTATGAGCGGTCCTCTACCCATTCGTGAGGTAGATCACAGATTCGTTTGCCGGTCCGTGCGATTATTTTTATCTATGCTAGAGTGAAAAAGTGTCCCGGGGGGATGGGCACGTTCGGGCGGGGGCACAACATGACTGTGCAGGGCTACTGCTAAACTCTTTCTGGTAGCCAACCCCGCTGCATTTCTTCGTTGACTAAACTGAAATTTGGTGAGGTGCCGTCGAGTTGCGGGGGGCCGCTTTCGCCTAATTTGCGACATTTGGGTCGAATTAGAGCGACGACCGCTTCCGACGCATAAGAGACATCTTCTCAATTGAAAGGACGCTCGTTAACAGAGGCAGCGCTCTCCCGGTCCAACGAAAAAGTATGCCAGTAAACGAATTGCTGGCATGGTTTCATTTGCTTGCGGGCTCAAGGCGTCAAGTTAACTTATTAGTGCCTTCCTTTACAAAGTCAGCGTCATCAGTAGTCCAGAACGACAGTCCTTTAATCCAACTAGGTGGAAGGTCGACGGAAGTCTTTAAGCGTGCGTTGAGGCGGCTGACCAACGGTGGGAAATAGAGATACTGCGCCTCCTCCCACCAAGCTCTGCCGCCAGGGCAAAGCAAGAGTCCCAGAAGCACATCCTCCCAAGTCTGCACATCGTCCTCGTTGCCTTTGAGATGGTGCTGTCCCATCGCTGCTGACAAGTTGAAAAAGAGTTGGGTATAAAATGCGTGAACAGCGGCCTTCTCGTTATTCTTGAGAGCTTGCCAGTCATTCACTCCTATTCTCACCAAGCGTAGAAGCTCACGATCCTGCTCCAAGCGCGACCAGACGCTATTCAAATCTGCAGTAAGTTCTCTCTGAGCCTGGGCAATCGCAACATCCTTCGCGCTTCGGGTCTGAATCGCAAGATAGCCAAGGGTCCCCACAACTGCGAGTGCTCCAACTATCTCACCAATGGCGGCAATTGCATCCCAGTTCATAAACAATCCAGTTTCTTTCTTCTGGATAGAGTAACACTGCTAAACGATAGTCGATACGTCAGCTTTTGGCACATAAGACGCGAATTTGGGGCAAAATTGCAGGCAGATTTAGTCGCCTTTGAGGTGGAAGCTGACATCCCGCTACCCAGGGACCAGCTGATCACATTTTGATCAGCTAGCCCGCTTTCGGCTATTTTGAGACACCTGCTACCTACCAAATTCCCCGGATTTGGGTCTATTCTAGTTGGGTGACAAATATAGGGGAATTAAAATGACCGCAGCGGAATGGATGGAACTGTATACATCATCAAGTGCCAATGGATTGACGGCCCAGGCGACTCTTCTAACTTTGGTAAGTGGTTATACTGTGGTGGCCTATGTAGCGGGCAAAAAACTAACCACACTTCAGATTTCTCTGGCGAATTTAGTTTATATAGGTGGCTCGACTAGCACATTGGTTTCTAACTATGTCAGTGTACTTGAAGCCTTGAACGCAAAAGCACAAGCAGCCGCATTAGAACCAAATCTATATTCCTGGATCACTGCAGGCCAAATGAGTTTCTCTGCCCCCGCGTTCTTAGTCGCTCTACTCAATGCTCTATTCATTGCTGCATCGCTCTTATTTATGTGGCAGGTCAGGCATCCCAAGGCTGAATGACAGCACAGGGGTGCGATCTCAACCGGTCGATGCAACACGCTAATCTCTAGCAGTAGAGAAGGGAGTGTTGCAGATGAAATGAAGAACCCGAATTCACTACTCAGGTGCCCAGAAGGCCGAGATGTGGGACTGCCCTGCCTGTGGCAAGACCCTTGACGCAAATCATGCCCAGCTACTTGCCGGGATAGCATGGTGGTATCGGTATTACGCTAAAGAGCAGTCCCCAGAGGATCGGGGAGGGTATCAGTCGGCTGAGGACGAGGCTAAGGCCCGAAAGTGGGGTCTCTGGGCTGATCCAAACCCGATAAATCCGTATGAATGGCGGAAATCCAGGGAATAGGGTTACATTTGCGCAGGCTGGAGTAAAAAGGCCCGCAAGGTGAAATTCTATTTAATCGCATTCTTACTACTGTCCATAGCTGCTGGTGGAGGGTTCTGGCCGGGCCATGGGCTGGAGCGTATTCAATTCACTAATGAGTGCATCACGGTGGGTAACTTCACTGACTGGGATTACGGCACCGATAAACGCAGGAGGTTCGTTTTTAGAGAGGCCCCCGTGGAATCTCAGCCTTCCGTAGAAGAAAAAGTTAAGCTATAACCACTAAGATAGAATTCCGCATTGGACTCGACGCGCAGGTTAGTTAAACCTCCGAAATCTGTTTACACAAGAAAAGGAATTTCGTATGAGTAAATTTTGTGTGCCGTGGGATGACAGGATAATCGAGCTTTTATGGATAAATTGAACGAGAGGACGATCAGCTGCCCCTACTGTGGAGAGTCCATTGATGTGCTCATAGATGTCGAAGATATGGAGCAGGAGTATATCGAAGACTGCCAGGTTTGCTGTAGACCAATTACATTTGTAGTGTCTTCAAGCATTAACGGCGATTTGTCTTTGTCCGTGCATAGTGAAGATGAATCTTTCTAAGTCAGTACAAAGCGGGTGCTCATGATAGACTGAAAGTAGCTTGTTGAACGGAATTGTTCCGTATATGCACTTTTAGGTATTTAATCGAATTCCAATGAACAAAATAAATCCGAAGAAGTTACCCAATAGTAAATGGACGGCGGTGACTCCGACAAATAAAGAAAAGCACTTCATAATCTCTGAGATTGAGTTTGATGAAGAAGGTATAGTCGTTTCATGCTGTATAGAGGCGGTTATGTCCAAGCGCTCTATTCCAATAAATTGGCATGATTTAGAAGATGACAATAGTTGGCTTCATGGCTGGAAATAGCTGCAAGAACAGAGTAATTACAACTGACAAGCCCAGACAGTTGGGCGGCTTCGGCCCACGCGAATATTTCCTTTGAGATCGCGGTTGAAAGCAGGCATTGCCACTCCCAAGAATATCGTTGGTCACTATTTAATCAGCTGGTCCGCTTTCGCCTGGGAGCGGTCTTTTGGTCTACACTGATCCGTGGATTCCGCATGGCCACATTTAGGAGAAATTTTAAATGGCAGCATATGTTGTAGTGAATTACGATTTGACTAATATTGAGGACTACAAGGCGTACCCCCCGGCCGTTCTTCCCACGCTGGAAGCTCATGGTGCGGAAATCCTGGTTGCCGATTACGAATCGAAAACCCTTGAAGGTAATCCTGGATCAGTGACGATCGTCATCAAGTTTCAGTCAAGAGAAGCTGTTAACGCTTGGTATTATTCTCCCGAGTATCAAGAAATTGTTGGCCTGCGGACGGATAACTCCGAGGGGATCGCCGTCGCAGCAGACGAGTTTAATCTGGAAAAAACGCTCCTTACTTTAGAGGCACTCTAGGCCCTGGCGTCATCTGCCCAGTCTGAGGTGAAAGCGGTCGCTTTCACCTTTTTGAGACATCGGTCTATCCTTGACGGAAATTCAAAATCAAGGAGATATAGATATGACCGAGTATGAATTGGGAGAAATGCTCTACAACACCTACGATGGCCTGTGGCAGGGTTCACAAATGTACTTCACTCTGTTCAGTGCCTACTTGGTTATCGCATATTTGGTAGGCACGAAATTGAACAGGGCGCACAAACGCAAGCGGGCGTTTACAGTTTTCTGGCCGTACAGTTGTTGGGCCTCTTCGCTTCGCTTTACTTCATGTGGAGCGCTCGTCACCCAAAGCACGAATAACAGGTTGATATCGCACCTATTAGCGGAAATCGGTCTACAATTTAACGAAATCTAATAAATGTGGAGTTGCTATGAATTGGGATGCTATTGGCGCAATTGGTGAGATACTTGGTGCACTCGCGGTATTTGCGTCGCTGGTCTATCTCGCACTTCAGATAAAACAAAACACTCGGAGCTTGAGAGCATCCGCGAAACACGCTGCAACCTCCCGGCAGTTGGAATACTTCGATACGCTGCTAGGAAATCCAGGTCTGCGCGCTATCTATAGAGAAGGACTTAAAGATTTTTCTAAGCTTAACCTGGATGATCGTGACGCTTTTTGGATGCTTATGTATAAGGCTTTCTTTACATTTTCTGAAGCATTCTATGAATACAAGCACGCGCACTTCGATGAGGAACAGTGGTTGGAGTCGAGTGAGGCTATAGACTGGCACCTATCCCACGCCGGCGCTCGGGAGTGGTGGCATCACCCTCAGCGGAGAGCTTTCCCGAGCGAATTCACTGATCTTGTGAGTGAGAGGCTAACGCGACTAGAAAAGAAGGTGCGTTAGCTCAGAATAGCCGTTTTGGGTTGGAAGCGGACGGTTTCTAGCTTTCGGTTTAGACATGGCCTGATGTATCCTTTCGCGTGGTTCCAGACCCTTTACTATCCTTTTTTGAGGCCTGACAACAAGGAAAAAAGCCAATGTCTAACAGCATTTTGCGAGGACACTGTCTGTGCAAGGCAGTCCAATACGCTGTCGAGGGCGAACCTCTATGGTGCGCTCACTGCCATTGTGCCGATTGCCGCCGCCATACGGGTGGCGCGGTGGCGACCTTTGTTGGGGTCAGGAAAGATGAGTTCTGTTTGACTGCAGGCGAGTTCGGCAGGATCGAGTCTTCCCCCGGAGTCTTCCGCTCTTTCTGCGCCACATGCGGTACACCCATGGCGTACGAGAGGGGCGAGCTTCCAGGAGAAATCCACTTGTATTTGGGCACTCTAGAGCAGCCAGAAGAGATATGTCCCACACTGGAAGTTTTCTGCCGTGAGCGGTTACCGTGGCTTAAACTCACTGTCGATGGGGATAGTTTCGACGGCCTGCCGGGTCCAGACGCAGACTGATATCGTATTTTGGTAACAAGGGACTCTATGTACAAGGTTAGTGTGCAGCATGGAATTGCAGAGGCCGGCGACGGCGTTCGCATCGCATACCAGATATCGGGGGAGGGGCCAGCACTGGTTTTTTGCCATGCCATGGCTAACGATCACCGAATGTATGACCGACATCGTGATCTATTCTCTGCATCATATACGTTCATTACATTCGATCAACGCGGTTCTGGCAACTCGGATCATCCGCCGTTCGAGCAAGGCCATTTTAGTTTTTACACTGCTGAAAAATTTGGGGAAGACCTTAAGGCGGTGTTGGATGCAATCGGTATTGTACGAGCCAGGGTACTTGGCTTTTCAATGGGCGCTGTCGCCGCGCTTTCATTTTCCAGCAGATGGCCGGACCGCGTAGAGCAGCTTATGTTGGTGTCCGCCATGGCATCGCGCTTGCCTCAAACCATTATTGATAGAGCACGACTAGTCGAAAAAATACTCGATGAAAAAGGTATCAAGGAAGCCTACGACTTCTACTTTTCCGGATCGCTATTTGACGGACTTTCAGAAGAAAACGCTATTCAGGAGGCAATTGCACTTGCCCGGGCAAAGGCAACGCCGCATGGGTTCAAGGGCTGCTTTCGAGTGACGATTGACCGTCCTTCTATGGTCGATAAATTATGCGCTATCCAGTGCCCCACGCTCATTCTGGTTGGGGAAAATGACACCCACTATCTCACTGAGGCGGAGATATTGGAACAAGCTATTACTAACGCAAAGAGAGTTGTGATGCCCGGCGTGGGCCATCCTATGGCCGCCCAGGACCCAAAGGCATTTGAGGCGGAAATTATGGCATTTATCTCATCAATTTGACGGCTTTTCCCACCCCAAAAGCTTTCCCGGCTTTGACGCGGGAGAATGCAACGGGGTTAGATAATGTAGGGTTCTATCACGTCCCGCTTCAGTTTGTTTACTGCCTGATGATGGGTGAGAAATATCTCACCGCTGAGATTCTGCAGGAAATCGGTCTTTTGCAACGCATCCATTACCGGCCCTTTCACTTCGCTTAAATTTAGGGTGATGTTCTGTTCCTGCAAACGATGATTAATGGATTCCAGAGCCTCCAGCGCACTCATGTCAATTTCATTTATCGCGGTGCACTGGATTATCACATGCTCGAGCTCTGCATTATCGGCAATCAGGCTGTAGACCTGGTCCTCAAGATAGCTGGCATTAGCGAAGTAGAGACTCTCGTCGACGCGCAGCGACACGAGGTTAGGATGGGTGATGACATTGTGTCTGTAAACATTGCGAAAGTGCTCGGTGCCGGCAACCGCGCCGATCACCGCGATATGTGGTCGTGTGGTCTTGTACAGGTGCAGTGATATCGAGGCTAGAATACCCGCCAGCACACCCAGCTCAACACCCAGTAACAGGGTGGCGCCAATCGTTAACACCACCGCGATAAAGTCAGACAGGGAATACTGCCAGGCCCGTTGTATTACCTTGAAGTCCAGCAGGGATGTCACCGCCACAATGATGGTGGCGGCCAGAGTAGCCTTGGGCAGATAAAACAATACCGGGGTAAGCAGCAGCGCGGCCAGCGCGATTCCTACGGCAGCCAGTATGCTGGCGGCGGGCGTCCTGGCACCGGCATCGAAATTGACCACAGAGCGGGAAAAGCCACCGGTTACCGGGAATCCACCGGAGACCGCCGAAGCGATATTGGCAGAGCCCAGGGCGACCAGTTCCTGGTTGGGATTGATGCGCTGGCGTCTCTTTGCCGCCAGGGTTTTACCCACAGACACCGACTCAACGAAACCTATGATGGTGATCAGCAACGCGGACACAGCCAGCTCCGACCACAAACCCAGGTCAAAAGCCGGAACACCGAGGGAGGGAAGTCCCTGAGGGACCTCACCAACCAGGGCTACGCCAAGGGCGGAGTAATCCCCGGTATAACTGGCCAGCGTGGTCGCGAGAATAACGAACACAGGCCCCGCTTTGGCCACCATCCCTGCGGTGGTTTCCTCAAAACCCAGTCGCTGCAGTATTGATTTCAGCCCACTACGGGCCCAGAACAGGAACAGTATGGCGGCACATCCGGTCACCAGGGTGACCAGGTTGGTATCGCCCAAGTGGGGTAGCAGCGAAGCGATCAGGTCGGGAAGGGTGTCGCCGTGGCCTTGTATCCCAAGAATATGCCGCGCCTGACTCAGGGCGATGATAATGCCCGAAGCAGTTATAAACCCGGATACCACCGGGTGCGACAGGAAGTTGGCCAGGAAGCCGAAACGCAGTATTCCCAGCAACAATAGCATCAGCCCGGAAATCATCGCCATGGCGACAGCCGCAGCCAGGTACTCGGCACTGCCGGTCTGTGCCACTTTGCCAACCGCAGTTGCCGTCATCAGGGACACTACCGCCACCGGGCCTACAGAGAGCGTGCGGCTGGTGCCGAACAGGGCATAGGCTATCAATGGCAGGATACTGGCGTACAAGCCCATCTCCGCGGGCAGCCCGGCGAGCAGGGCATAGGCAAGGGACTGGGGGATCAGCATGATGGTAACAATGACTGCCGCCAGCATATCGCTGGCGAAGATGCTCTTGTTATATCCCCGGGCCCACTCCAGGGGCGGGAACAGAGCAGAGAACCGTTTAATCAACCGCCGTTCACTCCGGGTTTTGCCTGTTCAGGTTCGACCATCCACTCTCTACCCTTCAGCATCGCCTTCCAATAGACTGGTGGCAGGATCTTTTCTTTTAGAATCCACGCCAGTCGCGAAGGCTTTCGCCCATTAATAACCCATTGCGGGAAGCTGGGCAACAACTTGCCGCCATAGCCGAACTCAGCCAGCACTATTTTACCTCGCTCAACGGTGAGCGGGCAGGAGCCATAGCCATTGTAGTGCGCGATACCACTTAACAGGCCCATATTCTCCAGCACATTGTTGGCCACGATAGGCGCCTGCATCCGCGCGGCGGCTGCGGTCTTGGCATTGGGCGCGTTCATCGCATCGCCCAGGCCCCATATATTTTCAAACTGTTTGTGGCGCAGGGTATTTTGGTCAACATCGACCCAGCCCGCGGCATCGGCAAGTTCGCTTTCACGCACAAAATCGGGTGCGCACTGGGGCGGGCAGACATGGATCATATCGAAGCCTGTCTCCACTGTTTTGGTTTCACCGTCGGCATCAGCCGTTTCAAACCAGGCAGTCTTGCTATCACCATCAATGCGTACCAGGCGGTGGCCAAAGTTCAGCTGCGCGCGATACTTCTCTATGTACTGTTGCAGAGCGGGAACATAGTCCTTAACCCCAAACAACACCTCTCCCGCGTTATAGAACGCGATCTCGATATTGTTCAATGTGCCCTGACGAAACCAGTGATCGCCCGACAGGTAGAGGGCTTTCTGCGGCGCCCCGGCGCATTTAATGGGCATTGGCGGCTGCGTGAACAGCGCGCGGCCCGCTTGCATGTCGCGCACCAGGCGCCAGGTATAGGGTGCCAGGTCAAAGCGGTAGTTGGAGGTCACACCGTTGCGTCCCAGGGTTTCCACCAGGCCGTCTACCCCGTGCCAGTCCAGTTTGATGCCCGGTGCGACGATCAGCCGCTGGTAATAGAGTGGGCGCGAGTTTTCCAGAATCACGCGATTATTGTGTGGGTCGAAGGCGCCTACGGCGGCCTTGATCCACTCCACGCCCTTGGGAATCAACGAGGCCATGGTTTTCACTGTGCTGCTCTGGCTGAACACGCCGGCACCGACCAGCGTCCAGCCGGGTTGGTAGTAATGCACCTCTGCGGGATCTATGATGGCGATACTCAGGTCCTTGACCCTGGACAGCAGGCTGGACGCCACGGCAATGCCAGCAGCCCCTGCGCCGACAATCACGATATCGTAATCCGGACCATCACTGGGGCGGTGTTCAGAGCGCACCTGCAGTGCGCTGCTCAGGTCATAGCCGCAGCGCTGGGCGTCGGCAATCAGCTGTGATACCGGAGTTCCCAGGCGGCGTTGATACAGCGCCCACAGGGTAATAGAGCGGGTGCCCGTGCGGCAATAGGCGTGTACCGGTGAGGGCAGACGCTCCACGGCAGCGCGAAACGCGTCTATATCCCGGGCCTCAAAATTACCGGATACCACCGGTAAATAGACCGTCTCCATGCCCACTGCAGTGGCTGCAGTTTCAATTTCAGTCACATTGACCTGATCTGCACCTTCGCCATCCGGGCGGTTGCAGATGAGGGACTTGATCCCTTGCTCCGCCAGCGTTTGCACATCCGCTGGACTTAACTGTGGGGACACTGAAAAGGTATCGCTCACCTGCTGTATTTGCACTGTCATTATCGAATTACTCCTGGGGCATCAATTCTGAGAGATCGGCGCCGCCGAAGGCGTTCAATGGTAGTTTCAAATAGAGCTTGCCGCCGGCCTCGGGCGGGGGCATATGGCCGGCGCGCATATTGATCTGTAGTGATGGCAGGATCAGCGTCGGCATTCCCAGGGTGGCGTCGCGGGTCTCGCGCATGGTCACGAAATTCGCCTCGCTGATGGACTTGTTGATATGGATATTGGATTCCAGTTGCTCGCCAATGGTGGTCTGGAATTCCAGCTCACGGCCATCTGGCAGGTAATCATGGCAGACAAAGACCCGCATCTGCGGGGGCATGCTGAGTATTCGGTGAATGGATGCAAACAGTGTAGAGGCGTCGCCACCGGGGAAATCTACTCGCGCGGTTCCTGCGTCAGGCATGAACAGTGTATCCCCAACGAAAATCGCGTCACCCAGCACATATGTCATGCAGGCCGGAGTATGACCCGGCGTGTGCAGGGCGCAGCCCGCCATGTCGCCAATACGGATACTGTCGCCGTCGCGCAGCAGCACGTCGAACTGCGATCCGTCCCGCGCGAAATCTTCACCGGCATTGAATATCTCGCCGAAGGTCTCCTGCACCACTGAGATGTTTGCGCCGATGGCGATGTCGCCACCCAGCCGGTTCTTGATATACGGGGCGGCGGACAGGTGGTCGGCGTGCACATGGGTCTCAAGGATCCACTGCAGTTCCAGCCCATGAGTGCGGATGTAATCTATGATCTGGTCTGCACCGCCAAAGGTAATGGACCCGGAGGGGTAATCCAGGTCCATTACCGAATCCACCACCGCACAGGCCTTGCTGCCTGGGTCCTTGACCACGTAGGACAGGGTATTGGTGGGTGCATCAAAGAAAGGCGTCACCTGGGGTTGCACGGTGATATCGATGTTGCTCTGGGCTACCTGGTTCATAATCAAGTCCTGTGGGTCTGTACTTTGCTGGTGGTTAAGCTGTTGTCGCTCTACTCAAGTCACTGAGCAAGGCCTGTGCCATAAAGTAAATAACTTTAAATAAATCACATAACCCATTGATAAATAATATTTATATATTTCTTCTATATCCTGCTTGAAGACAGCCCACTTGCAGAGGCTGGCTTTATCTGCCAGATTTGACGTACATCTTGCCATATATGACAGTCATGGAAATTATCGCATCCGATACGGACCCTTCCCTGGCCAGGATGCTCGACACCTACGAGCACCCGGCGATACTGGTGACACCGCAGTACCAGATACTCGCAAGCAATGACCTGTACCGGGCACAGTTCGGGGAAATCGACACCGGCGAGTCCCCGGCGCACTG
>Ga0316194_10001579_pt1 | contig 15751 bp, 15 predicted proteins | sample CroRivsedime1_MG_FD_204936 | JGI IMG/M metagenome (GOLD analysis project Ga0316194, IMG submission 204936) | Coastal sediment microbial communities from Maine, United States - Cross River sediment 1 | ecosystem: Environmental > Aquatic > Marine > Coastal > Sediment | place: USA: Maine...
CGTCAGGCATGTTTTCGGGTGCGTTTGGATCGTACCTTCCTTCCATGCTACCCATGCCGCCCATGCCACCCATGCCGGACATACCGCCCGTCATGCCGCCCATCCCATCCATGCCGCCCATGCCGCCCATCCCACCCATGCCGGACATCCCCGACATGTCATCCGACATTTTTTCGGGCGCGTTCGGATCGTAGTCTCCGGACATGCCGGTCATCGCATCCATGCCCACCATTCCCTGTTGTTCGTGGTGCTCCGCAAAGGCACTCGAGGCGCCCGCCGCAAATGCCAAACCAAGACACAGGACCAACGCTTTCCTTGATTTCTGATTCATTTCTGTCTCCTCTCGCTGTACGGCCTGGTTCGGCATATCATCGCGTGCCCGCTGACTTCTACACCCCCGTGTGCCGAAAGTGTTGAAGCGAACACCCCAACATGAACGCCTTCTGCCGCTAGTTAACCGGAGGTCTCAACAGAACCCAACCTCCTTGTCTTTCATATTACTTAACGAATCCGGAAATTACTTGATGTGTATCAATCCGCGCGCAACAAGACCGCGCGCGTGCCCGCCGGATTGCGCGCACTTACCCGAGTGCGGGGTGGGGCGCGCTTGAGAGCCAAAGCGAAGTAGCCACTGCCATTAACCGATAACAGTGAACCACGTCAGGTGCGCTCGATCGTGCTGCTGCAATGAACTGAAGCTGCTATAGCGACTCCCGTTGCGGGAGCGCATTCGTTATTCCGGGCCTATGCCAGCTTCTGGTTGATGCCAACCGCGGATATCGTAAGGCCCCGTCATCCCCGCACGATTGAATGGCGTGTACCAGTTGCCCTGGTCATCAAGAAATCGCAGGCTTGACGGGTACGGCCGGGAGATGCCGGTCAATGCCCGCCGAAACCATGCCGAATCGTGATCGACACTGGTGATCACCGGCGCCCCGGTGGGACGTTGCCAAGGCGTCGTACCGGCGATGGGGTTGTCGGCCGCCTGACAACAAATCGAGCCAAAACCTGTGGTGAGTCCAATTATCAATAACAGACTTTTGGGTACCATCCTTTACCTCCCGGAATCGGTGCCTGCTTACCTGGCTGGTTGGCCAGTGATCGTCATGCTTGCCAACAAATGATATCGCGTGTCTTCTCACACAATACAATTAGCTTCCTCAGCAATGTTTGATCAGCATCATGATTGTTGACCAAACCAGCCTTCACCGACGCTCGACGGACAAGCCACCATGTTTCTGGCGCGAAACGAACAAGTGAGTCGTAAACCCGGACCATCCCGACTTACACAACGGAAGGGGCGGCCAGTGCAGCCATTTCCGGTAGCGGGGCGACTTCGAAGGCGTGGCCGGTTTCATTGACGATCGGAAGCTCGCCGCACTGTTGATAAGCGGGTCGCTGCGAATTGACTGCTGCATGAAACCCACACAGTCCAGGCCCCGCGAGATGATCCTGGTTTACGCCACCGTCCAGATCAGTAGTCGACGGCTACCGGTCCCAGACTTCTTCTGGAACCGGCAAGCCCGCCAGATCAGCCGGACTCAGCGGTTGGTCCGGCACGAGCCCGTAGCTTTCCAGAATCAGCGCAAGTTGCCGCGTGTGCTGCGCGGCATGCCACGCCGTGCGCTCGAGCACTTCATGCATGGGTCGCCGGCCGTAGTACGTCGGTACCTCATACGCCAACGCCTTGTCGCTCTCGGTACGCCACCAGGCTTGCAACTGCTGCCGAATGTTCCCGGCCCAGCGCACAAGATCATCACCCTGCCAATCGTCGGGCGGCAAGTCGTCAAAACCTTCGAAACGCAATTCGATCTGCTGCGCTGCCTGCAGTCCCATTTGCGCAACGCGAACGATATGAAACACGAGGGCGCCGACGGTGCGGTTACGATTGCGAAACACGCTGCGTAACTGTTCTTCCGACAACTGTTCGGCGAGGCGCGATGCCGTCGAAAGCACCCGGTCCAGTCTGGCAACCAGGTCTTCCGGCGCCAGCATGTCCATCGCCCGGGTTTTCAGGTCAAGGAACTTGATGACATCGTTCAGGGACTGCGCCAGCGTGTAGCTGCCGCCAAGCGCCACGACCGGCACGCTACGCGCGCCCAGTTCCGTTAGCTGTGCAAGGCCTTCCTCATCGTTGTGAACGTCGATGGATTCGAACTCGATACCCTGCGAGGCAAGAAATTCCTTCACGCGCAGGCACGAGGTGCAGCCGGGCTGCCAGAAAACCTTGATACGGACGTTCTCCCGATTTTCAGTGGTTTCAATTACGCGGGGGCTCACTTTTGACACTTCCTTTTCGAATACCATCAAAATAGCATATCCATAACGAAAGTCCGGGCCACGTCGCGCATCGACGCAACCGGCATCGACGAAATTGATAGGGTCGTCGGGCAGTTTAGGAAAAATCTACGGCGTCACAACCAGGCATCGATGTTCGCGGCACAAGCACAATTAGCGACTGGAAGCCGCTGATCCTGCCGCACGACGATTGCATCGACACCGCGACTGCGGCTCATGCCACGCGATTCATGGACTGGAGAAAAGACACATGACCGAAACAGCGCAGGACAGGGCCACGATGCGAATCGATATTGTCTCCGACGTGGTGTGCCCGTGGTGCATCATCGGCTACAAACAGCTTGAAATAGCGTTACATGAAACCGGCACGCCTGCCGAAATTCACTGGCACCCGTTCGAACTGAATCCGCACATGCCGGAAGAAGGCGAGGACCTGCAACAGCACCTCGCGGCCAAATACGGGTCGACACCGGAAGACAGCCACAAAGTGCGCGCGCGCTTGACCGCAATGGGCTCCGAACTCGGCTTCAGCTTCAACTACGCCGACGACATGAGAATCGTCAACACGTTTCGGGCGCATCAACTTTTGCACTGGGCAGGAGCACAGGGGCGTGAACACGATCTGAAGATGGCACTCTTTGCCGCATGCTTTACGCATCAACAGAACGTGAATGACCCTGACGTTCTCGCCGACACGGCGGCGAGTGTCGGACTCGACCGGGATGAAGCACTCGCCGTGCTGCGCGACGCGCGCTTCGCAGATGCAGTTCGCGGCGAGGAACGCGTCTGGACAGAGCGTGGCATCCAGGGCGTTCCAGCCATGGTATTCAACGAGAAGTATCTGGTAAGCGGCGCACAGGGGATCGAGAATTTTACGTCGGTCCTGCGTCAGCTGGCGGAAGAGTTTGCCACCTGATCCAAACCGGACGGAGGAACAGCATTGTCAAAAGCGCAAGTCATCCACAAACTCGGCCCACCCGCTGCGATGCAATGGGAGGACTGGCCCGTGCCGGACCCGGCACCGGGCGAGGTTCGGTTGCGCCACACCGCAGTCGGCGTGAACTACGCGGACACCTATCACCGTGCCGGCATTTCTCATCCGTGGCCGGTGCCGCCTTGCCCGGTAGTGATCGGTTTCGAAGGCGTCGGCGTTGTCGAAGGGCTTGGCGAGGGCGTGAGCGATTTTCGGGTTGGCGAGCGCGTCGCCTACGGCATTCCACCACTGGGTAGTTACGCCGAAGTGCGAAACTACCCAACCGACAAACTACTGCACCTGCCCGACGGGCTCGACGATCGCGAGGTGGCGGCACTGCTGATGAAAGGCATGACGGCGCAGTACCTGCTGCACCGGACCTACAAGGTGCAACCGGGAGACACCATACTGGTTCACGCCGCCGCCGGCGGCATGGGACTGATTCTGTGCCAATGGGCCAAGGCTCTCGGCGCCATGATCGTCGGCACCGTCAGTACCGAAGAGAAAGCCGAAGTGGCGCGTGCAGCGGGATGCGATTACCCGGTGGTGCGCTCAAAAGAGGATTTCGTCGCCAAAGTGCGGGAAGTAACCAACGGCGAAGGCGTGGCCGTGGTCTACGAAGCCATCGGCAAGGACACACTGCAGGCCTCGCTCGACAGCCTGCGACTGATGGGTGTGTGTGCGGCCTATGGCCATGTGTCCGGGCCGCCCGATCCGGTCGATATTATTCAGGACCTTGGCCGGCGCGGTTCGTTGTTCATTACCCGGCCGGCGATCATGCACTATCTCGCCAAACGCTCCGACCTCGAATGGGCGGCGCGTGATCTGTTCAAGGCAATCGGCGACGGCATACTCGACGCCAACATCAACTACGAATACCCATTAAAGGATGCGGTGAAGGCGCACGTCGCCATCGAAAGCGGCAAAACGCTGGGCGCAACAGTGCTGATTCCATAGGTTTCGCCGATATCGAGGTACTGAGCGCCTGCACCGACAGCGATGCCCTCGGCTGACGTTGCCGCTTCCGCGATGCTGTTGCCAGTAAAGGACGCAGAGACGATTCACTCCTGCCCGCTACCCCATCGCCACGCCCAGCATGCGCCCGATCAGAAACGTCAGCGCACCGGCGCCACCACCGATCAGCAGCATGCGCAGCCCGCCCGTGAAGGCACCGCGGCCGATAAACAGGCTCAGTGTCGCGCCGACGGAGAACAGCGCAATAGCAGTCAGTCCGATTGAGATTGGCAACGCGCCGTGGTGTGCCAGCACGAGGAACGGCAGCAGCGGGATCATCGCGCCAACGGCAAATGCGAGAAAGGACGAGATGGCCGCGCCCCACGGCGATCCAAGCTCGTCCGGGTTGAGCCCGAGTTCTTCGCGCGCCAGTGCGTCGAGCGCACGATCGGGATCGGCAATGATGTCGTCAGCCATTTTCTTCGCCGTCTCGTGCGGGATGCCACGGGCTTCATAAATCAGCGCCAGCTCGCCCGCTTCTTCCTCGGGATACTGTTCGAGTTCGTCCGCTTCGAGGCCGATCTGATATTCGTACATTTCACGCTGCGAGCGCACCGACACGTATTCACCGGCCGCCATCGAAAACGCGCCGGCGAGCAGCCCTGCAATTCCCGACAGAACGATCACGCCAATGTCTGCTGCTGCGCCGGCCACACCGAGAATCAGGCTGGCGTTGGATACCAGGCCGTCATTGACACCGAACACGGCGGCGCGAAGGTTGCCGCCACCGGACAAACCGCGATGGCGCCCCTCACCGCCGGATTTTGCCCCAGGCACAAAGTGGCGCGGGTCCGACACCGCATAAAGAGACATGCCACGCACTTTCATTGCGGTGAGCAAGCTACGCGTCGAACGCGGCCCGAAGCGGCGAGTGAGCGCGGCAATGATGCGACTGCGCATGTCAGGCTCGTAGGCAGCGGGCACCGCGCCGCCTTCCTTGCGCAGGTTATCGGCCCAGATTTTCGCCTGGCTCTCGGCCTCGATCCCCAATTGCCTGAACAGCCCTTCGCGCGCCGTTCCCGCCTCACAGGCAGAGACTACGCGATACAGGTATGCTGATCGCATTTCTTCTTTCCAGCTTTCGAGCGCTTCCATTTCGATCTCTCTGTTCCTGAATTAGCCGTTCGGCATAACGGTGCGATTGCTGGCCCATTCGCGCAAGGCGTTGATCCGCTCACTGGCAACCACGGATAGCGGCCGCGTGAGCGGAATCGAATCGGTTCGGCCATGATGACTCAGGCCTTCCGTGACCGTCCACACAAACAGCGCCTGCGATTCGAGGTTGCTGATGCGCTCGAGCAAGGCAATGACACGCGCCTCCTCGTGTGTCTCGATCGCAACAATCGGAAAGCGTGAACGCAATATATCGGTCAGGTCGTGCTGATCGTTCATGCAAACCTTCTGTACTGTATCGCTTCGGCAAGATGTTGCGAACTGACTTGCGGACTTGCCGCGATATCGGCAATCGTGCGGCCAATTCGGAGCACGCGGTGATAGGCGCGTGCCGAAAGACCGAGACGCGTCAGCGCCGAGCGCACCAGTTTCTCACCGTCGGCGTCCGGCGTGCAGTGCTGCTCGGTTTCCTGCACGCCGAGCATGGCGTTGGTCTTTCCCTGCCGTGAAAGTTGAATATCGCGCGCGCGCGCGGTGCGCGCCTGCACCGCCTCACTCGACTCGCCCCACTGCTTGTTCGTGATGTCGCCTTCCGCCACCGCTGGAACTTCGATCTGGATATCGATGCGGTCAAGCAACGGTCCGGAAATGCGCCCTCGGTAGCGTGCGACCTGTTCCGGTGTACATCGGCAGCGTTCATTGAAATGTCCGAGGTAACCGCAAGGACAAGGGTTCATCGCAGCTACCAGTTGAAACCGCGCCGGGAACTCGGCCTGACGCGCTGCGCGCGACACCACGATGCGGCCCGATTCCAGCGGCTCACGCAGGACTTCAAGTACATTGCGTGCGAACTCGGGCAGCTCATCGAGAAACAGCACACCGTGCATCGCCATCGAGATCTCCCCCGGACGCGGTTGACTGCCCCCGCCGACCAATGCCACAGCAGACGCGGTGTGGTGCGGTGCGCGATAGGGGCGCTGTTTCCAGCGGCTGACATCGAACCCCTGCGAACCGAGCGACTGGATTGCGGCCGACTGCAGCGCCTCGGTTTCCGTCATCGGCGGAAGAATGCCCGCGAGCCTCTCGGCGAGCATGGTCTTCCCGCTTCCGGGTGGGCCTGCCATCAATATACTGTGGCCGCCGGCTGCAGCAATTTCGAGTGCGCGCCTGGCTTCGAGTTGTCCTTTGACGTCCGACAGATCGGCAACCACCGGGGCAACCGGCTGCGGGTTCTGGCGGTGGCAGTCGAGTTGCTCGCGCCCGGAGAGATGGGCACAAACCTCGAGCAGATTGCCGGCGCCGAAAACTTGCGCTTCGGCCACGAGTGCTGCCTCGTCGGCACTTGCGGCAGGCAGCACGAAAGCGCGCCCGGAGCCGTGCGCACGGTAGGTCATCGCAAGGGCGCCGCGTATCGGGCGTAATTCCCCGGTCAATGCAAGCTCGCCCGCAAACTCGTAGCGATCAAGCTCTTCTTTGGGCAACTGCCCCGAAGCCGCAAGTATGCCAAGGGCAATCGGCAAATCGAAGCGCCCGCTTTCCTTCGGCAGATCCGCCGGCGCCAGATTCACGGTAATGCGCCGTGCCGGGAATTCGAACTGACAATTGATCAGTGCCGAGCGAACCCGGTCACGCGCCTCCTTGACCTCGGCTTCGGGCAAACCAACGATAGTGAAGCTCGGCAGCCCCGCGGCCAGGTGCACCTCTGTGGTGACGAGCGGTGCGTCCATGCCAGACAGCGCCCGACTATAGAGAACTGCGAGCGACATGGCAGGCTGGCGGCTCAGTCTTCGGTCCGGCCGCCGAGGGCACGTTCCAGTTCGGCGACGCGCGCTTCCATCTGCGACAACTTCTCGCGGGTGCGCTGCAGAACCGACTGCTGAACGTCGAATTCTTCGCGCGTCACCAGATCGAGACGCGAAAACCAGCCCGACATCAGGGCGCGCAGATTTTTCTGCACGTCCTCAACGGGTGTATTGGCGATCAGGTCGTCAACGCGCCGGCTGATCTCATCAAACACTTTGGTATCCACAGTCTTTGTCTCCTGCGAGCGAGTGTAACAAACAGCGCCCACTCGGCTCGCCGCTCCAACCCGGTGCATCAGCGCTTCCTGCCGCACCAATCTGATGCGGCATCGCACCATTATGATTGCCCGAAATACCTTTAACTATATGATTTTACAGTATCTATGTGGATGGCACGCGGGTTGCGTAATGCACCATCGCGCTTTTGTTTTGTTCCTTCCATCTTGTAACAGGAGATATACATGTTTGCAGCAAAAAAGAATGCCATCGCCCTCGCCGCCGCGCTTGCTCTGCCCGGCGTCGCAACGGCACAAGACGCTTCGATTCCGATCAGCGCCAACCTGACGTTCACCACCGATTACGTGTTTCGCGGCATCTCACAGACCGACGAAAAATTCGCGGTGCAGGGCGGCTTCGACTGGGCCAGCGAAGGAACCGGCATTTACGCCGGCGGCTGGGCATCCAATGTTGATTTCGGCTCCGATACATCGGTGGAACTCGATGCCTACATCGGCTGGGCGAAGAGCTGGGGTGACTTCGGCATGGACCTTGGTTACCTGCACTACGACTACCCCGGTGAAAGCAGCCTGAATACGGACGAGTTATACATCAAAGGCTCGTGGAACTGGTTGTCTGCCAGCTACTACTACACCATCAGCGACGAAGCGTTCGGCATCCTCAACGCCGATGGTTCGGGATACTTCGACATCGCTGCCGAATACACCTTCCCGATGGGGCTGGCGATCGGTGGCAGCTACGGCACGACGATGTATAGCGGCACGACGTCAGGCGTCAACAACAGCGACAGTGATTACGACGACTACAAAATCTATGTCGGCTACAGCGACGCGACCTATACCGGACTCGATTACCAGCTTGCCTGGACCGACAACGATATCAATAACCCGGCTCCGATCGCTGAGGATCGGGTCTTCTTTTCCATATCCAAGAGCTTCTGAGGAAACTGCACAGGCCGATGACGTCATGTCCCCGGCCTGTCAGTAGCCGTTAACGGCGCCTCCCGGCGGATATCCCGGTTTCGTGTTGTTGCACTCAACGCGGCGGGATTTTCTGCCGGTGATAGCGCTGGCAAAAGACTGAAATTCCACCGCACCAATTCGGGGCTATACCATGATATTTCGCACCACATTGGTGCTGGTATCGTCGATCAAAAAGCCGAAAAAACCTTAATATATTGATTTTAATGTTATTTTTTGGCTGGCACGCATACTGCAAATCCACCGGCGCTGGTTTGTCCGGATCTGGTGCCCGGCAGTGAGCCGATCAAGCGCCCGCATTTTAATTCCCGGCACAAAGCCGGGCTCAACAACTATAGGCAACTGGAGACAACATGAAACTCGTGAGTGCAGTAATCAAGCCGTTCAAGCTTGACGAGGTCCGTGAGGCTCTGTCCGCCATTGGCGTACAAGGCATCACCGTGACCGAGGTCAAGGGATTCGGCCGACAGAAAGGCCATACCGAGCTGTATCGCGGTGCCGAGTACGTCGTCGATTTTTTACCGAAGGTCAAAATCGAAGCGGCAATCAAGGACGATGTTCTTGAACAGGTCATTGAAGCGATCGAAAAGTCCGCCAACACCGGAAAAATCGGTGACGGCAAGATCTTCGTTTTCGATCTCCAACAGGTTATACGCATCCGCACCGGCGAAACCGGCGCGGACGCGCTGTAAGGGAGAACAAGAATGCTCAGGAAAATTCTTTCGTGGTCGATGCTGGCAGGCATCCTCTCCGCCGCGACGCCAGCGCTGGCTCAGGACGCCCTGGATTCGGGCGACACCAGCTGGATGATTGTCGCAACAGTTCTGGTCATCATGATGACGATCCCCGGCCTGGCGCTGTTCTACGGCGGCCTGGTCAGGGCCAAGAACATGCTCTCCGTGCTGATGCAGGTCTTTGCCATTTTTGCCCTGATGTCCATCCTGTGGGCGATGTTCGGTTATAGCCTGACCTTTACCGAAGGCCCGTTCAATTCGATCTACGGTGGCTTTGGCAAATCGTTCCTGTCGGGAATTACCCCGGACTCGCTCAGCGGCACCATCCCCGAGTATGTGTTCGTCACATTCCAGCTCACCTTCGCCTGCATTACGCCGGCCCTGATCGTCGGCGCATTTGCCGAGCGCATCAAGTTCTCGGCGGTGTTGTGGTTCATGGTGTTTTGGCTGTTCCTTTGCTACATCCCGATCGCACACATGGTGTGGGGCGGCGGCTTCCTCAGCGCTGGACTCGAGGGCATGGGCTTCGCAGCCGCAATGGACTTCGCTGGCGGCACCGTGGTTCACATCAATGCAGGTATCGCGGCACTGGTCGGCTGCATCGTCATCGGCAAGCGCATCGGCTATGGCAAGGAAGCCATGCCGCCGCACAACCTGACCTTCACCATGGTCGGTGCATCGCTTCTGTGGGTAGGCTGGTACGGCTTCAACGTCGGTAGCGAACTAGCCGCCGATGGCACCGCCGGACTGGTGCTGATCAACACCCAACTGGCAACTGCTGCCGCGGTACTCGGCTGGCTCTTCATCGAGTGGATTGCACGCGGCAAGCCAACCATGCTCGGTGGCGCCTCCGGAGCGGTCGCCGGTCTGGTCGCCATTACCCCGGCATGCGCGTTCGTCGGACCAATGGGCGCAATCGTCCTCGGCGCCATCTCTGGTGTGGTCTGCTTCTGGGCAGTTACCGGGCTGAAGTCGATGTTCAACTACGACGATTCACTCGATGTGTTCGGCGTGCACGGTGTCGGCGGCATTATTGGTGCCATTGGTACGGGCTTCCTCGCCTCGACCTCATTCGGCGGTGGCGGTTACGCTGAAGGCGTGGGCATGGGCGGCCAGGTCACGACGCAGATCATCAGCGTGTTGGTGACCATCGTCTGGACAGGGGTAATCAGTTTCATCCTGTTCAAAATCATCGACGCGGTGATCGGGCTTCGGGTACCGGAAGATGAGGAACGCGAAGGCATCGACGCCACACAGCACGGCGAGGCTGCCTACCACACGTAAGGGGCTACGCCCGGGCAACAACCCGGGCGCAACCACTTTCAACGAACCCCTGCAATACCCTCCCCTTTACGGGCGCCCTTCGGGGCGCCCGTTTTTTCATCTGCGCCGACCTGATAGCACGGCCTGATCCACTGCCAGGCGAGCCCGTCACCTACAACGCGCAAAGCTTATGACGTCATCGCAATGCGCCCTCCAGCCAGCTTTGCCGGCCTGGCCCTCTGCTACAATCCGCGCACACCTGCGAACCACCCTCATTTCCTTGTCCAGGCTGTCAGACGGCCAACCACGCCGGACAGCAAAGCAGAAAGCAGTTATGAAGATTCTGTTTGTCCTCGATCCGCTTGAAACCATCAAGACCTACAAGGACACCTCCTACGCGATGATGCAGGAGGCCGTCAGCCGCGGGCACCGGCTTGCCGTGATGCAGCAGGAAGATCTGGTCTGGCATAGCGGGCAGGTGATCTGTTATGCACGGGATCTCGAACTGACGGGAAACGACAAGGACTGGTACCGAGGCGGCGAACGCCGCGCCAGTTCTCCCGGCGATTTCGATTGCATCATCATGCGCAAGGATCCTCCGTTCGACATGGAGTATGTCTACAGCACCTACCTGCTGGAAATGGCGGAAAAAACCGGCACGCCGGTATTCAACAGGCCGCAGTCGATTCGGGATTTCAACGAAAAACTGTCTATTGCCCGCTTTGCCCAGTTCACCGTGCCTACACTGGTCACCCGGCATGAATCGCTTATCCGCGATTTCGCCAACGAACATCACGACGTCATCCTCAAGCCGCTGGACGGCATGGGCGGCTCATCGATTTTCCGCTCGAGGCATGACGATCCAAACCTCGGCGTAATCATCGAAACGCTGACACAATTGGGCCAGCGTACCATCATGGCGCAACGCTACATTCCACAGATTAACGAAGGCGACAAACGCGTGCTCGTGATCGACGGCGAGCCGGTGCCGTATACGCTCGCACGCATCCCGAAGGCCGGAGAGAATCGTGGCAACCTTGCGGCAGGAGGTCGCGGCGTGGCGATGCCGATCACGGCCCGCGAACGCGAAATCGCCGAGACGATCGGACCCGAACTCAAGGAGTGCGGCCTGTTGCTGGTAGGCCTCGACGTGATAGGCGGCAACCTGACCGAGGTAAACGTCACCAGCCCGACGTGTATGCGCGAGATTCACGACCAGTCCGGTTGTAACGTTGCCGGCATGTTCATGGACGCGCTGGAACGCAACGTTGCCCGGTAACCGAATGGCCAGGCGGTGGGCGGCCGGTCCGGCGTGAGCATGACAACCCGGCAACCTGCCCCTCGTGGCGGTACAATCGGCGCAATGGCTGACCGGCATCTGTTCTGACGATGGTTGGAATACTCCTTATTACCCACGGTACTTTTGGCGAAAGCCTGATTCAGTGCGCCAGTCACGTGATGGGCGCCCGCCCGCCGCATGTCATGCAGATCGGCATCACGCCACAAGACGATCCCGAACAGATCGTGCCGCAGGCGATCAAGCTGCTGCGTACACTCGATCAAGGAAGCGGCGTGCTGGTGTTTTCCGACATTTTGGGTGCGACACCCTGCAATGTCGCGGGCCGCTTGCTCACACCGGGCAAAGTGGAAGGCGTCGCCGGCGTCAACCTGCCGATGCTGATACGCGCGCTGACTTACCGAACCGATCCGTTGCGAGTCGTTGTCGACAAGGCATTGTCCGGCGGCGCAGAGGGTGTCATACAAATACCATTCAATCAGGTGCGCAATGCTGCGTCGTGATATCGAAATTGTTAACCGCCTCGGTCTGCATGCCAGGGCTTCAGCCAAACTGACCCAGCTCGCCAGCAGTTTCCAAAGCGAGGTGTGGATGTCGCGCGACGGACGCCGCGTCAATGCAAAGAGCATTATGGGCGTCATGATGCTGGCAGCGGCAAAAGGAAGCAGCGTCGAACTCGAGACGGAAGGCCCGGACGAGCAGGCGGCAATGGACGCACTGGAGGCGCTGATCAATGACAAGTTCGGAGAAGGCGAATGACCGACTGTCATCGTCTCGTCACGAACAGGTTGCAGTGTTCTGCTTCGAGTGCAACCCGGTTATGAGCTACGCCATCAACAAGCATCACATCCAATGAACGGTGTCATCCAATGAGTTTCACCATTCATGGCGTTGGTATCTGCGGCGGTATCGCCATCGGGCGAGCCCAACTGGTGTCGCATGCGCAGCTGGAAGTCGCGCACTACGACATCCCCAAATCAAAGGTCGCAACCGAGAAATCGCGCTTCGATGCCGCGATCGCGCAGGTGCGCGAAGACCTGACGGAACTGGCCGATCACATTCCGCCCGGTGCACCGCCAGCAGAGTTCGAGGCGTTTCTCAATCTGCACCGCATGATTCTGGAAGATTCAACGCTGTCCGAGGTGCCGAAACAGCTGATCGCGTCAATGCGCTGCAACGCGGAGTGGGCGCTGAAGCTGCAGATGGACGCGTTGGTGGAACAGTTCGCCAGCATCGAAGATCCCTATCTGAGAGAGCGCAAAGCCGATATTCACCAGGTTGTCGAGCGCGTCCTCAAGGCATTGCTGGGACGCCCCGGCTATGCAGTGCGCGGCATCCCTGAAGAAAACGCGATTCTGGTGGCACACGACCTGTCGCCGGCCGATGTGCTCGTGTTCAAGCAGCATCATTTCGCGAGCTTCATCACCGATCTGGGTGGCGCAACCTCACACACCGCAATCGTCGCGCGCAGCCTGAACATTCCCTCGGTCGTGGCGCTGCACCAGGCACGCACACTGATACGCGAAAACGAAACGCTGATTGTCGACGGCGACCACGGTGTAGTCATCGTCAATCCGGACGAGTCCGTTCTTACCGAATACAGGCTGCGCCAGGGGCAGTTACAACTTGAGCGCGAGAAACTCAAACGCATCACGCGGACCAAAACCGCTACGCTGGACCAGATCGACGTCGACCTGCACGCCAACATCGAGCTACCGGAAGACGTTGCCGTGGCCAAGGAAAACGGCGCCACCGGCATCGGTTTGTTCAGAACCGAGTTCCTGTTTCTCGACCGCGGTGACCTGCCGAGCGAAGACGAACAGTTTGAAGCCTACCGTCGTGTTGCCACCGACATGGAGGGCATGCCGGTTACGATTCGTACGTTCGATCTCGGCGCTGACAAACAGGTTGAAAATTTCGGCCGGGTCGCGGCAAACCCGGCACTTGGCCTGCGCGCCATCCGTTTGTGCCTCGCCGAGCCGCGCATGTTCCACCACCAGTTGCGAGCGATCCTGCGCGCCTCGCATTACGGCAAGATCCGGATCCTCATCCCGATGCTGTCGTCAATGCACGAGATCGATCAGGCGCTGCACCTCATTGCCGAAGCCGGGGAGTCGCTCGACGCGCAGAGCATTCCGTACGATGCGAATGTGGAAGTCGGCGGAATGATCGAAGTCCCGGCAGCGGCCCTCTCGGTGAATATGTTCATGCGCAAGCTCGACTTCGTGTCGATCGGCACCAATGACCTGATTCAGTACACGCTCGCAATCGACCGCAGCGACGATGCGGTCGCGCATTTGTACGATCCACTCCATCCTGCGGTTCTTGAACTGGTTTCGCACATCATTCGCAGCGCCAACCGCGCCGGGAAACCGGTTACCGTGTGCGGTGAAATGGCGGGCGACGTGCGCCTGACGCGCTTGCTGCTCGGCTTCGGATTGCGCCAGTTCTCGATGCATCCGGCCTATTTGCTGGCCGTAAAACAGATCGTGCTTCAAACGGGCGTGTCGGACCTGGTGGGCACAACGCAAAAGATTCTGCGCAGCCACGTTTCGGACCGGATCGAAAATCTGCTGCAACAAATGAACGTCTGACGCAGCCCTGCCACCGATGCGTTTCGACTCCGACCAGCTGCCGCAGCGGCTAAAACGCGAACTAGCGCCGCTTTACGTGGTGTTCGGCGAGGAATTGTTGCTTGCGCTCGAGGCCGCGGACCGGATTCGCGCTACGGCTGCCGCCGCCGGTTTCGAGGAACGTCAGATCCTGATCGCGGAAGCGAACTTTGACTGGAGCGCGCTTCGCGAAGCAGGCCAGAGTCTCTCGCTATTTGCCAGCAAGCGGGTGATCGATCTGCGCATACCCTCCGGCAAGCCGGGAAGGAATGGCGCGGATGTGCTCGTTGAATACTGCGCGTCACTGCCAGCGGACACCTTAACCGTGGTCAGTCTGCCGGGGCTGGACCGGCAGGCGTTGGGCTCACGCTGGTTCGGCGCGCTGGAAAAAGCGGGCGAAACCGTTCACGCCAAGGCGATTACGCGGGATCGGCTCCCGGAATGGATTGCGCAACGTCTGGCGCAGCAGGAGCAGAGCGCTTCGCGCGAAACGATCGCGTTCATCGCCGACCGCGTCGAAGGCAATCTGATGGCGGCACATCAGGAAGTGCAGAAACTGGCGCTGCTGTTTGCACCCGGAGAGTTGCCTTTCGACGATGTCCGGAATGCGGTGCTCGACGTCGCACGGTTCGACGTATTCGAGCTAGGCACAACCATACTGCGAGGCCAGCGCAGCCATTTCCTGCGCATGCTGGACGGCCTGCGGGGCGAAGGTGCAGCCGTGCCACTGGTGCTGTGGGCAGTTGCAGAGGAAGCAAGAGCAATGAGCCGGGTCCGAAGCCTGGTCGATCAGGGCACTTCGCTGCCACAGGCAATGCGTGAAGCCCGTATCTGGGGAGCGCGCCAGAAATTCCTGCCGCAGGCACTGCGCAGACTCGACCAGCAGCAGTTACTGCTCGCGCTGACCAAGGCAGCGCACGTCGACAGAATGGCAAAAGGGCTGTCGAAAGGCGATGTCTGGGACGCCTTGCTCGACCTTGGAATGACGCTAATGCCGCAGGGCTAAGCCGACAGCGAACCTCCGGAACGACGAATCGCTGTAAAATCCCGGCATATCGTCGAGTAAGCATTCCATGGATATTCAGTCCTACATGTACGGCATTGGCCGTGACGCACGCGTTGCTGCACGAGAGCTTGCGCGCGCCGAAACGCACGCCAGGAATCTGGCACTCGAAACGATCGCCGTGGCGATCGAGCGCAACAGCGCGCAACTGCTTCAGGCGAATGCCAAAGACGTCGAGGCCGCAAAGGCCAAGGGTCTGGACGCGGCAATGGTTGACCGCTTGACACTGAACGAGAAGAGCGTTGCCGCAATGGCCGAAGGCTTGCGCCAGATTGCGCAGCTACCTGACCCGGTCGGTGAAATCAGCAACATGCGCTATCGCCCGAGCGGCATTCAGGTCGGACATATGCGTGTCCCGCTCGGCG
>Ga0316194_10001580_pt1 | contig 15740 bp, 13 predicted proteins | sample CroRivsedime1_MG_FD_204936 | JGI IMG/M metagenome (GOLD analysis project Ga0316194, IMG submission 204936) | Coastal sediment microbial communities from Maine, United States - Cross River sediment 1 | ecosystem: Environmental > Aquatic > Marine > Coastal > Sediment | place: USA: Maine...
AAGCCGGAGTGACGACGGAAACCGTGCAATTACGTTGCGCCAGTGCCACAGGAACCTCGCGTAGCACGTCGCCGATACCCCCAACCTTGCCACCGGGCAAGGCACCATTTTCTGCGGCAACCATCAGGATATGCGTCATCAGGTCACCACGTCCGGGCTACTGCGACCGGTGTAATGTTCAATCTCGGCAAGCTGGCCGGCGAGGCTGATCAATTCACCTAGCGCCGTTTGCGGGTCCTGCGCTTGTTTTGCAGGATCGGTTTCATGGCCTTCGATATAAACCCGTAACGTGGCACCTTCGGTGCCGGTACCTGACAGTCGATAAATGATGCGCGCCCCACCGCGCATCAGGATACGCAGACCCTGTTGCTGGCTCATGCTGCCGTCAACCGGATCGGTGTAACTGAAGTCGTCGGCGAGCTCGATCTCATAACTACCCAAGCGTTGCCCTGCCATTGCATCGATTTGCTGACGCAAGGCTTCGATCAACGACTGTGCCGAGTCGCTGGCCACGGCCTCGTAATCGTGTCGGGTATAGTAGTCGCGTCCGTATTGGCGCCAGTGCTGCTGCACGATATCGGCGACCGACTCACCCCGGACAGCGAGAATATTCAGCCAGAACAGGACCGCCCAGAGCCCATCTTTCTCGCGCACATGACTGGAACCGGTACCGAAAGACTCTTCACCGCACAGCGTGATCTTATCGGCGTCGAGCAGGTTGCCGAAAAATTTCCAGCCGGTCGGTGTCTCGAAGCAGGGAATCTTGAGCGCAGCCGCAACGCGATCCACCGCCTGGCTGGTCGGCATCGAGCGTGCCACACCCGAGAGTCCGTGGCGATAGCCCGGTACCAGTGTAGCGTTGGCGGCCAGCACCGCAAGGCTATCGCTCGGGGTCACGTAGAAGTTCGCCCCAAGAATCATGTTGCGATCCCCGTCACCATCCGACGCTGCGCCAAAATCGGCCGCTGCGCTGCCGCTCAGGCAACGCTGCAATTCTGTTGCATGGGCGAGGTTGGGATCGGGGTGTTCACCACCAAAGTCCGGCAATGGCCGGCCACGCATGACACTGCCTTGTGGCGCGCCTAGCAGTTGTTCCAGGATCCTGTGGGCGTAAGGCCCGGTAATCGCGTTCATGCCATCGAAGCACATGCTGAAAGTTCCGCTGGTCAGTAGCGCCCGGATTTGCTCAAAATCGAACAATTGCTCCATCAGCTGCGCATAATCATCAACGGGGTCGATAACTTCGATATGCATGTCGCCAAGCGATTGGCTACCGATGCGGCCGAGGTCGACATTTGCCGAATCGAGAATATGGTATTGCCCGATCTCACGGCTTTGCTGAAAGATGGCGTCAGTCAATTCTTCGCTGGCCGGGCCACCGTTAGCTGCATTGAATTTAATGCCGAAATCAGCATCGGCACCGCCAGGATTATGGCTGGCGGACAATATAATACCGCCAAAGGCCTGGTATTTGCGGATTATGCAGGACGCGGCCGGGGTGGACAGGAGTCCGTTTTGTCCCGCAATCACTCGGCTAAATCCGTTCGCGGCAGCCATCTTGATAATCGTCTGCAGGGCCTCGCTGTTATAAAAACGGCCGTCGCCACCGACCACCAGGGCCTTGTTGGCGAAGCCGTCAGTACTGGTTACGGTAGCGTCGAAAATCGACTGCACAAAATTTTCCAGGTAATGCGCTTGCTGAAACACGCGCACTTTTTTGCGCAGGCCGGAAGTGCCTGGTTTCTGATCGCCAAACGGTTGCGTGGCTATCGTTTCACAACTCGTCACGTCAGTTTACCTTTGTAGGTGGGTTGCCTGGTGCAACATATCGGGTGTCACCAGCACCACGCCTTTTTCGGTGACGCGAAAACCGCGCTTTTTGTCCTCTTCGCGATCTTCCCCGATCACCATGCCTGCTTCAATGGTGCATCCTCGATCGATGATAGCTTTATTGATACGGGCGTTGCGGCCGATTTCGACATCGGGAAGTATGACGCTGTCGATAATTTCAGCGTAGGAATGGATCCGCACATTGGAAAACAGCAGCGAGCGCTTGACCAGGGCACCCGAAATCACGCATCCACCCGAAACCATCGAGTCGATCGCCATGCCGCGCCGATCTTCCCGGTCAAACACGAACTTGGCCGGCGGTAATTGCACCTGGTGCGTCAGGATCGGCCAGCCCTGATCGTAAAGGTTCAATTCCGGCGTCACGTTGACGAGCTCCATGTTAGCTTCCCAGAAGGCGTCCAGGGTACCGACATCGCGCCAGTAGGCGCGTTCGCCGGTGTCCATGTCGCGAAACGGATAAGCATATACCTGATACTTTTCGATAATCGACGGGATGATGTCCTTGCCGAAATCGTGCGAGGACTTCGGGTCGTCGGCGTCCTTGATTAACTGCTCGTAGAGAAAATCGGTGTTGAACAGGTAATTACCCATCGAGGCCAGGCAGAGTCCTGGTTGGCCGGGTATTGGTGCTGGATTGGCGGGTTTTTCATTAAATTCAACGATGCGACCGGATTCATCGACCGTCATTACGCCAAACGCGCCGGCCGCTTCCTCGATCGGCACTTCGAGACAGGCGATTGTCATGTCGGCCTTGCTTTCGACATGCGTGGCGATCATCTCACCGTAGTCCATTTTGTAAATATGATCACCCGACAAAATCAGCACGTATTCGGGTTTATGCGTACGCATAATGTCGAGATTTTGATAGACCGCGTCGGCAGTGCCCTGGTACCACTCGCCACCGGCGCGTTGCGAGGCGGGAAGAATCTCTACGAACTCATCGAGTTCACTGTCAAACCGGGTCCAGCCACGCACCAGGTGGCGGATCAATGAATGCGCCTTGTACTGGGTTAACACACCAATGCGGCGAATCCCGGTGTTGATGCAGTTCGATAGCGGGAAGTCGATGATGCGGAATTTACCACCGAATGGCACCGCTGGTTTGGCGCGCCAGTCGGTCAGCTCGTAAAGTCGAGAGCCACGGCCCCCGGCAAGCACCAACGCCAGAGTTTGCCGCGTGAGACGGCTAACGAAGCGGGTATTATTCTGTGTATTTATCATGGGATCACTTATCCTGGAATTGATCGACTGCTGGTTTACCTCGGCAAACTAATGCACCTGCGGAACGTATCATCGCTAGCTTAATCACAAAATGGTACTAGGTTAACGGAAAAAAGATACTTCGGGGGACATGAACAATATTAATGGGCGTTTTGAATTGCAGCTAATACACCGCGGGGTGGCTTGCCAAATTCCGCAACAGTGGTAACAAAGGGCGACCTGGATTGCCCTGAATTAGTGCAGGCGGCAGTAAACAACCCGACCCGGGTTCAAGCATCGTAAGTCGAGGAGGCGGTGTTGCCGCCACGACCAGTCCAGTTGGTATGAAAGAATTCACCGCGAGGCCGGTCGATGCGTTCGTAGGTATGTGCGCCAAAATAATCCCTTTGCGCCTGCAGCAGGTTGGCGGGCAAACGCTCCGAGCGGTAGCCATCGAAATAGCTAAGCGCGGAGGTTAACGAGGGCGCAGCGATACCGTGACAAACTGCAGCCGCCACCACGCGCCGCCAGCTGGCTTGTGCAGTTTCGACTTTTCCCCGGAAGTATTCAGATAACAATAAATTCGACAGGCCCGGGGTTTCGTCAAAGGCCTCTTTTATTCTGCCGAGGAAAACCGAGCGAATGATACAGCCACCCCGCCACATCAGGGCGATGCCGCCATAATCCAGATTCCAGTCGTACTCCTTCGCAGCTTCGCGCATGAGCAGGTAACCCTGCGCATAAGAAACGATCTTGGCGGCAAGCAGGGCTTGTCGAATATCTTCGATAAAGGCCTGCCTGTCCCCCTCGAAGTTTCGTTCAGGGCCATTCAGCACCCGCGATGCCTGCACCCGCTCTTCCTTTTGCGAGGATAAAAAACGCGCAAACACCGCCTCCCCGATAAGAGTCAGCGGAACTCCAAACTCGAGGGCTGATATACCGGTCCATTTGCCGGTTCCTTTCTGGCCAGCGGTATCGAGGATTTTCTCAACCAGGGGCTCACCGTCCTCTTCGTAGGCCAGAATATCGCGTGTAATCTCTATCAGATAACTGTCGAGCTCGCCCTCGTTCCAGCTGGCAAAGACTTTATGCATCTCACTCGGGGACATGCCCAACAGCTCTTTCATGATTTGATACGCTTCACAGATTAGCTGCATATCACCATACTCGATGCCGTTGTGAACCATCTTGACAAAGTGGCCCGCGCCCCCGTCGCCGATCCAATCGCAGCAAGGGGTGCCATCTTCGACCCGGGCCGCGATGCTCTGCAAGATCGGTTTGACCGATTCCCAGGCAGCCGGCGATCCGCCCGGCATAATGGATGGACCGGTCAAAGCGCCTTCTTCCCCACCGGAGACGCCGGTGCCGATAAACAGCAGACCTTTGCTCTCCAGGTACCCGGTTCTGCGGATGGTGTCCGCGTAATGTGTGTTACCGCCATCGATTACGATATCGCCGGGATCGAGGTGCGGGATCAATTGTTCGATAAAATCATCGACGGCTTGCCCGGCTTTCACCATCAACATGATCTTGCGCGGGGACTCGAGGGATTCCACCAACGCCTCGAGGGTTTGAGCCCCCCGTATATTCTTGCCCGCAGCACGACCATTGATAAAGTTGTCGACTTTATCTGTCGAGCGGTTATAAGCGGTCACGGTGTAACCCTTGCTTTCCATGTTCAGGATCAGGTTTTCACCCATTACAGCCAGGCCTACCAGGCCGATATCGGAAAGTTTTTTCATATTTCGAGGGCTCGTCACCGGTTGATCACGGCATAGTACCACTGGCTTGTTCCAACCAATATAAAAGATGAATATTCGCTTTTTAAAATTTTTGACAGGCCCTGTTACCAGGCGGTTGAGGTTTACGGGTTGCGATCAATAATGCTACTTTCACCGTTTGATCACCTGTTGAGTAAAGCATGTTATACAAAACCAGCGAGCATCATGGCCTGTAGTAACTATTGTACTATCGGGGTTATCAGGCCGGCGATACGAATCCGTGCACGACAAAAGTAACCCACCCCCGCCCGTTAAGACCCGCGAAGACTTGCGCGCGGCATCGTTATCGAAAGCGATAGATGCGATCGGGCAGGCCAGTTTTCTGCCCAACCTGCTCGATTACCTTCGCGTCGATGTCCCTTTCGTCGGTATCCTGCTACTGCTGCTCGACCAGAAAAACAGGCCTCATCATATTTACGATACGATCCGCAGCACGTTTCGCATCAACCTGGATATGTACCTCGATGGTGTCTACCAGCTGGATCCGTTTTACACCCGCTTTTGCAAACACAAGCGCACCAGTGCAATGCTGATCCGGGACGTCGCCCCGGATCGCTTCCAGCTCACCGAGTACTATCGACGCTATTACAGGAACATCGAATTGCGCGATGAACTGGCAATCTTTACGGATTTACGCGATGGCCGATACCTGTTCTTTTCAATCGGACGCCGCGGCGCCGAGCCCCGCTTCAAGCCTAAGGAATTGAACGCGATAAAGCGCGATTTACCGGTCATGGCGTCGCTTTGCCGGCAGCATTTTGGCGAATCTTCATATAACCAGGAAAGCCTGTCGGGAGGCGTGGACGAACAACGCCTGGAATTCGCACTGGAACGATTTGGTGAAGAGGCGCTGACGCCACGCGAACATGAAGTGGCGGTCTGTATTCTCAAGGGGCATTCGTCGAAGTCACTAGCACGTGAAATCGATATCAGCCCCGAAACCGTGAAAATTCATCGCCGAAATATTTATCGCAAGCTCGACATATCGTCACAAAGCGAACTTTTCCTCAAGTTTTTGAATACCTTAGGCTAGTTGTTCCGCATTAACCCTTTTAGGTTATATACAGCTTACCCGCATCGAAACTAAGCTGCTGTGCATAATAATCAGCAATACCGGGGAGCAGACGTGTCGAAACCGACGGCAACCGCCGCCATCGATATCCGTGAAACATCCAAGATCTACGGCAATGATCGCGCCAGCGGTGTGGTCGCCCTGGACGAGGTTTCGCTGGTCATCGAAGACAATGAATTTTTCACGCTACTGGGGCCATCCGGTTGCGGCAAGACCACCCTGTTGCGCTTGATCGCCGGATTCGAACAACCCACGCATGGCGAGATCGTTCTGTTCGGCGAGCACCTGGAAGGCCTGCCGCCGTACAAACGCCCCGTCAATACCGTATTCCAGCATTACGCACTATTTCCGCACATGACGGTGGCTGAAAATATCAGCTTCGGCCTGGAAATGCTCGACAAGCCAGCATCCGAAATTTCATCCGTGGTCAAGGAGGTGCTTGGCCTGGTGCAGATGGATCATCTCGCCGATCGCAAGACCGATCAGCTCTCCGGCGGCCAACAGCAACGCGTCGCGCTGGCACGGGCACTGGCACCGAAACCCAAGGTACTGCTACTCGACGAGCCACTGTCAGCACTCGATTTCAAGCTGCGCAAGGAAATGCAGGTCGAACTGAAACGCCTGCAGAACGAAACCGGGATTACGTTTATTTTCGTAACCCATGACCAGGAAGAAGCATTGACCATGTCTGATCGCGTCGCGGTCATGCGCGATGGCCTGATCCTGCAGGTGGGTACACCAAGTGAAATTTACGATCGACCCGCACGGCGCTTCGTCGCTGATTTTATCGGCGACATCAACATTCTCAAGGGCAGCATTGTCAGCCGGAACGGTTCGCGCGCAAAGGTAAAACTCGAGGCCGGACACGAGGGAGAAGCGGGCCTGCCGACAAATGCGGAAAGCCTGGGGCAGGAAGTCAGCATCGCAATTCGGCCCGAGCAGCTCAGTTTCGTCACCGAGGCAGCAGCAGCGCACCTGTCGGGCGCGATTGAGCATATATCCTATTTCGGTTCGGGTTTTGACTACCAGATCCTGATGCCGACTGGCGAAAAAGTCATGCTGCAATCACAAAATCGCGGCGGCGAAAATCTGGCCTTCCAGTTAGGGGACCAGGTACACATCGCGATTAGCGACAACAGCATGCAGATTCTGGCGGACTGACGGGAAACGGGATGACTGATCAGCCGACAACCCCTGTCCCGCTTTCCAGCAGTGTTGTCGCCGAGGCAAAACGCCTGCGTAACGCGCGCTACGCATTGCTGGCGCCCGGCATACTGACGATCTTCTGCATCGGCATTATGCCGCTTTCAATCGTACTGGTTTATTCCTTTCTTGAACCCGGCGATTTTGGCGGGGTCAGCTGGGTGTTGTCGTTCGACGCCTATGTCCAGCTAATGTTCGAAGAAGATATCTTCGATGGAACCCTGTCGTTTACGACCGATTACATGGAGATATTCATGCGCTCGGTCAGTCTGGCCCTGTTTACCACCGTCGCCTGCCTGCTGGTCGGTTTTCCAACCGCCTATTTTATCGCCACCCAACCACCGGCGCGGCGCAACGCATGGCTGTTCCTGATCACGATTCCATTCTGGACCAACCTGCTGATTCGCACCTACGCGATGCTGCTGATTTTGCGTGACCAGGGGGTCATTAACCTTTCGTTAATCGAAACAGGCTTGATCGACAGTCCGATCCCGATGCTGTATACCGATTTCGCCGTATGCCTGGGGCTGGTTTATGCCTACCTGCCGTTCATGGTACTGCCCATTTTCGCCAGCCTCGAAAAGCTCGATTTTCGCCTCGTCGAAGCCAGTTACGATCTCTACGCGACCCGCTTCAAGGTGCTGAAACGCATCATAATCCCACTGGCCAAACCCGGCATTGCGGCGGGCTGTATCCTGGTTTTGATCCCGAGCCTGGGTGCATTCATCACCCCCGCCCTGCTTGGCGGCGGCAAGTCATTGATGCTCGGCAACCTGATCGAACTACAATTCGGGCAGGCACGAAACTGGCCCTTCGGCTCGGCGATCGCGCTGGTACTGATGGTAATGGTCATGCTGTCGCTGATTTTCTACCTGCGTTTTGGCGCAAAAAAGGGGACGCCGGCGCATGGCTAACCCCGCGGCAACGACTACACGCAAACCGGGCAAGTCTATCGATCTGAAGTACCAGCCCGGCTTTTCGCAGATAGCCTGGTTTTGTATTGTGGTGCTGTACGCACCGATCGCGGTGCTGGTTATTTTCTCCTTCAACGAAAATCGTTCGGTCACGGTCTGGACCCAGTTCAGCCTCGACTGGTATATCAAGGCCTGGAACAACGAAGGCATCCAGCATGCGGCGCTGGTATCGCTGGAGGTAGCGTTAGTGGCGATGATTTTATCTACCATCATGGCGACCATGGCGGCACTGGTTACGACCCGCACAGACTCTTATCGCGGCCTGAATTCGGCCATCGCGGTGATCAACCAGCCACTCATGGTGCCCGAAATTGTAACCGCGGTCGCCACCCTGATCTTCTTCGCCATTATCAAGCAGTTGACCGGGGTGAGCGGTATCGGTTACCTGATCGCCGCACATACCGCTTTCTGCATTCCTTTCGCCTATATGCCGATACGCGCCCGGCTCGAGGATATGAACCTGAGCCTCGAACAGGCCGCGGCAGACCTTTACGCCCCCCCCTTCAAGGTTTTCCGGCGCGTAACCCTGCCCTTGATGATGCCCGGAATCGCGGCGGGTGCGATGCTGGCATTTATCGTCTCGCTCGATGACGTGATCATCACGTTGTTCGTGGCGGGTCCAGGTGAAACGACTCTGCCCCTGTATATCCTGGGTCAGATCAGACGTGGTGTGACTCCTGAAATCAACGCGGTATCAACCGTGTTTGTGGGAATTTCAGTCATTCTCGTCACCTTGATTTTTCTGTTCGGGAAAGATAGGAAAAAGTAGATGGAAGCAACAAATCACAAGTGATCGTGAAAAAAAAGTGAAACACAATAGTAGTAACAACTAACTGAGGTTAAGCAAATGAAAAGCAAAATAGTAACGATGATCATGGCCATGGGCCTGACTTTTACGGCAGGCAGCGTGTCTGCCGCCGGAGAACTGCATATCTATAACTGGGGTAACTACACCAACCCGGAGATGATTGAAAAGTTCGAAAAGATGCACGGCGTCAAGGTAACCATCGATGGTTACGACTCGAATGAAACCATGTTGGCGAAGGTCGAACAGGGTGGCTCGGGTTACGACATCGTCGTGCCCGGTGACTACATGATCGCGATCATGCTCAAAAAAGACCTGCTCGAACGCGTCGAGCCCAACAAGATGTCAAACTTCAAGAACGTCGACAAGAAATGGGTTGATGTTTACTGGGATGAAGGTCGCAACTACTCGATTCCCTACCAGTGGGGTACCACTAATTTCACCGTCGATTCCACCGTTTACAAGGGTGATGTCAACACCCTGGCGCTGCTGTTTGATCCGCCAGACGAATTGAAAGGTCGCATCAACATGCTGAAAGACATGAACGATGTCATCAACGCCGGCCTGCGCTACCTGAATTACCCGCGCTGCAACGCCAATAAAGCTCAGCTGAAAGAACTCAACGCCATGTTGATCAAGGCAAAAGCGAACTGGCGCACCATGGATTACTCGGTAATCGAGAAGCTGACTTCCAAGGACGTCGACCTGTCACAGAGCTGGAACGGCGCCGCCAAGCGTGCGCGCAAGGACCGCCCCGAACTGGTTTACTCCTATCCGAAAGAAGGTTTCACCGGCTGGATGGATAACGTCGCGGTACTCAAGGGTGCGCCTAATCTGGAAAACGCAAAACTGTTCATGAATTTCATGATGACTCCGGAAGCCGCCGCCCTGACTTCCAACTTTGCCAACTACGCAAACGGCATCGTGGGCAGCGAGCCGATGATGAACGCAGACCTGACTTCCGCACCGGAAATCGTCATGCCAGCGAGTGCACCGGCGCCTGAGTTTGTACCACCATGCTCACAGGAAGTGACCGACCTTTACGCCAAGATCTGGACAAATCTTAATAAATAGGCTCCTCGGTACTGGGCGGGAGCGAGGTTTGCTCCCGCCCCGTTTTCGATGCCTGTTGGATTTTGCTCATGGATAAATCTCCACTCAAACCCAGAACGGCCCTGGAGCTGGGCATCATGCGCGGCTTTCCGCCACCGCCTGAAAAACGCCCCGACCTGACCAACTGGGACCTGGCGCCGTTCAATCGCTGGTCGTTCATGAATATCCGCAATCTGTTCCCGACCGTGGATGTCAAGGCGGATTACAACAATGTTCAGGCTCTACCCGGCGCGTTGCAGGATCTGTCGGCAATTTCATTTCACGATCATGCGGGTAAAACGAAAACAATTTCCGCGTATCTCGACAGCAGTTATACCGACGGTTTCCTGGTATTACACAGAGGTAAAATCGTTACCGAAAAATATTTCAATAACATGCAAGCGGATACGCCGCATTTGTCGCAGTCCGTTGCCAAGTCTCTGGTCGGCAGCCTGGCCGGCATCCTGCAGGACCAGGGGCTGATCGACCCGGATGAGCCAATCGTAAAATATGTACCGGAACTGAAGCGCTGCGGCTACCGGGACGCGAAGTTATCGCATGCGTTGAATATGACCAGTGGCGTGCGCTTCGTCGAGGATTACAACACGCCTGGTTCCGATATGACGCGAATCGATATCGCCTCGGGCTGGCGCCCGGTTCCCGATGACGAAATGCAGCTGACCATTCGCGACATTATCCCGACCCTGCCAAAAATCAGGGAGCACGGTAAAGTTTTTAGTTATAAATCAGTGGAAACCGACGTCGTCGCCTGGGTACTCGAACGCGCTGCCAATAAATCACTCGCCGAACTGACAAGTGAACTGATCTGGAAAAAAATAGGCGCCGAGCACAATGCTTTCTTTACTGTCGACCGCGCCGCAACCGCCCTGGCCAACGGCGGCTTCAACGCCTGTTTGCGTGATTACGTGCGCTTTGGCCTGATGATGCAAAACAGCGGTAAAGTAGGCGCGACACAAGTCCTGTCCGAAAGCTGGATCGATGAATGCGCGCGCGGTGACAGTAGTGTTTATGGCGCCCCGTATACCGACGTCTGCCCTGATGGCGCTTACGGTAACTTCTGGTGGCTTAACAATATAACCACAGGTGACTTCGTAGCACGAGGCGTGTTCGGTCAAATGATGTATGTAAACCGCGCAACTGAATTAACCATTGTCAAACTGTCGACCTGGCCGGATTACGTCATCACCGACTTCACCAAAGACAGCCTTGCTGCCTTCCGTGCCATTCAAAACCACTTATCCTGAAGACTGACGCTGCGGCTTTAATCCGCACCAGGCATAGCGTACTACTGTTCCCCGACCCTGCCGCGCAGAAGCTTGGTCCTGCCGCGTTGCGTTTTGCTATCCATGCGCCTTTTTTGCGAATTTTTGGTCGGCCTGGTCGGCTTTCTTGCCTTCTGCACCACCGCCACCGTTTTGATCAGCTCCTGTAATCGCTCGAGCGCGGCCTGGCGATTCTTTTCCTGGGTACGGTACTGCTGAGCCTTGATAATTATCACGCCCTCCTTGCTGATGCGTCGGTCGCGCAGTTCCAGCAGGCGCTGCTTGTAATCATCGGGCAGTGACGACGCATTGATATCGAAGCGCAGATGAATCGCCGAAGATACCTTGTTGACGTTCTGACCGCCGGCACCCTGTGCACGAATTGCAGACAGATCGATCTCTTCATCGGGAATAGCGACATTACGCGAGATTGGTAACACAGCAGGGATTATCTCAAAATGGTAAAACTGGATTATAGCGGAGGAGCCCGCAGTAAGTGACGACAGGATTAAACGCTTGAACATAAATGTGCCTTGTTTAACATAGCCTGGAAATAGCTCATCAATTCAACCTGCAGCAGGCTGTGGTCGCAAAATCAAAGGCAGCGCCAGGTAGCGTGCCAAAAAAACCCTGCTTTATGGATACGGAAACTGAAATGTCATTTTCACTGGGTATCGGCTCGAACATACGCAAATCCCCCTACTTCGACGCCACCATGGCCGACGGGGTGCAATCTTTTTCGGTTTACAACCACATGTACCTGCCAGCCCATTTTGGCGATCCGCAGGCCGAGTATGAGCGCCTGATCAATGGCGTGGCCATGTGGGATGTCGGCGCCCAGCGCCAGGTCGAGTTGCTGGGTCCCGACGCCGGGCAGCTGGCGCAATATATTTGTGCGCGCGATATATCAGATACCGCAATCGGGCAGGGTCGATACGTCCCGATATGCAATCACGACGGCATTCTGATCAATGACCCGGTGCTATTGAAACTGTCCGCGGAACAATTCTGGCTATCGATCGCCGATAGCGATATCGAGCTCTGGGCCAGCGCGATTGCAGCCGAACGGGGCCTCGAGGTGCGAGTCTCCGAACCCGACGTATCGCCGCTGGCGGTGCAGGGGCCGAAAGCCGCGCCGCTGATCGCGCAGCTGTTCGGGGACTGGATACACGAGCTTAAGTATTTCTGGTTCCGCGAAACTAGCCTGCAGGACATTCCCCTGGTGCTGGCACGGTCCGGCTGGTCCAAACAGGGGGGATTTGAACTCTACCTGCGCGATTCCAAATATGGCAATGAATTATGGAACCTCGTCAGGGAGGCAGGCTCCCGCTATGGAATCGGCCCGGGCGCACCCAATGATGTCGAACGCCTGGAGAGCGGGCTCCTCTCCTACGGGGCCGATGCCCGCGCACAGACCCACCCGGCCAACCCGTTCGAACTCGGGCTGGGCAAACTGGTAGATCTCGACGGACCCGATGATTTCGTCGGTAAACAGGCATTGTTAAAAATCAGGGCCAACGGTGTTAAACGTCGTCTTACCGGTTTTATTATCGAGGGTAAGCCCGTACCTGGCAGCGAGCACCCGGTGCCGGTCGCAGAGAATGGCATCGAAGTGGGTTCGATCGGTGAAATGGCCTGGTCGTCTCGACTGGGCAAGAATATCGCCATCGGCATCATCAGCAACGAGCTCGCCGACAACGCGGATAACCTGGCTATTTCGATTAACAACGAACCACGTGTCGTGACCATAACCGCTTTACCATTCATCAGGTAAATACAAATCCCGACTTTACGAGACCTGGCATCTACTCGCTGGACGCAATCTTTGACGCAACGAACTGCCCCGACTAGTGCTTCTTGCGCCGCGCCTTCTTTGCCTTGTGTGCCGACGGATGGTGCGTTGGGGAGGAACCGAACTTCGCCAGCCTGATTTTCTTTTTGCGACGCTTTTCGAGGAAAACCAGAATCGTCATAATCACTACCAGCCCTCCGACAGGATAGATCCACGACAGGATATGAGAGAAACCCAGGGAACCTTCGACGAACTGACCATCGACGAAATTCGCCTCGTGTATTCGTGCCGAGGTAGTGTCCTCCGGGTCAAAAGTAACCTGCAGCTCGGCCTCGTACGGCCCGGCGCGAAGCTTGATGACACGACGGTAATCCTCATTATGCAGGTGCAAATGCATGGAGTAGTAACCATCGGCGTTGGTCTTGCCACTGCCAAGTGACTCGCCGTCCGCGGACGCCTGAACGGTTATATTATCGATCCCCTGCTGCTGGGCATTAAGCACATACCCGCGAATGTTATAGCGATGATCAGGCTCGTGGTCAGCCCGGACGCTGGTGAACAGCAGGCATCCGGCGATTACAGAAATAATGATTACTCTCATCAGTGTTCGACTCCGGCGAATTACTGGCGACAGCGAAATTATACAAGAGTAAGGTATCGGTTTTGATTTATTTGCTGCCCGCCTGTCCTGCCTTGATACATGCAGCAGCCACATTTCCCTGACAGAGAAGATTAAAGGAGAGCGACAACATGACTAACGGCATCGGTGGTTCTACGGCTGAACGGGAGCTCGCTGCACTCTCCTCGATGCGTGAGCGAGCGGTTCCGATCGGCCTCGAGGAGTATGGAGATCGTCTGCAAAAGGTACGTGAGTTGATGCAAAACGCTGGCATCGATGCACTCTACCTCGATGCCACGACCAGCCTGCGCTATTTCACCGGCATGCAATGCTATGCGAGTGAACGCCTGCATGGCGCGATCGTGTCGGTCAGCGGCGAGTTGATTTATGTCTGCCCGACTTTCGAAGAGCAGAAGACACGCGCCGAGATGGTGGTCGAGGGGGACTTTGCTTTATGGGAGGAACACGAAGATCCGACTGAACTGGTCGCCAGCAGTGCCCTGAAATGCACTGATAAATCGACTTGTACGCTCGCCATCGATCATCAGACACCATTTTTCACCGCGAGCCGCCTGCAGGGCGCGAATATGAAACTGAACATCGTCAATGGTGAAGATTTGATCGCGCAATGCCGCCGGATCAAGTCTGCCAGTGAACTGGCGCTACTGACCCAGGCCAAGGCCATCACCCTGCGCATTCATCAACTGGCGGGACGGATACTCCAGGCCGGCATCGATACCCGCGATGTGCAGGCGTTTCTGGACGCGGCCCATATCGCCTGCGGGATGGATGGACGTTCCACCTTCAAGATCGTGTTGTTCGGCGAGCCAACCGCCTATCCACATGGCGTGCCTTACCCGCAAACCCTGGCAGTAAACGACATGGTGCTGATCGATACCGGGGCCACCCTGCACGGCTATAACTCGGACATCACGCGCAGCTATGTATTCGGCGAAGCCGATGCGCGCCAGCGCGAGATCTGGGAGCTGGAACAGGCCGCACAGCTCGCCGCGTTTGACGCGGCCCAGATCGGCGCACCCTGCTCGGCGCCGGATCTCGCCGCGCGTAAAGTAATAACAGCCGCGGGTTTGGGCCCCGATTACAGGGTCCCGGGACTGCCACATCGCACCGGACACGGTGTCGGCCTCGATGTGCACGAACATCCGTACATCGTCAAGGGCAACGATTTGCCACTCGCGCCCGGGATGTGTTTTTCCATCGAACCAATGATTTGCAGCTATGGCGAGTTTGGCGTACGCCTGGAAGACCATGCCTACATCGCCGATGACGGCCCGCGCTGGTTTACGCAACCGAGCGAATCGATCGGGAATCCGTTTAATCTTTAGTCAATCAGCCCGAATCCGAAACATCCAGAGGGGCATTCAGCGCTGCTATTTTCAGGCCGGGCTCCCATTTAATCGTCGATCGAACCGAATCTGGTCATCCGGGACCGGCATGAATTCGGACCCGATTACGACAAGACAATTATGGCCTGGTGGCATAATTTTGATCAAAGCTGGCCTGAATTAAGAGACAAGTATGACCAACGATTTTACCGCATGTAGCGATACTACCTGCATTCCTGTGCCGGTTTGTTCAGATCTGGCCAGGGCCAGCTTGGGCAAATCATTTTAACCAAACGGGCATTACCGGATTATCAATCTTACCGTCCCTGTGAACCCGGCTAGACGGCAATTTCAATTTTCGGATAAACTACCATGCGTCTGACAATTACCCGAAGTCCATAGGTGAGCAACCCTCCTTTGACCGATACAACGATTGAGCAGGAAATCTCAATTGAGAATGTAGACCATCAGCAACGCTATATCGCCGTCACCTGGAAAGACGGACATTGCAGCAAGTTTCACCATATCTGGCTGCGCGACAACTGCACCTGTGCCGAATGCGGTGACCGCAGCGGCGGCCATCGATACCTGGAACTGGGTAGCATAGACCCCGACATTAGCCCCGACGAGGCTTCTGTCGAGGATTCCGGGTCGCTACACATCAGGTGGCACGGGGATGGTCATATAACCCGCTACTCACCTGCCTGGCTGCGCGAGCATTG
>Ga0316194_10001581_pt1 | contig 15737 bp, 16 predicted proteins | sample CroRivsedime1_MG_FD_204936 | JGI IMG/M metagenome (GOLD analysis project Ga0316194, IMG submission 204936) | Coastal sediment microbial communities from Maine, United States - Cross River sediment 1 | ecosystem: Environmental > Aquatic > Marine > Coastal > Sediment | place: USA: Maine...
CGGATCCAGTTCATCCTGCTCGCGAGCAAATTCGCGTGTTGCCAGATAGTCCATGTGCAGGTCAGGCGCCCTCGGCCGGAAGAGTTACCCACCCATCGGGAGGTTCCTTGCCCGGGTGCACGGCGCTGCAGTTCGGGCAGGTTTTTGCATACTGATCCGCGTAAAAGGACTCGTACAGCGGCGGCAAATCCTCGACGATGGATTGCAGTAGAACCTCCGCACGGTGAACCAGCGCTCCGCACTCAAAGCAATACCACTCGAAAGCATCTTTCTCACCGGGCGGCCGTTTCGGTTCGATAACGAGACCAACGCTGCCTGCCATAGGTCGTTGCGGCGAATGTCGAACATGCGCTGGTAGCATGAACACCTCGCCTTCCCTGATCACGACATCGTAAAAATCACCGTTATCGTGAATCTTCAACACCATGTCTCCCTCGAGTTGAAAGAAGAACTCTTCCACCGGGTCGTCGTGGTAATCGGTGCGTTTATTCGGGCCACCCACGACGAATGCCATCAGCCCGGAATCCTGCCAGATCAATTTATTGCCAACAGGCGGCTTCAGCAGATGACGATGCTCATCGATCCACTCCTGGAAATTGAACGCTGACAATCTGCTCATGCTGGTCTCCATGCGCGTCATTTTATACTGAGCGGCGCGATTCTGTTTCGCGATTCGCATACGACACTCATCGCTGTCAGCGCGGACGACTTCGGATTGCTCGGTAGCGGCCTGCCACTGATACGAAACTCGAACCGGCCGAACTCGCCCTCTGCCACGATCTCGTGAATGTTTTGGGTAACGTCGGGGTCGGCAATCAGTTCGGCTGTCGTATCGTCAAAGCCGATCCCGGCCAGTGCGACCGAGGCCGCCACATTGGCGTTTTTGGGGTACGCCAGCGCCGCCTCGCGCGCACTTCCGGAGAAATGCACGGCCGGCTCCGTCAGGCTGGCAAGTTCCAGTTTATCCTCAGCCGGCGAGCCAGCCCAACCATGAGGTGGTTTACGGCCGCGGTAAACGACGCTATCGAGGCCTCCGACCGTTGCCGCCGACAGCGCATCGAGTGCGCCGATGGCACCGGACACGACTTTAAGCTGTGCGCCCCCGTCCTGCGCTGCGCTCATCAGAGCATCGAACAGCCCCTGATCGGCCAGCGCGCCTGACGACACAGACACGAGATCGATACCTGACCGCAACACCTGCTCCCCGTGCTGCCGAAGTGCGCCGTGGCCTGCGCAGTCAAACACAGCATCGGGCAGCTCGGGCATATCGCTGATTGAATTGACCAGGATGACGTCACCCCCGAAGACCTCCCTCGCCTGCTCCTCCCAGCCAGGCTCGACGACGGCGACCGTGATGCGAGCACTGTCACCCAGGTGTTTTGCGGTATAGGCAGCGACCGCGCCACAGCCAATCACTGCGATTTTTTCGGGGCCAATTGTGCGTCGACAGCTCCGACTCACAGTGTCAGCCCACACGTCTCAAAAGCTTGCCGGATCGCCATCTTCTCTGCTTCTGTCAGCTCCAGCATGGGCGGTCGTACGCGTCCACCGACCTGCCCCAGCAGCTCTTGCCAATATTTGCCGAAAGCTTGCGGCTTATCCGCCGGTCGTACCCGCAGCATCGCGTCGCGCACGGGATTGAGGCTGTCACGTACACGCCGAGCCTCTTCAAACTTCCCTGCAAAGGCCAGGCTCGTGTATTCGTCCATGCGCTTGTCGTTCTTCGTCTGCAAATGGTACGGCGGCGAAGAACAGAGATAGAGCTGCCACCCCAGCTCTTCGATATTGTCCAGCCAATCGTCCTCTGCCGATGTCGACACCTGGATCTTGTCCCCAACCATGTGAGTCAGTCGGACATACATCTCGCGTGGAACCGAGTATTTGATGGCGACGATATTGGCCAGATCGGCTATACGCGCGCATTCTTCCGGCTGCATCAGGTAGCCGGAATCCGGGTGGCTCCACATCGCAATGCCAATTTCAAGACGATCACAGAGTGCCTTGTAGTACTGATACAGCACCTCGCCGCGGTCATGGATGAAGCTCAGCACCGGCGCATGGACCACGATGTAGTCAGCCCCGCAATTTTGTGCGTGCAGCGCGAGGTCGAGAACGGTGTCGAAATTCTGATCCGAAACCGAGACGATGACCCCGGCTTTGCCGTCACACTCTTCGACCGCAACTTCGAAATTGCGCTTTCGTTCGTCGAGGCTCATCGAAAAGAACTCGCCCTGCTTTCCGGCGATGAACAGCCCCTGGATGTCCAGATTGTCAATCCAGTGACGAATGTTCGTGCGCAGTCCAGCCTCGTTTAGCGAGAGGTCTTCGTTAAACGGGTTTAGCGCGGCGGCCCAGATTCCGCGCATGTTCTCGCGGGCATAGTCCTTCGCATCGAGCTTTGAGTAGTTAATGGCGATACACCTCTTCTATAATCAGGCATCTGTATCCTACCTGACTGCTCCTATGAGTACTTATCCAGACTTACATCTCTATATCAACGGCGAATGGCGCAAGACGTCCAATGACCTTCCGGTCCTGAATCCGGCGACCGAAGAGGAAATTGGACGCCTGCCTCATGCGGAGAAAAGCGATCTCGACGACGCGCTCGCGGCGGCAGAGACAGGCTTCAGGGTCTGGAGCAAGGTGGCTCCGGTTGAAAGGGCCAATGTTCTTCTGAAGGCCGCGGCCATCATGCGCGAGCGCCAGGAGGAAATCGCCACCGCCATCACAGCGGAACACGGCAAGCCACTCCCCCAGGCCCGTCTCGAGGTGATTCGAGGCTGTGAGTTTCTTGAATGGGATGCCGGTGAAGCGACCCGCACCTATGGGCGTGTTATTCCGAGCGCACAGGGCATTCGATATGTCGTGCATCACCAGCCGATCGGTATCGTAGCCGCGTTTTCACCGTGGAATTTTCCGATGAGCCAGCCGTGCCGCAAGATTGCGGGCGCCATTGCCTCGGGTTGTTCAATCATTCTCAAGGCGGCCGAGGAGACGCCGGCCGGCGCGCTTCACATCGCCAGGGCACTGCACGATGCCGGCCTGCCACCCGGCGTCTTGAACCTCGTATTCGGTACACCGGCCGAGATCTCCGACTATCTGATCAGGCAGGACCAGGTTCGACTGGTGGCGTTTACCGGCTCCACCGCCATTGGCAAACATCTCACCACGTTGGCTGCACAGCATATGACCCCGGTACTCATGGAACTGGGTGGGCATGCTCCCGTTATTGTATGCGAAGACACCGATGTCGAAGCGGCCGCCATTAGCGGCGCTTTTCGAAAGATGCGCAACGCCGGTCAGGTCTGCACATCGCCCACACGTTTCTTCGTGCACGAAGATATTTTTGATGAATACACCGAGATCTTCGTTCGCCGCGCCGCCAAAACTGTCGTGGGTAACGGCGTTGACCCTGGTGTTGAGATGGGGCCGCTCGCCAACGAGCGTCGAGTCGAAGCACTCGCTGGTTTAGTCGAGGACGCCCTCGCTAAGGGCGCGGAGCTAAGAACCGGTGGCAACAGGTTGGCCGGCAAAGGCTATTTCTTTGAGCCGACAGTGCTGGCCAATGTGCCCGACGCCGCACACGTAATGCAGGAAGAGCCCTTCGGGCCGCTTGCGATCATCAACCCTGTTACGTCACTGGAAGATGGCATCGAAAAGGCAAATTCCGTGCCCTACGGTTTGGCCGCTTACGGCTTCACCAACCGGGCCGACTATGTGGACCGCATGATCGAGGGCATCGAAGCCGGCAATGTGTCGATCAACACCCTGGAGGCGTCACTGCCCGAGACACCGTTCGGCGGCATTAAATCCAGCGGCTATGGCCGTGAAGGCGGGACCGAAGGGTTGCACAACTACATGATCACAAAAAACGTATCTCACAGCCTTTCAATTGTGTAGGGCTACGAGCGTCGTTCGCGGAAGAACTCCTGCAGAACCGTGCCGCACTCGTCGGCGAGAACGCCACCCATGATCTCGAAGCGGTGATTGAAGGCCGGGCTGTCACTCAGGTCCACAGCGCTTCCGGCAGCACCTGCTTTCGGGTCGTAGGCGCCAAAGACAACACGTGTGACACGCGCCTGCACAATAGCCCCCATGCACATCGCGCAGGGCTCAAGCGTCACATAAAGAGTAGCGCCGGTCAGGCGGTGATTTTCTGTGGCGTGGCATGCGGCTCTGAGTGCGACAACTTCTGCATGAGCGCTGGGGTCGAAATCACGGATTGATCGATTTTGTCCTGCTGCGAGAACTTCGTCGCCGACGACGACAATCGCCCCCACCGGGACTTCACCGGCATCGCCGGCGTCTCGTGCCTGGCGCAATGCGTGTTGCATGAAGTCGGTGTCTATTCCCATTCAATTGTCGACGGCGGCTTCCCTGATATGTCGTAGGTAACTCTGGAAATGCCGTCAACCTCGTTGATGATGCGCAACGATACCTGCTCGAGGAACTCGTAAGGCAGTCGCGCCCAGCGCGCCGTCATGAAATCAATGGTTTCGACAGCTCGCAGTGCGATGACGTACTCGTAGCGACGACCATCACCCATGACGCCGACCGACTTCACAGGCAGGAACACAGCAAACGCCTGGCTGACCTCGTCGTACAGATCGTGGTTGCGAAGCTCCTCGATGAAGATGTCATCAGCGAACTGCAGTTTCTCGACGAAGTCTCTCTTGATCTCGCCCAGCACACGCACACCAAGCCCCGGCCCCGGGAATGGATGGCGCATAACCATGTCGCGCGGCAAGCCAAGCTCCATGCCGATCTTGCGCACCTCGTCCTTGAACAACTCACGCAAGGGCTCCACCAGCGACATGCGCATGTCGTCCGGCAGGCCGCCAACGTTGTGGTGCGACTTGATGACGTGCGCCTTGCCTGTCTTGCTACCAGCTGATTCTATGACGTCGGGATATATCGTTCCCTGCGCGAGCCAGTCAATGCCCTTGAGTTTATGCGATTCCTCATCAAACACTTCGATGAACATACCGCCGATGATCTTGCGCTTTTTCTCCGGGTCGGACTCACCCGCGAGAGCGTCGAAGAAGCGGTCCGCAGCGTTTACGCGGATGACATTGATGTTCATGTGTTCGGCGAAGGTCTCCATGACCTGGTCGCCCTCGTTGTGGCGCAGCAGGCCGTGGTCAACAAACACGCATGTGAGTTGATCGCCAATCGCTTCATGCAACAACGCCGCAACAACAGACGAATCCACTCCGCCCGATAGCCCGAGAAGCACCTTGCCGTCACCGACCTGGGCACGCACCTGCTCGATCGCATCTGCGACGATGTTGCCTGCTGTCCAGTCACCCGGCGAGCCGCAAATCTCTCGCACAAAGCGGCGCATGATCGCGTCACCGTGCAGCGTGTGTGTGACCTCAGGATGAAACTGCACACCGTAGAAGTTGCGCTGCGCATCTTCCATCGCCGCGATCGGCGAATTCGGGCTGCTGGCCGAGATTGTGAAGCCCGGCGGCACACCTTCAACACGGTCGCCATGGCTCATCCAGACTTTGAGCATGGGCTTGGCGCTATCCGAATCGCTGAATCCACCGAACAGCGCAGACTCGCCTGGCGTGATCTCCGCATAGCCGAATTCGCGATGCTCCGAAGCTTCGACCTTGCCCCCGAGTTCGGCGGCCATTGTCTGCATGCCGTAGCAGATACCAAGCACGGGCACGCCGAGTTCAAAAATGGCGGGCGACGCTTTGGGTGGATCGTCGAGATTCACCGATTCCGGACCGCCCGACAGGATCACGCCGGACGGGTTGAACGCCCGGATATCGTCATCAGACATATCCCAGGGATGAATCTCCGAGTACACGCCACACTCTCGAACGCGGCGGGCAATCAACTGTGTGTACTGGCCGCCGAAGTCGACGATCAGCAGGCGGTGGGCATGGATATCCAAGTAGCAGGTTCCGTCAGCTGGTGCGGTAATTAGGGGGTTCTTTGGTAATCGTCACGTCGTGCACATGGCTTTCTTTCATGCCGGCACCGGTGATCTTCACGAACTGCGGCCGGGTGCGCATTTCCTCGATATTGCCGCTGCCCGTGTAACCCATAGCCGCGCGTACGCCGCCGATGAGCTGGTGCACGATCGCGACCAGGCTGCCTTTGTAAGCGACGCGACCCTCGACACCCTCGGGCACGAGTTTCTCGAGTTCTTCAGTGGCATCCTGAAAATAGCGATCCGAGGAGCCGTGCGACTGTCCCATCGCACCGATCGAGCCCATGCCGCGATAGGACTTGTAAGAACGTCCCTGGTACAGCTCAACCTCTCCGGGGGACTCCTCGGTGCCGGCAAACAGCCCACCAATCATGACCGAGTGTGCGCCAGCAACGAGCGCCTTGGCGATGTCGCCAGAGTAGCGGATGCCACCGTCCGCGATGAACGGTACACCTGCATTTTTTAGCGACGCGGCAACCTCGCCAACGGCCGAAATCTGCGGAACGCCCACTCCGGCAACAATGCGGGTTGTACATATCGACCCGGGACCAACACCGACCTTCACACCATCAGCTCCGGCCTTGACCAGTGTTTCGGCCGCCTCGCCTGTGACGATGTTGCCGCCAATGACCTGAATATCGGGATACATGTCCTTTATTTTTCGCACTCGCTCGATAACGCCTTTTGAGAAGCCGTGCGCAGTGTCAACGATCAGGACATCGACTCCCGCGGCAATCAGCGCCTCAACGCGGTCGTCCGTGTCGTAGCCGGTTCCTACCGCAGCGCCGACACGCAGGGCACCACTGCCGTCCTTGCAGGCATTGGGAAAGTCTTTTGCCTTCTGGAAGTCCTTCGCCGTAATCATGCCCTTGAGTTCGTCGAAATCGTTGACGACCAGGACCTTCTCGATGCGGTGCTGGTGCAACAACGACTTCACTTCATCGTCGCTGGCGCCCTCGGCCACCGTGACCAGTCGCGCTTTCGGCGTCATGACCTCGGAAACCGGTGCGCCCATGCGTGTTTCGAAGCGCAAATCGCGCCCCGTCACTATGCCCACCGTTTTTTTGCCATCGACAACCGGTACGCCGGAGATGCCCATGGAATGCGTGAGGTCGATGACCTCGCGGATCGTCATGTCGGGCGGGACGGTGATGGGGTTACGGACGATGCCGCTCTCGAATTTCTTGACCTGCCCAACTTCACGGGCCTGCTGCTCGATAGGCATGTTCTTGTGGATGATGCCGATGCCGCCTTCCTGGGCGAGAGCGATAGCGAGGCGTGACTCGGTCACGGTATCCATCGCCGCCGAAACCAGCGGGATATTGAGTCGGATTTCCCGGGTCAACTGCGTGCTCAGGTCGACCTCGTGAGGCAGCACCGACGAGTAACCCGGCTGCAAAAGGACATCGTCGAACGTGAGGGCTTCCTTGGCGATACGCATGAGAATTCCGGGATCCTTGTGGAGAGGTTAATCGGTCAATTCTACGCCGATCAGATTTTCGGCAAAAGCTTTGCAGGCTTCGTTATACTCGCGAGCATGGAAAAAGCGGGCCAAGCGAATGCGACGGCGGCCGCGATCACCGTCAGCCAGCTCAACCGCCAGGTCAAGACGCTGCTCGAGCAGGGAATCGCGCGCCTCTGGGTCGAGGGCGAGATATCGAATATCGCCAAACCCGCCTCGGGCCATATCTATTTCACGCTGAAAGACGATTCTGCGCAGATCCGTGCGGCCTTTTTTCGCCAGCGCCAACGCGGGCCGACCATCGGTCTGAAAAATGGTGACCAGGTTCTGGCCTTCGGGCGTGTCAGCCTCTACGAGCCACGTGGCGACTACCAGCTGATCCTCGAGCAGGTCGAGCCAGCCGGCGAAGGTGCCCTCAAGCGCCAGTTTGAAGTCCTCAAGAAAATGCTGTCTGCCGAAGGTCTGTTCGACGAAGACCGCAAGCAGGACCTGCCTGCCCTGCCCAAACGCATTGGTGTCATCACCTCCCCGACCGGCGCGGCTATTCGCGACATAGTCAGCATACTGGGTCGACGCTTTCCGTCGATTCCGGTGGTCATCTACCCGGCGGCGGTCCAGGGCGATGCTGCGGTACCCGAGCTGATCTCCGCGCTGGATACCGCAATTCGCCGCGACGAGTGTGACGTGCTGATCATGGGGCGTGGTGGCGGCTCGCTGGAAGACCTGTGGGCGTTTAATGAGGAAAAACTCGCCCGGGCGATTGTGAACTGCCCTATTCCGGTCATCAGCGCTGTCGGGCACGAGGTTGATTTTACGATCGCTGATTTTGTCGCCGACGTTCGAGCACCAACGCCCTCGGGCGCAGCGGAACTCGCCGTACCTGATCGGCAAGACTGGCTGCGTTCCATCAGTTCGCTGGCCACCCGCATCGCGCGACTCGGACAGCGGACCGTTGAGGACCGTGGCCAGACACTCGATTGGCTGACTCGCCGGCTGGTACAAACCAGCCCCGAACAGACCCTGCTGCGGCAGCATGACCGGCTCCGGGAAATGCAGCGGCGGCTAATGCTTGCCGTGCGGCGGGGCGTAAGCGACCAACGACCCGTTTTGGCCAACCTGTGGCAACGGCTGCAGCGCAGCGGCCCGGAGTCGATCGCGGCGCCTGCTCACAGGCTGCAGCTCGCGATGCGTGGATTACACGCCGTTAGCCCGCTTGCAACTCTGGATCGCGGCTATGCGATAGTCGAGGATGCTGAGAACGGCAAGGTGCTTGTGTCTGCAAGTGATGCCACAGTTGGCAGTGATATTCGTGCTCGCCTTGCGTCCGGCGAACTTATAGCGACAGTTAAGTCCAAGAAAGAATCATGAAAAAGATTGCCCTGCTACTTCTGCTAACTGTCACTGCGATAGCCGATGACACCACCTGGCCCGGGGGCGTAGCAATGCTCGATATCGGCGCCGCTGAGGGCGAGCCACCCGTGGTGGAATTCGATGGTAAGCGTGTCCTTGTCATGAATGACGCCGGACGCTGGCAGGCGGTCGTCGGCGTGCCACTCAGCGCAGAGGCAGGTCGCGCCAGCGTCACGCTGGCGGATGGCACTGCGATTTCGTTCGACGTTAGTGACCATGCCTACCTTGAAGAGCATCTCGAGGTTGCCCAGAGCTATGTATCGCTGAGTGAAGAGAACCTCGCGCGCTACCAACGCGAGCGCAAAGTTATCGATGCTGCTCTCAATAACTGGCGGGACGTTCCCGTAGATGGAGTCGCACTCGCGAGTCCGGTTGAGGGGCCGCGCAGCTCATCGTTCGGCAAGCGCCGCTTCTTCAATGACGAGCCTCGAAATCCGCACACCGGCATGGATATCGCTGTGCCTGAGGGCACGCCGATCGCCGCACCACGTGCCGGCGTTGTTAGCGAAACCGGTGATTTCTACTTTAATGGCAACACGGTGTTTCTCGATCATGGCCAGGGCCTCGTCACGATGTACTGCCACCTGAGTGAAATCGGCGTTGACGAAGGCCAGGCAATCAGCGCCGGTGAGACGATCGGCCTGGTCGGCAAAACCGGGCGTGTCACGGGCGCGCACCTCCACTTTGGCACCTACCTGAACGGTAATGCCATCGACCCTGCCCTGTTGCTGGCAGACTAGGTGTCATGACTCGGCCGAACTGGCTGTCATAATTTTGCCTGTGTGCTGCCAGGCGAGGATGAACAGGACCAGGAACGCAAGGTCTGCCCATGCCCAGGGGATCCACATGGCCGGTACGCCGGTCGTCAGCATGTAATAGAAAACTGTGCCGCTGTAGCCGAGCTTCAGGGCCATGCCATAAACCATGATGAAGCGATTCGCCAGCGGGTCTAATGCCACGCGGTAGAACATCGCTGCGAATATCAGCAACAAGATGGCGGGGAACTGCACATAGCCGAAATGATTCGGCGGGAGCACTTCGAAAAGTTCGAATGCCAGCCCTGGGAAGAACACGAATAGCAGGCCCAAGATGCCGTCGTAGATCGCGGCGATAATAAACAACGCCTTAACCATGGTGATGTTCATGTTCGAATGCCTCCTTGTGGCTCCTGCTCGCAAGCAGAGCCGCTTGTCGCTCACGGAACTTCCGATGTCGTTCATCAGTAAATCCCTGGTTGTATATTTCTTCCACCAGCCATCTGAACCTCGTCTCGAGATCATGTGGACTCATATGCCGGGGTTTGAAATTCACGTCGAAGAGTGTACACAGGTGCCATGCCGTGGCGTCGAGCAGGCGATCCTCAGCGAGCAATCGATCATATAGCGGTGTGCTCGGAAAAGCAGTCAGGATCGTAATCTGAACGTCGTAAAGATTGCTGTTGCGAACAAAATTCACGACGTTCTCGAAGCACTCCGGCCCGTCATTGTCCATACCCAGAACGAAGCAACCGTTAACCGAGATGCCGTGGCCCTGGATGGTGTCGATCGCCCTCATGTAGTCATCGAAGCGCCGCGCCTTCCAGTCCGATTTCAGTTCAAGGCCTGCAAGGCCTGCACGAGTCGCGCTTTCGAAACCGATAAGCACCTGGACACAACCGGCGTCACGCATGAGGATCAGCAGCTCCTCGTCTTCGGCGACGGATACGTCGGTTTCGGTGAACCACTTGATGTTCTCTTTCGCCAGCGCCCGCATCAGGGCTTTGCCGTGCCGCTTGTTGACGAACGTATTGTCGTCAGCGAACTCGATGAACGGATTCGGCTGCAGGGATTTGATATGCCTGATCTCCGCGATGACATTCTCGACAGGTTTGACGCGGTATGTAGGAGACAGGCGGATCGATGCAGCACAAAACTCACAGCTGAATGGGCAGCCGCGCGCTGTCTGCACTGTCATCCTGTTGTAGTGATCTTGATCCAGCAGGTCGTAACGCGGAATGGGGCTGGCTGCCATGTCGAATGCTGTGCCCCTGGAATCGTAAATTGGCTGAAGTCGATTGTGCAGCAGGTCATCAATCAAAGTGGGCCAGGACGGTTCACCTTCACCAATGACGATTGCATCCGCGTGTCGCAAAGCCTCATCCGGCAACGCGGTAACATGCAGTCCACCCAGTATTACGGTCGTTCCTGCCGCCCGGTAGCGTTCAGCAAGTTCGTAGGCCTCGTTCATCTGGGCCGTGAACGATGAAATCGCAACGGCATCGAACTCGCCCGGGACTCCCTCGACTTCCGCCAGGTCCGGTATGTCCGTGTACTCCATCTCGATTTTGGCTGGCGTCATTCCTGCCAGAGTCAGGAGGCCGAGGCTCGGCAGCGACGCAATGACTCTGCTGCGGTCAACGAAACCCGGCAGCGTAAATCCCAGTTCAGTTAGTTCCTGGTTGTGAGCGCGCGTTGCACTCATGGCAATGAGTCCTAGTTTCATGGTGTCAACATTCCCTCCAGCAGCAGGATCAATGTGATTGAGACACAGACGACCGGCAATGCAAACAGATGTCGAAAAGGTTTCCTCCAGGCCGTCAGAAAGCAGATGAGCGGCATCAGGAAAGCGCCGGTGATAAGGCAGAGGGACGCAAGCAGCGGATAACTGATAGCGATTTCGGTCCTGTCAAGAGTCAATGAGAAGAGAACATTGATAATGCCCAGACCGAAAAAAGCGATATGGCCGAGCCGCATCATGCGTCGGCGAAACGACGCGTAGCCGCCCGCGAAGGACTCCTGGTGGAAGAAAAGACCGATGAGTCCGCCGGACACCAGTCCGAATACCATGCCGGTCCAGCCGGCCAACATATTCCACTGGGCCACTGGTCTCTGACTCGACCTTCCTCGGTCTACATATTGGCTGTGTGCACGCAAGAAACAATGCGGGCTAGTACCTAGGAAAAACCGCGATCGATGCGCCACCCCGCTATACTGGCGCGTACACGGGCATGGAGAATGATTAGCATGGCAGGAGTCGAGGGGCGGATTGCCCTGGTCACCGGCGCCGGCCGCGGCATCGGCCGCAGGGCTGCGGAAATGCTGGCGGAAAGAGGCGCCAACGTGATGTGCGTCGCGCGCAGCGAAAAGGAGCTGTCGGAGGTCGGACTCGATTACACAGTTGCTGATCTGGGTACTGCTGATGGTTGCGCGAATGCTGTTGCTGCAACCGAAGAGAAACTCGGCCCGATTGAGATCTTTGTCTGTAATCACGGCATTGGCTCGGCCCATGAACGGGTGATTTGGGAACAGGACCCGGAACTCTGGGCTGAGACAATGCGCATCAATTTAGACGGGCCGTTTTACCTGTCTCGCCTGATCGTTGGCCGCATGGTCGAACAGAAATACGGGCGGGTTGTATTCACGAGTTCAACTGCAGGAGAGATCGCCGAGCACGCTGGCAGCGCTTACAACGCATCCAAACACGGATTGCTGGGGCTCATGCGCTCTGTCGCGGTCGACGGTGGCGCTCATGGAATTACATCAAACGCCGTCTTACCGGGTTGGGTACGCACGGAGATGGCAGAACGTTCTGCGACCCAGGAAGCCAAAGACCGCAACATGACGGTCGACCAGGTCTGGCAGGAGCGCGATGCAATGTATCCACCGGGTCGGGTCGCTACCGTTGATGAGGTCGCGGAGGCAATCGCGTTCCTTGCCAGCGAGGAATCGAGCGGCATAAGCGGCGAGGCAATAAAGATTGCCCTGGGTGCCATCGCCTAGCGCGAAAAGGGCTTTCGACCTACTGACAGTCGCCTTCGAAGAAGTCACAAAGGACTGGACGAAACGCATCCATGTCGACCAGAAATGAATCGTGTCCGCGGATGCAGTCGAGTTCGACTAACCTGGTGTCGAAACAGGCGGCTGACATGCCTTCCGCCAGTTCCTGCTGCTGGTGCAGCGGGAAGAGAATATCGGTTGTAACACCAATGACAAGCGCACGCTGCAGCTTCAGGCGCTTGAAGCCGGATTTTAGTGATCCGCCATGCTCGGCAAGATCGAACAGGTCGGAAGCACGCGACAGATACAGGTAACAGTTCGGATCAAACCCACCGCTGAACTTGTTGGCGTGGTTCTCGAGGTAGGCCTCTACCGAGAATGCGATTTTGAACGGGTCATTGACGTTTTCCTCGGTCGCCGTCGTACGTTGGCGACCAAAGCGCTGTATCCATTCTTCGGGCGAACGGTAGGACATCATGCCCAGCTTGCGAGCAAGGCGCTGGCCGACAAGTGGCGGATCATTTGACTCGTAGTTGCCTAGCAACCACTTGGGATCGGAGCGAATCATCTCGCGTTGCAACGAACGCACGGCAATCGAGAACGGCTCCGCCCTCGCAGCCGACGAAATGGAAATAAGATTTCGAGCTGCTTCGGGATGCCGCACACAAAACGCGAGCCCACTCATGCCACCCATCGAACAACCAATGACCGTATGCAGTTGCTCAATACCCAATTCACGGACCACGCCGTATGCCGCCTCGGCGATGTCCTCGAGCGTCAGGACCGGAAATGTCAGCCGGTAGACTTTGCCGGTCTCCGGATTGACTGATGCCGGCCCCGTTGAGCCGAAACAACTTCCCAGCGAATTGACACAAATGATGTGGAATCGATCTGAGTCGAGCGCCAGTCCCGGCCCGATCATATCTTCCCACCAGCCGTCTGAAAGATCCTCTGCTGACGACGAAGCGTGTGCAGACGGCGACAGGCCACCAAAAATCAGGATGGCGTTGTCACGTGCGTCGTTAAGCTCACCCCAGGTTTCGTACGCCATCGTGGGCGACTCGATATAGCCCGCACGGTGCATCCGGAATCGCCCAGCGAGTGTTATTGTCTTGGTGGCTGGTCCCATGTGCTTGTTATAGCACGGTTTTCGCCGTAATTCCGGTCGCGCTGACGCGCAGCGCTGCTATTTTTTGACGTGCTTCATCAGGCGTTTGCGCTTCTGCTCCTGCCGCGGCGTCAGCTTGTTGCGCTTGCCCTCAAAGGGATTCTTGCCCGACTTGAATGCCAGCCTGACCGGGGTGCCCTTGAGCTTGAATGCCTTGCGGAAGCGATTGATCAGGTAGCGCCGGTACGCTTCCGGTGTTTTGTCTGTCTGGTTTCCATGGATGACGATCACGGGCGGATTGCGACCACCCTGATGCGCGTAGCGCAGACGTATGCGGCGACCGCGCACGAGCGGCGGTGGATGTGCCGTAACAGCGCTTTCGAGCTCACGAGTCAGATCCGGGGTCGACATGTCAATGACGGCCGCCTTAAACGCGCGCTCGACTGCCGGCAGCACGTCGCCAACAGCCGTGCCGTGTAATGCCGAGATGGTCATGCGCTCCGCAAAATCCAGGAACGGCAGACGGCGATCGAGTTCGTCGCGAACGTGCTTTCGATCCTCCGACGACATTCCGTCCCACTTGTTGGTTACGACGACGAGCGAACGCCCGCGTTCAAGAATGAGGCCAAGCAGACTGACGTCCTGCTCGGTAACCCCTTCATGGGCATCGAGTACCGAGATGACTACTTCGGCGCGATCAATCGCCTGCAGTGCCTTAATGATGCTGAACTTTTCGACGACTTCATGCACCTTCGACTTACGCCGAATGCCCGCCGTATCGATCAGTTCGTACTTGCGGTCATTTTTCTCGAAGGGCACCGACACACTGTCACGAGTCGTACCCGGCTGATCGTAGACGACAAGCCGGTCTTCACCGATCATGCGATTGATCAGCGTCGACTTACCCACGTTTGGCCGACCGACCACGGCAATTCTCAGAGCATGCTCATCGTCATCGTAGGATGGCACCTCCTCGTCTTCTTCCATGACCTCAAAGTCGGCGAGCACCGCATCCATCAGTGCGCTGATGCGATCTCCATGAACTGCAGAAACCGCGATCGGTTCGCCGAGTCCGAGTCCGTGGAACTCCCCGCCGGCAATCGCACTATCGAGGCCTTCGGCCTTGTTGGCGATGAGCCATGTTTTCTTACCATTGCGTCGCGCCAGATCTGCAACGTGTTCATCGGCGGCAGTCAGGCCCTGGCGACCGTCGACCATGATCAATGCCACATCGGCTTCTTCGAGCGCATGCACAGTCTGCTCAACCATGAGCTCTTCGATACCTTCTTCGCCGCCGGCAACGCCGCCGGTATCGATGACAAGATAGGGAATGGGGCCAAGTTTGCCGAAGCCGTACTGGCGGTCGCGAGTTAGCCCTGGATAGTCTGCGACAAGCGCATCACGCGATCGTGTAAGCCGGTTGAACAGCGTCGACTTGCCGACGTTGGGTCGGCCGATCAGGGCAATGACGGGAAGCATGGCAGCGCACCTTTTCGGTAGGGTCAGGTGTCGTCGTCTGAGATGTCAGGCGCATTGTCCGGGCGCTTTGGTTGCCGGATCATGTACGCCGAGACACTGCCATCATCGCCCTGCACAAACAGACGGTCAGCGACAACCACCGGTTCGATCGATACCGCTTTGCTGCCGGCACGCACACGGGCAACCGGATTGCCGTCGAAATTGCTGAAGAAATGCAGATAGCCCTCCAGGTCGCCCACAACAACCGTTGTCTGGAATGGAATGGGCACAGTGGGTTCGCGCCGAATCAAGGAATTCTGGCGCCAGCTCTCGTCGCCCGTACGACGCGTGAGCGCGATAACGACGCCCTCTTCATCGACAGTGTAGAGATTGTTCCAGTCGGCCGAGACACCTTCAAACGATGACACTTCACGCGTCCAAAGTACCTGCCCGGACTCGGATGCGAGCGCGACAAGCGAGCCCTGATAACCGGACGCATAGATATCCTGGCCAACGACACTGATCAAACCATCCACATCGGACAGCCGTTCGAGATCTGATCGTCCTGTTGGTGGCGACAGCATCGCCTCCCACTCC
>Ga0316194_10001582_pt1 | contig 15730 bp, 17 predicted proteins | sample CroRivsedime1_MG_FD_204936 | JGI IMG/M metagenome (GOLD analysis project Ga0316194, IMG submission 204936) | Coastal sediment microbial communities from Maine, United States - Cross River sediment 1 | ecosystem: Environmental > Aquatic > Marine > Coastal > Sediment | place: USA: Maine...
CGCGCTGTGTATGCGCAGATGCCGAGCGACTGCCATTCGCAGACAGCCAGTTCGACCTGGTGTTTTCCAATCTCATGTTGCAATGGTGTGTAGACCTGGACGTCGTGTTCGCTGAGCTGCAACGTGTGCTGCGGCCAGGCGGTTTATTGCTGTTTACCAGTTTTGGCCCGGACACCCTGCACGAGCTGCGCGCGAGTTGGGGACAGGTCGATGGCTATAACCACGTCAATGCCTTCCAGGATATGCACGACGTCGGCGATGCACTGCTGCAGGCGCGCTTCTCGGACCCGGTCATGGATGTGGAAAGATTAACGGTAACCTACCCGGATGTGTGGCGGTTGATGCGAGAGCTCAAGCAGATCGGTGCACATAATGTGACCGCAGGCCGACCGCGCGGCCTGACCGGCAAGGCGCATATGCAACGGCTGGTCGAAGCCTACGAACACTACAGAAACAACGATGTGCTTCCCGCCAGTTATGAAATTGTCAACGGACACGCATGGGCAACGCCCGCCGCGTACAGTATTCCGGTTGAGGGGATAAAGAGACGATGACGCGCGGGTTTTTCATTACCGGCACCGATACCGGTGTGGGGAAAACCTGTGTCAGTCTGGGTTTGATGCGCGCCTTACAGGCACAGGGTCATGCAGTAGTGGGTATGAAGCCGGTTGCCAGCGGTTGCCATGTCGTTGCAAACGGGCTCGAAAATGATGATGCGCTGAGACTGCAGAGCTGCTCGTCCTTTGCTGTGAAGTACAGTCAGGTAAACCCGTATGCGTTCGAAGCCGCTATAGCGCCACATCTTGCTGCCCGTATCAATGGCACGAGTATCCGGATACCGGTAATCAGCAAGCGTTTCCGCGAGCTGTCGGCGGGGGCCGACTTTGTCGTGGTGGAGGGTGTGGGCGGCTGGCTGGTGCCCATCGATGCAGAACAGACTATGCAGGATGTCGCCATTGATCTCGGCTTGCCGGTTGTGCTGGTGGTGGCGATGCGTCTGGGATGTCTGAATCACGCCTTGCTGACAGCAGCCGCGATTCACAAGTCGGGCTTGCGGCTGGCAGGCTGGGTTGCAAACCGCGTTGATCCGCAGTGTCAGCACGAGGATGAGCTTGTTACTGCCCTGGGTGAACGCCTGCCGGCGGCATTACTCGCGGATATTGGTTTTAAACCGGATAATGGCGACATAGAAAAACAGGCCAGCCGGATGGACCTGGCAGCACTGCTACAGGCTAGTTGAGTTTCTTTTTGACCTTGCGGATTTCCACGATGGCGGGTTGGTAGCCGCCATCCCGCGCTTTTTCCAGCCAGCTCAGTGCCAGAGCGTAGTCACGCTTGCGCTTGCTGGCGTACAGTTTGCCAAGCTTGTACTGGGCCGGTGGGTAACCCTGATCAGCAGCTTTCACCAGCCAGGCCTCGGCATCGGCGGTGCTGGTGTCTACACCCTGGCCCTTCAGGAAAAAACTGCCTACCTTGTACTGTGCCTTGTCCAGGCCCTGGTTGGCCGCCTTGCGGTACCATCGGAAGGCGAGTTCATCGTCGCCATCAACGCCGCGGCCTTTTTCGTAGCGGTAGCCGGTGTCGTACTGCGCTTCTACATCACCTTTTTCCGCCGCTGCGAGTTTGCGTTCGAACGTGAGCTCGCCGGCGGCAAAACTGCTGGTACAGGCCAGTAACAGAATCAGCGTGCATATAGCTCTATTGAAATGCCTCATTTAGCACTCCCTGAGTGTATTCGTCGCCTGCGGGAGTGGCGTCAAATACCTCTTTGATATGTCATATACCTTAGGATTTCGGCTGGTTGAACAATGGCTTGATCTTAATTTTGCCGATTCCTTTTGTTTTGCTGTTTGCTCTTGCTGTAGATAGTTAAAGGCGTTGTCGAAAAATTTAACGCGAACCTCTGGATGCGGATACTGGAAATAACATATTGATAATAAATAAGAAACTTAAAGATCCCCCCAATTCGGGAGGCAGTGGAAATGTCGGAGATTTTTCCATACATGTTTTCGATTATAAAAGACTCTTATGTAAGCTATTGAATCTTGGCTGTATAAAATTCAGGCATGAATTTTGCCTTAAAAATCAGCACGGCACGGATAACCTTGATTCATGGTATTGAGCACGGATGCAGCGATAAATAAAAAGCATTCTCTTTCGGGGAAGAATCAATGAATAAGAAGTTATCCGCGCTTACAGCCTTACCGGCTGCAACGCTGCTTGCTGTGGTTGCAGCAGTGCCAGTCCAGGCTGCTACTGTCACCGCTTCCGGGCCAGGTATAAACGGAGCTCAGTTAAGCGCCCAGGCTTCATTTGATATCAGTGGTGATAATCTAACGATAACCCTCACAAACATAGCCACGGCAGATGAAGAAACTGGTGGGCTGGATACTCCGGGAAATACTCTAACGGGTCTCTTCTTCGATATAATCGGCTCTCCAGCGCTGACGACTGTGTCTGCGACAATCCCCGGCGGGTCTTCCATTATTCAGGATGCAACATGCGTCCCTGGTACTTGCGCCGGGGTAACTGATGTGAGTGGTGAGTGGGGCTTCAGCCAAACTCAGGATTTTGCCTTTACTGGCGGACCAAATGCAGGTTACGGAATTGCGAGCCCGGGCTATTTAACAACGGGTCTTCCGATGAATATTGGTAATTTTAACAATGGGGGAGCCGGAACCAATCTGGACGATCCAGATAGTCTTGATGGCATAAATTTCGGCATCATTTCAGACGCCGGATCATACAATCCCAACGGAGGGCTGGTAGATGATCCATTGATTCGGGACTCGCTGGTGCTTGTGTTGAGTGGCGCCGAAGGCCTTTCCATGAGCGACTTTATCAATGTCAGTTTCCAGTACGGCACTAGCTTTGATGAGCCTAATGTAGTAGTGCCAGTTCCGGCAGCAGTTTGGCTGTTCGGCTCCGGCCTGTTGGGTCTGGTTGGTGTAGCCCGCAAACGGCGCAGCTAAGCTAAAGAATACAGATTTATCTGTTTCTTCCAAAACGGCCACCGAATTGGTGGCCGTTTTTTATGCCGATAGGAAAAGGAGGCGCACTTGCCCGGGATTGTGCATACCCTTTGTGTGTCTCTGAAAGGCTCTCCCTTTGGTGGATCCGGCCGGTGCAAATCATCGCTATGCTGCTGTGCAAAACAAGCAGATAAGTAATGAATAATATACCGAAATAATTATACGCAAGATACGGATATAACTAAAATTTATAGCTATAAATTTTAATTCTTTTTGCACCCCATTTGGGCAGTGCTGTAGCATGCGCTGGGCCCGGGGGGTTGAGGTATTCGCCTGGGCCGGGTGGTTCAAGAGCGCGCTCCAAATATAAGGGTCATCTATTTAGTACTAACGATTCGTTCGCACGGGCGTAGCCTGGAGACAGACCGCAGTCTGAACGAGAGCGAAAAATATAATCTGGCGCAACAGCCTGGCATCGCCATGCGCCCGGTCTACCAGAGTTTTTGCCAGGGTGCTTGGTAAGGTGCCCCGGCTTGCAGATAAAACAACGTATTCGGGATTTGGAAGGAGAGATGTTGGCATGTTGTTATCAAAAGTAAAACGATCGCTGACGGCGGTGGCGGGATTTGCGCTGTTGGGCAACGCGGGAGGCGCTGCTGCAGATTATGCGTTGAACCTGCGGCAGGGTGTGACATCCATCAGTCGCGAAGCCTACGATCTTCACATGTTGATACTGTGGATTTGCGTAGCGATCGGGGCCGTGGTGTTCACCGCCATGTTTATATCCATCTTCAATCACCGCAAGTCCAAGGGGGCTCAGCCCGCGCAGTTTCACGAAAGCACCACGGTTGAAATTATCTGGACCATTGTCCCCTTCCTGATCCTGATCGGTATAGCGATTCCGGCTACCAAGGCGCTGGTGGCGATGGAAGACACCAGTAACTCGGATCTCAGCATCAAGGTGACCGGTTACCAGTGGAAGTGGGGTTACGACTACCTCGACAATGGAGTGAGCTTTATCAGTACACTGACCACCCCCAGGGAACAGATCGAGAACCAGCAGGACAAGGGTTTGAATTACCTGCTGGAGGTCGATAACCCGGTGGTCGTCCCCGTCGACAAGAAAGTTCGCCTTCTGATTACAGCTAACGACGTGATCCATTCCTGGTGGGTGCCGGACTTCGGCATGAAGAAAGACGCTATTCCAGGTTTTGTCAATGAAATGTGGTTCAGGGTCGAGGAAGAGGGCACCTACCGTGGCCAGTGCGCCGAGCTCTGTGGCAAGGATCACGGCTTCATGCCTATCGTGGTTATCGCCAAGAACGAGGCGGACTACCAGCAATGGGTCACTGATCAGAAAAGCCAGATGGACGCCGCGTCAGCCGGCGCCGATCGGGACTGGGCTATGGCCGAGCTTATGGAGCGCGGCGAGAAAGCTTACAACACCAGCTGTGGGGCCTGTCACCAGGCAAATGGTGAGGGTGTCCCCGGAGCCTTCCCTGGGCTGAAAGGCAGTGCGATTGCAACTGGCGCAAAAGACGCCCACGTGGCTATTGTTATGAACGGCAAACCCGGTACGGCAATGGCCGGGTTCGCTGCCCAGCTGAACGATATCGATCTCGCCGCGCTTATCACCTATGAACGCAATGCGTGGGGCAACAATACCGGTGACCTGGTTCAACCCTCAGAAATAAAGGCAGCCCGCTAAGGGTCGTGGAGGAGAAGTAATGAGTACTGCAGCAACAACACACGACGCACATCACGAAGAGCACCCGAAGGGGCTGCTTCGCTGGGTATATACCACCAACCACAAGGACATCGGCACCCTGTACCTGATCTTCGCGCTGACCATGTTTTTCATCGGCGGCGCCATGGCGATGGTCATCCGTGCCGAGCTGTTTCAGCCGGGGCTCCAGTTCGTGGATCCACAGTTCTTCAATTCCATGACCACCATGCACGCACTGATCATGGTGTTCGGCGCCGTCATGCCGGCTTTCGTCGGCCTGGCCAACTGGCTGATACCCATGATGATCGGCGCACCCGACATGGCATTGCCACGTATGAATAACTGGAGTTTCTGGATACTCCCGTTCGCCGGAATCATGCTGGTCGGCACCCTGTTCATGGACGGCGGGGCACCCGCGGGTGGCTGGACCATGTACCCGCCACTGGTACTGCAGACCGGTGACGCGTTCCCGTTCCTGATCTTCTCGGTTCACCTGCTCGGTATCTCCTCCATCATGGGGGCGATCAACATCATCGTTACCATTATGAACATGCGCGCTCCGGGCATGACCATGATGAAGATGCCGCTGTTCGTCTGGACCTGGCTGATTACCGCCTATCTGCTGATTGCCGTCATGCCGGTATTCGCGGGCGCGGTCACCATGCTGTTAACGGATCGTTTCTTCGATACCTCGTTCTTCAACGCCGCGGGTGGTGGTGACCCGGTCATGTTCCAGCATATTTTCTGGTTCTTCGGACACCCCGAGGTCTACATCATGATCCTGCCGGCGTTCGGTGTGATATCGGCGATCATTCCGACCTTTGCACGCAAGCCGCTGTTCGGCTACAGCTCCATGGTGTACGCGACGGCGTCCATTGCCTTCCTGTCGTTCATCGTCTGGGCGCACCACATGTTCACCGTGGGTATGCCGTTGACCGGCGAACTGTTCTTCATGTATGCCACCATGCTGATCGCAGTGCCCACCGGGGTGAAGGTGTTCAACTGGGTGTCCACCATGTGGAAGGGTTCAATGACCTTCGAAACCCCCATGTTGTTTGCCATCGGTTTTGTGATGATGTTTACCATCGGTGGTTTTTCGGGCTTGATGATGTCGATTACACCGGTCGATTTTCAGTATCACGATACCTACTTCATCGTGGCGCATTTCCACTACGTGCTGGTAACGGGCTCGGTGTTCTCCATTTTTGCGGCGGTCTATTACTGGTTGCCCAAATGGACCGGCAATATGTACGATGAAAGACTTGGCAAACTGCATTTCTGGCTGTCGACTATTTTTGTCAACGTACTGTTCTTCCCGCAGCATTTCCTTGGGCTGGCCGGTATGCCACGCCGTATCCCGGATTACTCGACCCAGTTTACCGGCTTCAACGAGATTTCCAGTATCGGTGGATTCGCTTTCGGTCTGACGCAGCTGTTGTTTGTCTACATCGTGGTCAAGACGGTGCGCGGTGGCAGCAAAGCGACCGATCAGGTGTGGGAAGGTGCTCATGGCCTGGAGTGGACACTGGCTTCACCGCCTCCCTATCACAGCTTCACGACCGCTCCGGAGGTTAAGTAGGCGGAATGCGTACGAGTGCAAGTGCGATGTCTGCAAATGATGAATCGAAACTGAGGCGAGCGAACATCCGCCTGGCATTGCTGCTCGCGGCAGTTGTGGTCGGTGTGCTGGTGGCGTTTTTCTGGTCGGTTACTTCCTCGGGTGGTGCCGTGTGAAGGCTGCCCGCGCTGTGACCGCGAACCAGAAGATCATCAGGCGCCTGTTGTTTGGGGTGGTCGGGATGTTCGGCTTTGGCTTTGCCATGGTGCCGCTGTACAGTGTGTTCTGTGATATCACGGGCATCAACGGCAAGACCGGTGGGCGCGTCGCTGTTGCGGTAACGGAGCCCGATATGGACAGAACGGTGACCGTCGAATTCATCGCCAGCGTGAATCAGTCGATGCCGTGGGATTTCAGGCCCGAAGTGACCAGCATGGAAGTACACCCGGGGAAAATGTATCGCGCCACGTACTACGCACGCAACCGTACTGACAGGGCCATGGTGGGACGGGCAGTACCGAGTGTTACACCGGGCGTCGCTGCCCGTCATTTCAAGAAAACCGAGTGTTTCTGTTTTACCGAACAGCGGTTTTCCGCGGGGGAAGGGCGTGATATGCCCGTTATGTTCATGGTGGACCGGGAACTGCCCGAAGAGATCGAGGTAGTCACCCTGTCGTATACTTTTTTTGATAACCAGAAAGCGCTTAACTGAAAAATGTCAGCCAAAACGAGGACAGAAGTATGAGTGAAACAAACGGCGGCTATTATGTCCCACATGGCAGCGGCTGGCCGATAATCGGTTCGGTCGGTCTGTTCGTCATGCTGCAGGGGTTTGCCAGCTTTTTGAATGGTTCGGGTACAGGCAGTACGGTGATGCTGGTTGGATTTGCCATCCTGATGTACATGGTGTTTGGCTGGTTTCGGACCGTCATCAACGAGAGCGAGGCGGGCACCTACAATATGCAGGTGGACAAGTCGTTCCGCCAGGGCATGGCCTGGTTTATTTTTTCCGAAGTCATGTTTTTCGCCGCCTTTTTTGGGGCGCTCTGGTACGCAAGAGTTCTTGCCGTGCCGTGGCTGGGAGGCGGTGATCCGGGCACCAACGAACTGTTGTACCCTGGCTGGGAGGCTGCCTGGCCGACCAACGGGCCGGGAGACGTGGGTGGCGCCTTCACACTGCTCGATCCCTGGAAGATACCGGCGCTGAACACCCTGCTGCTGCTGTCGAGCGGCGTTACCATTACCTTTGCCCACTGGGCGCTGAAGAAGGGTAACCGCGGCCCGCTGGTTCTGTGGATGATGGCGACGGTTCTTCTGGGTGCAACCTTCCTGGGTTTTCAGATCTATGAATATGGTCAGGCCTACAGCGAGCACCATAATCTGACGCTGGGATCCGGCATCTACGGCTCCACCTTTTTCATGCTGACTGGCTTCCATGGTCTGCACGTGACCCTCGGCACTATCATGCTGATCGTGATTACACTGCGTTGCGCCAAGGGACACTTTACGGCAGACCGTCACTTCGGTTTTGAGGCCGTTGCCTGGTACTGGCACTTTGTGGATGTGGTCTGGCTGGGGCTGTTTATATTTGTCTACCTGCTGTAGTAAAAAGGCAGGTGCAGGATACGGGCGCCGCGTAAGCGGCGCTTTTTATTTGGTGGGCTGTGCGGTCGGCTGACTGGCGGGATGGCCGGCCGGGTAGATACCGTGTGGTTTGATATGGCCGGTGAAGATGCCGAGCATCAGCAGGCCGAACAATGCAACCGACAGACCGATGCGTACAGTCAGCGCCTTGGCGGTACGTTCCGTTTGACCCTTGTCCTTAATCAGAAACACCATGCCACTGGCGAGACTGACAAGGATTGCGATCAGCGCTGCAACGATAAGGACCTTGATCAGCATTTCAGTACTACGTCCCGGGGTGAATATCAGATTTTCTGAGTATAGGGTAAGCAGATTTCGCTTGCGAGCGAATAACGCGCTGCGTACCCTCCCGGCATGCGAATTGGCAGTATCGAATTCAGTCCCGGCCGCTGGCCGACGGTGGTGACCTCGGTACTGCTGGGGATTCTGGTATCCCTGGGTTTCTGGCAGCTGGACCGCGCTGAGCAAAAACGGGTTCTGCTTGCCCACTACGGTGAAGAGCAGGGCCGGACGATTCTGCAGCTCGAAGCAGACTTGAAGTCGGCCGCCGGGTTGAATTACCAGGATGCCGTTGTGGTAGGGCATTACGACAGTAGCCACCAGTTCCTGCTCGATAACCGCACCCACGCCGGGCACGCTGGTTACCAGGTGCTGACGCCGTTCCTGATTCGTGACTCCGGGGTGGCGGTATTGGTTAACCGGGGCTGGATGTCACTGGGTAAAAGCCGCGACCGGCTTCCCGACGTGACCGTTCATGAAGACCGGCAGCGAATTTCGGGGCGTCTGAAAATTCCGCCGCAAAAGGCTTTCATGCTCGGCGAGGAAGAGCCCCGACAGCGCTGGCCCTGGCGTATCCAGCAGATTCGTATTGAGTCGCTGTCGGCAGAACTGGGGCGACCATTGTTGCCTGTGGTATTACTGCTGGACGCTGAGCAACCCGATGGCTATGTGCGCCAGTGGCGTCCCCTGGTCGGCTTCGGTCCGGAACGGAATGTCGGTTATGCCGTGCAATGGTTTGGCCTGGCAGCGGCCTTGCTGATTATTTACCTGGCGGTTAATACCCGCAGAACAGATGGTTGATCCAGAGAATATGAATGCTGTTTCACAGGATAAGTCCGGTCAGCGACGCGCGCGTCTGTCCATGGTGCTGGTGCTGGCGATATTTGCGGCGCCACTGCTCCTGGCCTGGTTGGCCATCAGTGTATTTCCGGACTGGAAACCTGAAAATACGACCAATCGCGGGGATCTGATTCAACCGGTGCGTCCGTTGCCGGCTTTCAAGCTGGTCACGTTGCAGGGCAAATCCATCGACGAGACCTTCCTGCGCGGCAAGTGGACAATTCTCTACCTGGCGGAAGGGGCTTGCGAGCGTCCCTGCGTCGAACAATTGTACAATATCCGGCAGATTCGTCTGGCCCAGGGCAAGAACATCGACCGCTTGCAGCGGCTGATGCTGTGGAACGGGAAAGGGGTCAGTGAGGGGCAGCGGCAGGAATTACAAGCGCACTTCCCGGGGCAATTGATCGCGCCGGTGGGAGAACAAGAGGAGGCGCTGCTGCGAGTGTTTACTCTGGACGAAAAGGACCCGTTTGCGGCCGGGCGTATTTATCTGGTCGGTCCACTGGGCAACCTGATGATGAAGTACGAGCCGGGTGAGGAGCCCCAGGGGATGATCAAGGACCTGGAGAAGCTCTTAAAGTACTCCGGACTAGGGTAGAATGGCGCGTCTATACCTAAACCGGACTAAAACCGGTGTCCAGGTGGCGGGAACACAATGACCTACTCACTGACTGCGAATACTGCTGCTCACTGGCGAGATTATCTCGGCGTCTGCAAGCTCAAGGTGGTGGCGCTGATTGTATTCACTGCGCTGGTCGGCATGTTCCTCGCCGTGCCGGGCATGGTGCCCTGGCAGCCGCTGGTGTTCGGCACGCTTGGCATCGGGCTGGCGGCAGCATCCGCCGCGGCCATCAATCACGTGGTGGACCAGCACGCCGATGCACTCATGAAACGCACCGCGGCGCGTCCCGTTGCCAGCGGTAACCTCACCGGCCGCAACTGTCTGGTGTTCGCGTTGCTTATCGGCGCGCTGGCCATGTGGATTCTGGTCCAGTTCGTCAACACACTTACCGCGGTACTGACCTTCGCTTCCCTGATCGGCTACGCGGTTGTCTACACTCTGTACCTGAAACGCGCCACGCCGCAGAACATCGTCATCGGCGGTGCCGCCGGTGCCGCACCGCCAGTGCTGGGCTGGACTGCTGTGACAGGTAGCGTCGATCCCAATGCGTTGCTGCTGTTCCTGATTATCTTTGTCTGGACGCCGCCGCACTTCTGGGCGCTGGCGATCCACCGCCGCAACGAATACGCCAAGGCCGATATACCCATGCTGCCGGTTACGCATGGCGTGAAGTTCACGCAGCTTCAGGTTTTGCTGTATACCATCCTGCTGGTGGTGGTCACGGTATTGCCTTTCGTCACTCACATGAGCGGTTTGCTGTATCTTGTCGGCGCACTGGCGCTGGGTGCCGGGTTCCTCTACCACGCCATTGCGCTGATGCGTGATGACAGTGACAAGCAGGCCATGAAAACGTTCGGCTACTCGATCACCTATCTGATGGCGCTGTTCGCTTTTCTGCTGGTTGACCATTACCTGCCGATTTAACCCCCTCATACCAGAATGCCGCTTACTTAAGGCGATTTGTCGGATTACGCTACGCTAATCAGACCTACAATGTAACGCCAGCGCCAGTGTTACGTAGGTTGGGTTTACCCGTGCCGGGCACAAGAGCGTAGCGTAACCCAACAATGTCGCTGAACCCTGTTCCAGAGTTTGCAGGCGTTTTCACAGGCCCTGTTTGCGTCTATCTTCGTTTTCATTGACCCATATCAACCCCCTGTGCTGATTTTTATACCATCCGCATCTTGCTAGACTCCCCCGAACTAGTAGATGCTATTCACTGTTTGCCGGTATCGAAAAAAGGTGTACTCAGGGTGCTTACCGAATCATTGTGCGAAGATAATATTGCCATGTGTGTCAAGGATGGCGACAAACGGGTTCTTGAACAGAATGACCTGTGCCGCGAAATCTGTGGAGATTGCGTGGGTCAATCGTGTGAAAAGGGCTGTATGGAGTTGTACGCACAGGATGACTCCCACCAGTGGAAGGGCTGGGGTAGCCGGGTATACAAAAATAAATTGATGCATGGTGCTTTTTTCGATGTGACACTGCTGTGCACCGAGAAGCACATCATTACGTTTCTCCAACCGCTGAAAGAGAAATATGAAATGGCGCTGGCTTTCTATAAGTCGAAGGGCCTGACCCGGCGTGAAACCGAAGTCGTAGCGTTCACCATCAAGGGCATATCCAATACCGATATCTGCAAGCGGCTGTCGATTTCCAGGGCAACGCTGAGAACACACCTGAACAATGTCTATCGTAAATTCCGCGACCTGGGTGAGACGCCTGATTTTATACCGGCAAACCGCCTGCAAGGATAGGCCCTCTTTCGATTGATCCACATCAAATGAAGCGGGTGCTCGTTATGTTTGAATGCGCCCTTGCATCACACAGGGTGGCGTGCAGAGCCAGCCGCACCGTGAAATTGTAAAGAGACTGACAAAGTGAGGGACCATCCATGAAGCCTTGTGTCTTTATTCATACCAATCATAAGCAGATTGTAGGCGCCTACGTTGCTGAACATGCCTTGCGCCGCTATTCAAGTAATAACGACAAATTCGACGTCAAGTTTATTCAGCTCAAGGACCACCCATTCTTCAGTGCGCGGGAAGGCCAGCTTTACCTGCGTGACGGCATGCGTCGCCCCTGGCTCAACAATGATTTACAGTCGTTTACCCCCTTGCGCTTCATGCCGCCCGAGCTGATGAACTATGAAAGCCGTTCGGTAGTAATTGACCCGGATATCTTTGCGGTGTCGGATGTCTGGGACCTGCTGTCACACGATATGAAAGGCAAGGCCATAATGTGCCGGCCACGCACTGGTACCAAAGGCAGGTTCGATCGTTGCCTGGCCAGCAGTGTAATGTTGCTCGATAATGCCAGACTGACACACTGGAAAGTCGAAGATAACTTCAATGAAATGTTCGAAGGCAAGCGCGACTACATGAACTGGATCTGCCTGAAGACCGAGCCGGCGGAAAGCATAGGTTTGTTTGAGAATGTGTGGAATGATTTTGACAGGCTCAATGCAAAGACCCGTATGCTGCATACCACCAAGCGAAAAACCCAGCCGTGGAAAACCGGTCTGCCGATCGATCACCGGCCGCGCGAGAAATTCCCGTACTTTCCGCCGCTTGCCTGGGTAATGAAGGCGAGGCGCAAGTTCTTTGGCGAGTACGCCTTCCTTGGGCATTACAAACCGCATCCTGATCCTAATCAGCAGAACCTGTTCTTTGGTTTGTTAAAGGAATGCATCGACAATGGCACGGTTACCGAAGAGATGATCCGTGAGCAAATGAACCAGAACCATGTACGGCATGATGCCTTTGAAGTGCTGGATCACACGCCACCACTGGCACCGACCTGATAGTAAAGTACGCTGGTTGCCCGCTATGTTGTTCACAGACACGCTGTAAATACATCCCTGTACGCTCGACGGCAGCTTCCCTGCTGCCGACGGTCTGTGAACAACATAGCGGGCAACCAGCGTGCACATAAGTAACTTCAATCACGTTACAGAGTATTTTAACAAGGCTGAGCGGATATGGATTATTGTGTTTTTATACACACCAATCACAAGCAGATTGTCGGTGCGCTGGTCGCCGAGTATGCGCTCAGGCGTAACTCGACGCATAACGACAAGTTTGACGTCAGAATTATCCAGCACAAGGACTATCCGTTCTTTCAGGAATGCGAAGGACGCCTTTATCTGCGCGATGGCGTAAAGCGCCCCTGGTATAACGACGATCTGCAATCGTTTACCCCGACGCGTTTTATGCCCCCGGAGCTGATGGGCTACGAGGGGCGTGCGGTTGTCATCGATCCCGATATCTTCGCGGTCGGTGATGTCTGGAAGTTGCTGTCGCGTGACATGCAGGGCAAGGCCATCATGTGCCGACGTCGCGCCGGTCCCAAGGGGGTAGTGGATCGCTGCCTCGCCAGCAGTGCCATGCTGCTGGACAACGCGCAATTGAAGCACTGGAAGGTGGAAGAGAAATTCCGCCGCATGTTCAGCTTCGAACAGGACTATCAGCCCTGGATCTGCCTGAAGGACGAAGCGCGCGAGAGCATCGGATTTTTCGAGAATGCCTGGAATGACTTCGACAATCTCGATGAAAACACCAAAATGATTCACAACACACGGCGCCGCACCCAGCCCTGGAAAGCGGGCCTGCCCATCGACTGGCGACCGGCGGAAACCTTTCGCCTGTTCCCGCCGTTCGGCTGGTTAATGCGCGCCCGGCGTCACCTGTTCGGTGAATATGCACTGTTGGGGCATTACAAGGCCCACCCGGACCCGAAACAGGAACAGTTTTTCTTTGGACTGCTCAAGGAGTGTCTGGACAAGGGTATCGTCACGGAAGATATGATCCGGGAGCAAATGCGCCAGAACCATGTGCGCCACGATGCGCTGGAGGTTATGGACAGAACGCCCAGGCTTGCTGGTGCCGCCTGATAGCAAAATCCGGCAGGCTCCGCAACGGTTCAGAATCGGTGGACCTGTTTACGCATAACGCGGTCGCGCAGGGTTCGGTAGAGATTCTCCGGGTTGGCCACTACGATAAACACACGCCGCATGTGATCATCCGGGCAGCTGATTTCACGTACCGCGTGCCATGAGTGGCGGGTGCGTTCGAAGATCAGGCTGTAGTTTCCAATGGAGCTGGCAGCGATCTCGTTACTGAAATCATCGAGCGTCGGGGCCGTTTCAAACTCAAGCTTGCCCCCGTCATCCAGCACCAGCGTATCCCCTCCCCAGGCCGGGTCCCACTCGCCTTCCTTATTGAAGTAAAACAGCTGGGAACCGTGTTCGCGGACGGAATCGGTGTGTGGTGATACCGAGCACCCGTTAGGCGTGTAGTGCCAGTGGAAGCGCAGGTTGATTTTTCGGGCGCCGAACAGCTTCGCCAGGGTTTTGCGGTAGTCATCGCTGCACAGCTCGGTGATGAATTCCTGCCAGGGCTCCGGTACCGGTGTGCCGGGCGCATATTCCAGTGAGTAGCGGTCGTGCGGCTTCTGTCCTGCAATGCGTCCATAGCCAAACTTTTTCTCGAACAGGGAGACGTCCGGCATATTGTCCAGCAGGCGCTGGTATCCCGCATCGGTCAACAGACCCTGCGGGTTGATCCAGGGATAGGGTTGCGTGGTGCGGAAGTCGGCGGGGTCAATGGCTTTGAACCTGTCGAAGTCGAGGTATTGCATGCGGGTCACGCTGCTGCCAGCGGCGGTGTACGTTCCGCCAGTTGCAGGGCATCGTGGCGTACATGGTTCTGACGCATTTCCTCACGTACCAGTGATTCGCTGACAATGCCTTTTTCCAGGCACTCGTGCACCAGGCCGAAGAAGAACTGTTCCTGTTTCGGGTCCGGGTGAGGCTTGTACTGCCCCAGCAGGCCGTATTCACCGAAAACGTGTGCGCGCAGCCGGTTCAGTTTGGCCAGCGCCGGGTACTTGCGCAACTTGTCCGCCGGGGTGAAGTCTACCGGCAGACCGGTCTTCCAGGGCTGGGTTTTGCGCTTGGTGTTGTGCAGCATTTTCGTTCGCTCGGTCAGGTGATCGAAATCGTTCCACTCATCTTCGAGTATACCAAGGTTGTCGGGCGATTCATGGCGCAACACGATCCAGTCCTTGTAGTCGCGCTTGAACTGGAACATTTCGTCGAATTCCCGCTCCGTCTCCCAGTGGCGCAGCTTTGCGCAGTCCAGCAGCATCACGCTGGTGGCGATTTGCCAGGATTTCTCCTGCTTGTGGGAGCGGTGCCTTCCCATGACAGCGGCACCCTGCATGTCGCGGGTGAACAGGTCGTAGACATCGCCCACAGCGAATACGTCTGGATCAACCACTACCGCCCGGCCCTCGTGGCGCATCAGTTTGGGTGGCATGAAGCGCAGCGGCGTAAAGGACTGCAGATCTTCCATGCGCCAGATGCGGCGAGTGCCGCCGCGCAGGAAGGCCTGTCCCTCCTTCTCAGCAAGGAAGGGGTAATCCTTTACGTGCATGATTTCAACATCAAAGGCGTCGGGATGAGCCGAGTTACGTTTCATCGAATAGGCCGACACCAGTGCGCCCAGCCATTGCCGTTCGTTGCTCTGAATGTAGACTTTCAGTTTCATTTGGCTATCCCTCTTCACAGTTGCGCCAGATGCTAATCAAACTGCCGCGATGGAATATTGATCTGGATCAAGGTTTGGGTGCTATGGATGGATAGACTGATGCGTTTGTGAATCCCGAGCTACCGTCGGGTAGAGACGAATGGAGGGCTGCTGCGTGGACCATTGTGTATTCATCCAGGCGAACGAAAAGCAGATGCTTGGCGCCATCGTTGCCGAATACGCCCTGCGGCGTCATTCGCGGCATAACGACCGTTTCGATGTGCGCATCATGAACTACGATGATATTCCCGTATTCCGCCAACACGAAGGCCAGCGATTTCTGCGTGATGGAGGCAAGCGGCTCTGGGTGCGCGATGACCTGCAGTCTTTTACACCCAGCCGGTTTATGCCGCCACAGCTGATGGATTACCAGGGGCGTGCCCTGGTTATCGACCCGGACGTGTTCGCCGTGGGCGATGTCTGGGATCTGCTTTCGCGCGACATGCAGGGCAAGGCCATCCTGTGCCGTCCCAAATCCGGCAACAAGGGGAAACGCGG
>Ga0316194_10001583_pt1 | contig 15729 bp, 14 predicted proteins | sample CroRivsedime1_MG_FD_204936 | JGI IMG/M metagenome (GOLD analysis project Ga0316194, IMG submission 204936) | Coastal sediment microbial communities from Maine, United States - Cross River sediment 1 | ecosystem: Environmental > Aquatic > Marine > Coastal > Sediment | place: USA: Maine...
AAGACTTCTGATGTGCTGCTGGCCAATGCGATCGTACTGGTGCTCGGTGTGGCCGCCAGCCTGTTCCCTGCCTGGCGCGCATCGCGCAAGGTACCTGTTGAAGCCATTACAAGGATTTGGCAATAATGGATAATAATGCAGTCCGTTGCCGTAAGGTCAACAAGATATTTGCGCAGGGCGAACTCGCCGTGCACGCACTGTCCAACGTTGATCTGGACGTCGCAGGCGGTGGCTTCGTCTGCCTGTCCGGTCCGTCAGGGTCAGGCAAGACCACCCTGCTGAACATGATTGGTGGTCTGGACCGCCCCACAGAGGGCGAAATCAGGGTTGCCGGCCAGCGCATCGATCAGATGAGCATGTCGGATCTTGCCGACCTGCGACTGCAACACATCGGCTTCGTCTTTCAGGCCTATAATCTGATCCCGGTACTGAGCGCACGGGAAAATGTCGAGTTTGTCATGCAGCTGCAGGGGGTTCCAGCCAACGAACGCCTCGATCGGGCCATGGCCATACTCCATGAAGTTGGACTCGACGGCCTGGAGAACCGGCGCCCGGGCGAGTTATCCGGTGGCCAGCAACAACGGGTTGCCGTTGCGCGGGCGATTGTCAGCAAACCGGCACTTATCCTTGCCGATGAGCCAACTGCCAACCTTGATTCGGTCACGGCCGACAAGCTCATGCAACTGATGCGCGAACTGAATGCGAATATTGGTACAACCTTTGTGATCTCAACGCACGACAAGCTGGTGATGAGTTATGCAAAGCGCCTGATCAAGCTGCATGACGGTAAAATCATTGACGACATCGCCCAAAGTACCAGGCGAGTATAGCCTGTAGACAGGGTGGACAGTCACTGCTTTATGAAAACTGTTTACCGACGGCTGTGTTTCGTACTGACTGCCCTGCTGTTGTGTCCTCCAGCATCCCTCGCCGCAGAGATCGACTACGGCGGCCATCTGAAATATTTCATCACGTACTCGGATTTTTCTGACAAGTCCGTATTTGCCGGTGACGACAACCCCTACATCGAACAGCTTGGCAACCTGCGCCTGAAACTGGGTACTCGTGGTGCCAACTGGTCGGGCGAAGTCCATTACGTCATGGATGCCCTGTACAGCAAGGACCTGGCAAGCTGCCAGATACGGGGCGCGGTGACGGCAGGCGGCTGTGACAATCTGGGCAGCGATGCGAGACAGCTGTTTGATTTATCAACAAGCTCTTCCATCGGAGACGATGCACTGCTGGTACAACGCCTCGACCGCCTGTGGCTCGGCTATTCAACAGACAAGACTGTTGCACGATTCGGGCGCCAGGCGATCAGCTGGGGTAATGGCATGGTCTATAACACCCTGGATCTATTCAATCCGTTTGCACCGGATGCCATCGACACGGAATACAAACGCGGTGACGACATGCTCTACGTCCAGGGACTGTTCGATGATGGCAGTGACCTGCAGGTGCTGGTTATCCCCCGACGGGATGTCACGAGTGGTGACCTGGAAAGCCGGGAATCCGCAGTGGCTGCGAAGATGCACTGGCTGAAGGATCAATATGAACTGGACCTGCTGGCTGCAAGGAACTACGGAGACACGATACTGGGCGCCGGCTACACGACCGAGCTGGGCGAGAATGTCGTCAATGCCAATATCAGCCTGACAGACACCGATGATGACACGGTGTTCTCGGCGGTCATCAACTACAATTTTTCCTCGGTTGTCCGCAACCGCAATCTGAGTGGCTTCATCGAATTCTTTTATAACGGCTTTGGCCTGTCCGGTAGCAATAATTCAATTCAGGATGTCGCTAACGACCAGGACCTGTACTCGCGACTGCTGCGTGGCGAACTGTTCACCACCGGCCGCTACTACCTTGCCGGCAGTGTACTGGTCGAGATGACGCCGTTACTGCAGCTAAGTCCGATCCTGTTTATCAACCTCGGCGATGGCAGTGGCATGCTGCAATTTATCGGTACCTACAACCTGGCACAGAACTTTGATCTGCTTGCCGGCTTCAACCTTCCCGCCGGCCCGGAGGGCAGTGAGTTTGGCGGACTGGACACGGCCGATCAAAATGGAGGTTTATTGACACCACCTGACAGCCTGTTTGCACGTCTGGCATGGTATTTTTAAGCTTGAATTCAAAAAAAATACCCCTTAAACGTAGCCTGTCTTTGCCCATGCTGGTGCTTTACGGACTGGGCACTACGATCGGCGCAGGTATCTATGCTTTGGTCGGTGAGCTTGCCGGTATTGCTGGTTACCTGGCACCGGCTTCATTCCTGGTTGCCACGATCATGGCAGCATTAACAGCATTAAGCTTTGCCGAGCTATCCGGACGGTTTCCACGCTGTGCCGGCGCGGCGCTTTACGTTAAAGAGGGATTTTCATCAGAACGTCTGTCACTGATCGTTGGCCTGCTGGTTATCTGTGCAGGATTAACGTCATCTGCTGCAATAATAAACGGGTTCATCGGTTACCTGAATGAGTTTATTCAGATCGATCGCTCGATTTCAATCATCGCCCTGACTCTGACCATTGGTGCTATCGCCGCATGGGGTATTGCTGAGTCTGTCAGCATTGCTGCTTTCATAACGCTGATCGAAATCAGTGGCTTGCTACTGGTGATAGCCGTCAGTCACAGCGGCCTGGCCGCCCTGCCAGACAGGTGGCATGAGTTGGTACCGGGTATGGATACCATCAGTTGGGGCGGTATCTATGCCGGATCTTTGCTCGCCTTTTACGCGTTCATCGGTTTTGAAGACATGGTCGAAGTGGCAGAAGAGACGCGAAAAGTCCGGCGCAACCTGCCGATCGCTATTATGCTGACGCTGGCTATAACCTCGATCCTGTATATGGCAGTCATGGTGACCGCTGTCTTTGCAATGCCACCGGAGGAACTTGCCGGCAGTGATGCGCCGTTGGCCCGGCTTTACGAACATTACACGGGCGGCAACGCAACGGTAATCAGTATAATTGGCCTGTTTGCCCTGATTAATGGTGCCCTTATTCAGCTGATCATGGCATCCAGGGTGTTATATGGTCTGGGTTCACGTCACTTGCTGCCAGCCATATTCACACAGGTTAACACCACAACCAGAACACCTTTGGTCGCAACAGCCGTTGCTACAGTCGTCATATTGGCGTTTGCACTTGCAGGCCGACTCACAACACTGGCTGAAGCAACATCATTAATCATGTTGTGTGTTTTTGCACTGGTGAATCTGTCACTGTGGCGTATAAAAAGACGTGGGCCGCCACCGCATGGATTGATTGTTTTTCCTCTGTGGATACCAATAGCCGGATTTCTGGCCAGCATGGGTTTTGTCATGTCAGAGGCGATCAAGCTGCTGCATTGATGACTGACAGCGCCACATTGCCAGTCAAAGAAGTCCTCTTTTTTTGATCTATATCATGGCACTACTCCCTGGTGGCTGATTCAATCAGCGGTTGCCTACAACAACTTTTCGGATTGATTACCATGAGTGAAGAACACGCAAATGCCCTGGCAGAGCTTGCCGCCGAACGCGAGACCCAGAAACTGGCTTCCATAGATGAGATCAAGAAACTCGGCAAAAGGAAAATATTTCCCAATGCGAATTATCCCTACGCCAAGAAAATGGATCGAGAGGAATACGAGACCAGTAAGCAGCAGCTGCAAATCGAATTACTGAAAATGCAGAACTGGGTCAAGGAGACCGGGCAGCGCATCGTCATCCTGTGTGAGGGCCGCGATGCGGCCGGCAAGGGTGGCACCATCAAACGCATGATGGAACACCTCAACCCGCGTGGTGCGCGCGTGGTGGCTCTGGAAAAGCCGACCGATGAGGAAAGCGGGCAGTGGTATTTCCAGCGCTATATCAAACATATGCCCACGCACGGTGAAATCGTCCTGTTTGACCGCTCCTGGTACAACCGTGCCGGTGTGGAGCGGGTCATGGGTTTCTGTCAGCCCGGCGAATATCTGGAGTTCATGCGCCAGGCACCGGAGGTGGAGCGCATGCTGGTGAGAAGTGGTATTCGGTTCTACAAACTGTGGTTTTCCGTCAGTCGCAACGAGCAATTCCGCCGTTTCCAGGGTCGTCAGCATGACCCGTTGAAGCAATGGAAACTGAGCCCAATCGACATGGCCTCACTGGACAAGTGGCAGAATTACACCGAGGCCAAGGATGCAATGTTCTTTTATACGGATACGGCGGATGCCCCCTGGACCGTGGTCAAATCAGACTGCAAGAAGCGTGCGCGGCTTAATGCCATGCGCTTCGTGCTGAACAGCCTTGATTACCCGAACAAGGACAACAAAGTGGTTACCCCGCCTGATCCAAAAATCGTCGGGTCGGCCAAGGATATTTATGAAAAGGGCGAGCATTATCTTGAAAGCAGCCCACTTGAAGAAGACAAAGAGGATTAACCATGCAACAGACAAAACATGCAGAACAAATGGTCAGCCGGTTTCGCGAGCTGGTAGAGGATGCCGGCGACAGCCTGTCGAGCAACCACTACAATGAGCTGAAACTAATTATCGAGGCAGGGCTCGATACCGCCTTGCTCGAGAACATGGGACGTGTGACTGAAAAGCTTACCCGTCTTGCACATGATATTCAGCATGACGCCCGGTTCTTCGATTAATTGACCATTGGGTAATAAAAGCACACCACGGGGCACTTCGGTGCCCCGTTTTTATTGCCTCGAAAAGAGATACGACAAAATACCGGGCAGGCGTTCCTGCACGCCACTCGCATAGCCCGCAATCCGTGAGTTCTTCTGCGCAGGTACCGCCCGCTTCAGCTGGATGAATACAGCTTGCACCACGGGTATACTTGGCCATCACACCCCGAACAGGAATATGGCCACTGATATCCATTAACAGTAATAATGAATATTACTACTGAAACATTTTTCCGCCCCGAAGAAGTCGCTCGTGAGCATATCAACCTGCCTGCTCAGCTGTTTAATCGCTGTGTGCTGTTACTGAATCACAGCCCCATCAGAAATGTTTTTATCCCGGTCCGCTCCATGCAGTACCAGGCCGTCATCGACAACGATGAAATTATTTTTGTCGACAACCAGGGCTATGCCGTTCAGGATGGCAAGGGAGGCCGGCTCATCATACTGGCGTGGCAAGTCCCGATGCGCAGCTCCCGCGACTCGTTAAGTGAACCGGTACCGATCGACGTTGTGTACTATATCCGCGAGGATCATGAGACCCATCGCCGTTTAATCGGTGAATTCCCGAAGGCAATGGACCTTTATAAACAGCGCTTGAAGGAAAATAACAATCCTGAAAAGACAGCCGCCATCCTGCCTTTCAAACCTTCATAAGCCAGGAAGATTGGCCCGGGAAGACACCATCATTCCAGAAAGTAGCGCTACTAGGCTGTCAGACTCGCAAACAGCGTCGGCAGCTTTTCAGGCAATCTATTTACGTTGTCGATGACGGTATAGTTATTCGCGCCGAAAATGCGCTTCACGTAATCATCGGCATTGGGGTCCAGTGTCAGACAATAACTGAGCACGCCGCTGCTATGGAGTTCTTCCACGGCTTTTTTGGTGTCATGTCGCAGATGCTGAGGATCACGTTCGTCCACATCGGCCGGTTCACCATCGGTCACCAGCAGGATCAGTTTGCGTTTCTCCTGCTGCTTTAACAGGTGATGACCTGCATGCCGCAGTGCCGCACCCATGCGTGTTGAAAGCCCCCCCTTCATTCCCGCCAGACGTGCCTTGGCTTCATCATCGAAGTGCTGGGTAAAGTCCTTGAAGCGGTAGTACTGCACATCATGGCGCCCGTCGGAGGCGAAGCCATGGATGGCAAACGGATCGCCAATCCCCTCGATTGCGGTGGATACCAAGGTTGCCGCTTCCCGTGTCAATTGCAGCACGGTTTTATCCGAACCACCCAGCGTTTCATTGGTGGACTCGGACAGGTCTAGCAGTAACACCACGGCAAGGTCACGACTCTTGAGGACATTGCGCATGGTAATGCGGGTGTTGGGCTGCTCACCCATGCGAATCGCAACCATGGCATCAATGGCCGCATTAATATCGATTTCGTCGCCGTCTTCCATATTACGCACGCGCTGCACGCCCTCGGGGGTTAACAGGTCGATGATCTGCTTGATGCGATGTGCAATCGGCCGGTATTCGGTGATGATGTCGTGAATGTCTTCCGGGTCTCCCATGGGCTGACGACGTTCATAGATCGTCGCCCAGTCAGGACGTGCCAGCTGGATCTGGTAATCCCATTCAGGATAGTGAAACGGATCCGAAACCGGCTCCTTGCCCCACATATCATTGAAGCTGATTTGCTCATCGGTCAGATCATCTTCATAGGGACGCATGTTAGTGGAGCAGGTCCATATTTCCTGTGCGTCGTCACCGGCGAGTTCGCAATCAACTTCATTAGCCATTTCAATGACACTGACCTGTTTGCGCACCTGGCGCTGGCTGGCTGGCACGTATTCATGCTCGACGTCCCAGCTGAGTTCCGCGAATTCCCACACAAAGCGGTTGTCATCCCGATAGGGAAAGCGGATGCGTTCCAGGATGCGCAGGCTCGGGACTTCCTTGCGGGCAGAGAAATAATTAAACAACTCAAGGCCCATGTGCCAGGAAAATTGAGGATCATCCTGGCGTTCTTCAACCTGCTGGTGAAACCGATCGGCAAACTCGTTGAGTCCAGGCTGATCACTGCGGACGCTGGCATCCATCAGCATTAATGCCATCCGCTCCAGCACCACGATAGACGGGTGTTCAGGCGCCTCTTCGTATTCCAGCGATAGTAAAGAGCGCCACAGCTTCTTCAGGCCGGGAAAATCCTGGATGGCCTTGTATTCGATGCGTGCATCTTCTAACAGACCGATAAAGCTCATCTGTGCCGGTGACAGTTCTTCGGCAGACAGCGCCGCATGGGTGTAACTCATGTGCGCGGCCATGTGCGCCGCGGTGGCACGATAGACCTCAAGTCCCGGAATTTCACCAATATCATCAACCGCGTCCGGCATGTGCAGCACGTGAGTTTCGATATAGGGACGAAAGTCGGCAAAGTCGGCACCTGTGGGACGCAGGAAAAAATCCCGACCCCACAATGCGCGCAGATAAAAGTTGAGCTTTCGCTGGGTTTTAACAAACAGGATGCCGCGACGTTCTTTCTGCAGCATGGCCTGACTGTCCTTGGACTCCAGATTGAAGTAGGCAGTCAGATTATTGTAATCACGGCGATAGGCCTGCGCGCCAAAGTTGGCCCAGCGGCGCAATCCGCTCAAGGTGAGCTTTGAAAGCAGGTCATCGATATGGTTGAGCATCGGGCGCACACCGCGCGAGGCGGTCGATGCAATCTGGTGTATCAGTGTCAGGTAGCCGCGGAACAGTTCGGCATCGCCGAGGTGGCGTGCGGCCGAGGGCATGCTGTTAAAGAACAACTCGATGACTTCACCCGAGGTCATCGAGGACAGTTTCATCGCAGCGGTGAGGCAGTCGGTAATAATGTCTTCGCCGCACTCCTTCGCCACCAGTGGAATTTCCTGCAGGTAGGTGGTCACCACACCGCTGCCGCGACCGAGATTCGAGAGGGCCTTGGCGCCATCCAGGTATTCCTCAAGTCCGGCAGGCGACATCACCCGGGAGGCCTCCTGAAAGGTCGCCTCCAGCACGTCACGTACCTCGGGAGCAGCGTCCCGCAGTGCCTCGTCGTAGTCTTCTAGTTTTATCGACATGTCAGTGTCCTGACAAAAAAACGGTCAAATGATCAGCCAAAAAACGTTTGCACGGCGGCATTCAGGGTGTCGCGCATATCCGGGTCATCCGTCAGCGGCGTCACCATGGTCATGCTGCAGGCGGCCTCTGCCTCGACACCCTTGGCGATCAACTGACCGGCGTAGACCAGCAGGCGTGTGGATATGCCTTCATCAAGACCATGCCCCTTCAGGTTGCGCGCCCGGTGCGCAATCTGCACCAGTTTCTTCGCAGTCGCCTCATCAACGCCGGACTCCTTCGATACAATTTGAACTTCCAGACCCTCTTCAGGATAGTCGAAGTCGAGCCCGCCGAAACGTTGCTTGGTGGACTGCTTGAGGTCCTTCATCAGGCTCTGGTAACCCGGGTTGTAGGAAATGACCAGTTGAAAATCCGGGTTGGCCTCGATCAGTTCGCCCTTCTTGTCCAGCGGCAGGGTGCGGCGATGGTCGGTCAGGGGGTGTATAACAACAGTGGTATCCTGGCGTGCCTCGACGATTTCATCCAGATAGCAGATCGCACCAATGCGCGCCGCCGTCGTCAACGGACCGTCCTGCCATTTGGTACCGTCCTTGTCGAGCAGAAAGCGGCCGACCAGGTCGGATGCCGTCATATCCTCGTTACAGGCAACCGTGATCAGTGGCTTGCCCAGTTTCCAGGCCATGTGCTCAACAAAGCGCGACTTGCCGCAACCGGTCGGGCCCTTGATCATCATCGGCATGCGCACTTCGTACGCAGAACTGTAGAGCTCAAGCTCATTGCCGACGGGCTCGTAATACGGCTCGGTTTTGATTCTGTACTGTTCGATATCCACTAATTCAGACATAAGACACCTTTTATCAATCCTTGTTACTTGTCGTCGATGGTTTCATCTTCGCCCGACCAGCCGGCCGCTTTTGCCATGGCTAAAGCGTCGTCATAAATACGCTGATGACGCTCACGCAAGGAGTCGGGCAAATGGCTGACCATGCAGCCATACTTGTCCCACTCGGCATTAACCTTGCCCAGCAGGACATCAACTTGCCCCAGGTTCCAACCCTCGCAGGTTTCCGTTTCCGGGAGCAATTCGAAAACCCAGGCATCGCGAATAATCTTGCCAATGGTGGTCATGCCACCATTAACATCATTATTGATACCTACGTATTTACTAGGTCTTCCCATAAGCGGCCTGCAATAAAAAGCCCCCGACCGAACGGATGCCGGGCAGGGGCGTTGTGATACTTCTAACAGCCAGTCTTAGACAGACGTGCCACGATAAACCACCATGGCGGCACCGGCAGACTGTGCAAAGTTATCAAAGCCCAGCAGGCGAACATGGTTGTCCGGGTGCGCCTTGTGGCAGGCTTCGAGCTCGGCCAGAATGGTGTCGACATTGGTCTCGCCAAACATGGGCAGTTTCCACATGTACCAGTAATTACTGCGTGTATTTTCAGGTTCAGTGTGTTCAATACCCGGGTTCCAGCCCTTGTCTACAATGTACTGGATCTGGGCGCGAGCAGATTCTTTACTCAGGGGCGGCAGGTAGGAAAAAGTTTCAAACTTGCGGCTTTGGGCGGGATCACTCAGGCTCGAGTTGTAATCTTGTACGTCACTCATTTTATATTCTCCAATGATTCATCGAATTTTATAATCAGGCGAGACCCGTGAGTCCCGCCTGATACGTATCCAGCGGCAACGCCTTACTTGTGGGCGACGTCGATCTTGTCAACGGTGTCAAATTCGAACTTGATTTCTTTCCAGGTATCCATGGCAGCAGACAGTTCCGGGCTGTGCTTGGCAGCGGCAGTAAGGATGTCCTTACCTTCCTTCTCCAGCTCACGACCCTGGTTACGTGCCTCGACACAAGCCTCAACCGCAACACGGTTGGCTGCTGCGCCGGCTGCGTTACCCCAGGGGTGACCCAGCGTACCGCCACCGAACTGCAGGCAGGAGTCATCACCGAAGATGCTGACCAGTGCAGGCATGTGCCATACGTGAATACCACCGGAAGCAACCGGAATCACGCCAGGCATTGAACCCCAGTCCTGGTCGAAGAACAGACCCCGTGAACGGTCTTCCTTGATGTAGGAATCACGCATGGTGTCGATCCAGCCCAGGGTGGCATCGCGATCGCCTTCCAGCTTGCCGACAACGGTACCGGAATGCAGGTGATCACCGCCTGACAGACGCAGAACCTTGGTCAGTACGCGGAAGTGGATACCGTGGTGCGGATTGCGATCGAGCACGGCATGCATGGCGCGGTGAATGTGCAGCAGCATGCCGTTGTTCTGGCACCACTGTGCCAGCTGCGTGTTCGCAGACAGACCACCGGTCAGGTAATCATGCATGATGATCGGCGCACCGATTTCCTTGGCGTACTCGGCACGGCGCATCATTTCATCAGCGGTCGGCGCAGTAACGTTCAGATAGTGACCCTTGCGCTCGCCGGTCTCGGCCTCGGCCTTGTGAATGGCTTCCATGACGAAGTCAAAACGATGTCTCCAGCGCATGAACGGCTGGGAGTTGACGTTCTCGTCGTCCTTGGTGAAGTCCAGACCACCGCGCAGGCCTTCGTAGCAGGCACGGCCGTAGTTTTTCGCAGACAGGCCCAGCTTCGGCTTGATGGTGCAACCCAGCAGTGGACGACCGTACTTGTTGAGAATGTCACGCTCGACCTGGATACCCTGGGGTGGTCCATTACAGGTCATCACATAGGCGATCGGGAAGCGAATATCTTCCAGGCGCAGGGCGCGCAGCGCCTTGAAGCCGAATACGTTACCAACCAGCGAGGTCAGTACGTTAACGACAGAACCTTCCTCGAACAGATCGATAGGGTAGGCAACAAAGGCGTAGAAGCAGGTGTCATCACCCGGTACGTCTTCGATCGCGTAGGCACGACCCTTGTAGTAGTCGAGGTCGGTCAACAGGTCGGTCCACACCGTGGTCCAGGTACCGGTTGAAGACTCGGCAGCAACGGCTGCTGCAACTTCTTCACGGGGTACACCTTCCTGAGGGGTAATTTTGAAACACGCCAGCAGATCGGTGTCTTTTGGTGTGTAGTCCGGCATCCAGTACGTTTCGCGGTATTCTTTTACACCCGCATCATATTTCTTGGCCATAGTCATTTTCTCCTGATTGATTCTGCTTGTTCTCGGAACCAGAGGGACGGGTATTGTATACGAGATCGCCGCTGATTCGATTCCGCTATTGTTACAGCGTCACACCATAAATAAAACTAAATATTAATGATAATTTACATAAATCAATACTTATACATTAACTTATTATTATTTTGATTTCTCTTCATCTTCTCCGTCCAGCGGCATGTCATAGGCCGCCATGCTTGGCCGATCCACGTCATCATGTGACACAGACTCGCGGTCACCACGACGGGCCAGGTGCTGCTCCAGGGCATCACCCTTCAAGGCGATGGTTTCCTCGCCGTACATGATCTGGCGGATCATGCGATCTCCAAAGTCCAGCAGCGCCAGATCATCAGCCAGGATCTTGTCCATGGTTTCCTGGTCGACATCGTAGGTCGTGCCAAAACCCTCGCTCCTGACGAATTCACGAAAGCGGTCCATGTCATAACAGGCCATGAAGAAAAACTTCAGGCTGGTCTTGGACATATTGCCAATCGCCGGGCCTGCGGACTTCACCTTGAGGATCAACTGTCGCCAGGGGCGACCCAGTTCATCGTAATCCTCCAGCCCCTGTTCTGCGCGGTATTCATCAATGGTGAGCTTGCGGTCCTCAAAATGGCCGTGGCAGTGATCTTCTGTCACCAGTGCATAGGATGCACGGTCAAAGTTCTCATCCTGGCGACGCGTTGATAGCAGGCCAACAGGGTAATAACGACACGCGGTCGGCCGGTCCTCGTAGACGCTGCAGCCTTCATCGGTCACGAACTGGCACTCGTTGGTACCTTCCTTAGGCTTGTACTTGACGCCCCCGACGCTGTTCTTGCCGAAATCGAAGGGTTCCGTGTATTGCCTGAGAAACTCGGTCGAGGTAATACCGAGACGTTTTTTCAAACGGATGATGTCATACGGCGTCAGCATGATATCGATGTTCTTGCAGCAGGCATTGAAACAGTCGATATCCTTGTGACAGCGGAACTGGATGACGGCGTCACCCTGCAACTGGTTGGGAATGACCGGGGTATCCGGTATCGGCGAGTCGTCGATTAACTTTTCTTTATCTGACATCTTGGTTCACCTCAAAACGAAAAAAGTCCGGGCACCGTGAGGCACCCGGACTTCAGGGTCAAACTACTGTTCGGGTGTTACTTGAACAGCTTGGACTTGTCGACCAGATCAACGTGTGCACGCTTGAAGCAGGTCCACTTCTGGGTTTCCTTGTCGTAAACAGAGTTTACGAAACACTTCCAGTTTTCCTCATCGACAAAGTTCTTGTCCATGCGGTAGTAGAAACCCGGGTAACGGGATTCCTGACGGAACTCGATATGCTTCATGTGAGCTTCGGCAGTAATGATGCGGTGATAGTTCTCCCAGGCACGCAGCAGTTCATGCAGGTCCTTGGCACGCATCTTCTGTGCATCTTCTTTCAGCATATCCATCTTCTCACCAGCCACTTCCAGCATGTGTGCATTGGTGGTGTAGTAGGTTGCAACACCGGCTACATATTCGTCCATGATCTTCTGCAAACGGAACTGCAGCATCCTCGGCGTAATGTAGTTCGGGTTGATGTCGATGGCTGTACTGTAGTCCTTGTGCTCCAGGTAGTTCCTGACCGGCTGGTAGATATCAGCAACCAGTTGCTCAACAGAGGTGTCCAGCTCAGGCTTGTAATCCTTGTTGTCCAGGCAGAACTTGACCATAGCCTTGGCAGCAAGGCGGCCTTCTGCATGCGAGCCGGAAGAAAACTTGTGACCGGATGCGCCCACGCCATCACCAGCTGTCCACAGTCCGGTAACAGTCGTCATGGCACGGTAACCCCAGTTCCAGCCCTTCGGCAGGTGCTCGGGAATACCCTCACTGTAGGCTTCGTCTGTCGGTGCGCCAACATCGGTCGGACCGGACACCCAGATGCCGCAGCAACCGGAGTGTGAACCCAGCAGGTAGGGTTCGGTCGGCATCAGCTCGGAGTTCTTCTTCTCCGGCTCGATGTTCTCACCCACCCAGATGCCACACTGGCCGATACACATATCAAGGAAGTCTTCCCAGGCTTCTGCCTCGAGGTGCTTCACTTCGCGCGGTGTCAGGGTTTCACGCAGGTTGGCAAGGGCTGTAACCGTGTCCATCCAGATCGGACCACGTCCTTCCTTCATCTCTTTCAGCATGAGGTGGTTACGCAGGCAGGAAGCCGGGACGGCCGCTGCACCATACGGCGGGTAGTCGTCGAGCATGTCCTTGTTGCGGTCCATGTAGACTTCACCAATAGCATTGGTGGCCTTGGACTTGAACAGCAGGAACCATGCGCCAACCGGACCGTAACCATCCTTGAAGCGGGTCGGTACGAAACGGTTTTCCATCAGGGTCATCTCGGCGCCGGCTTCAGCAGCCATGGCATAGGTAGAGCCGGCATTCCAGACCGGGTACCAGGCACGCCCCTGACCTTCACCTACAGAACGCGGACGGAAGATGTTCACACAACCACCGGCAGCCAGCAGGATAGCCTTGGCCTTGTAAACGAATACCTTGTCTTCACGGACCGAGAAGCCGACAGCACCAGCGACGCGGTTGGGATCATTCTTGTCGTTGACCAGCTTGACGATAAAGACGCGTTCCGTGATGTTGTCGGTACCGAGTGCCTTCTTGGCGGCTTCGGCAACAATCCACTTGTAGGACTCACCGTTGATCATGATCTGCCACTTGCCTGAACGGACCGGCTTGCCGCCGTCTTTCAGGGGTGTCATACCCTTGGAACCGTCAAAACGCTCACCGTTCTCGTCGGTCTTCCAGATCGGCAGCCCCCATTCCTCGAACAGATGCACAGACTCGTCCACGTGACGGCCAACATCATAGGCCAGGTCATCACGGGTAATACCCATCAGGTCGTTGGAGACCATGCGGGTGTAATCAGCCGGGTCCTGCTCGGTACCGATGTAGGTATTGATAGCAGACAGACCCATGGCCACGGCACCGGAACGGTCCATGGCGGCCTTGTCGACCAGTTTGATTTTAAGATCAGTGCCATCGGCCCAACGCATTACTTCGTAGCCGGCACCACAACATGCCATACCACCGCCGATGAGAAGAATATCAACTTCTTCTTCGACGACTTCAGGATTTCCAAATTCACCTGCCATTGTTAGTTCCTCTTTCTGAATATTTTAGTCGTGCCGAATCAGACCTTGATCAGTTCGCTTGGATCACCTGTACGGTAACCGTTGCACTGAACAAAGAAGCCGGGCTCCTCGATCTTGGATATATCCGCTTCCGGCTTGCCACCGTAAGGATCAATGGAACCTTCCGGGGTAGTACGGATCGGGAACTTGAAGCGCTTCAGGGTGCCGTTACGGAATTTGATGGTCCACATAATGGAATCGGAACCACGCAGCGGCTGCACAGAACCACCCAGCGGTACGATATCGGCATAGTGACGGGCTTCAATCGCCTGCTGCGGGCAAATCTTCACGCAGGAATAGCACTCCCAGCACTGATCGGGCTCCTGGTTGAAGGCCTTCATGGCGTGGCCAGTCTCTGATCCGTCCTTGTCGAGCTTCATCAGGTCGTGCGGGCAGATGTACATGCAAGCAGTCTTGTCCTGACCCTTACAGCCGTCGCACTTATCTGTACGTACAAATGTTGGCATGTTATTTCTCCATCTTCTATTTAATGATTACTGCAGTTTTACACTCCGCTGCCCCAAACCGGCTGCAGCGGTCTCTAGTGTCGTTACTTTGCGGAATGTCCGCTCATCTTGATCTCGACCTTGTCCTCATCCTTGATGCTGCCGTAGTACTCGCGCAGGATGGTGAGCACTTCCGGACGGGAGAACTTGTCGGAAACCTCTTCACCCTCGGACAGCGCCTTGCGCAGCTTGGTACCGGACAGCAGGATGCGATCCGGGCCTTCATGCGGGCAGGTCTTCATGGAAGCCATGCCGTCGCACTTGTTACACCAGAAGGTCCAGTCAATCTTCAGCGGCTGGGTTTCCAGTGAACCGGCGGGGATTTCATCAAAAATGTGGTGTGCATCGAAGGGGCCATAGTAGTCACCGACACCGGCATGGTCGCGACCCACGATCTGGTGTGAGCAACCATAGTTCTGACGGAACACGGCGTGTAACAGGGCCTCGCGCGGACCGGCATAACGCATGTCCAGCGGGTAACCGGCCTGGATCACGGTGTTATCGGCAAAATACTTGTCGATCAGGGTACCGATGGCATTACTGCGCACATCAGCCGGAATATCGCCGGGCTTCAGTTTGCCCAGTAGTGAATGAATCAATACACCGTCCAGCGTCTCGATGGCAATCTTGGCCAGGTATTCGTGAGAACGGTGCATCGGGTTACGTGTCTGGAAGCAGGCAATCTCGTGCCAGCCACGTTTTTCGAACTCGGCACGGGTCTGCGCGGGAGTCATGAACTGGTCACCGTAAGCTTCCGGGAAACCACCCTGCGACAGTACCTTGATTGGGCCGGCGAGGTTCACGTCGCCCTGCTCCATGACCATCTTCACGCCCGGGTGCTCTGCATCGGCGGTCTTGTAGACCATCATGCACTCGTGCTTTTTATCGATGGAATACTTGTCGGTCACCGTCATGGTGGCCAGGATCTCACCGGACTCGGAATCGGCCAGGGCGATGTCATCGCCATCACTGATGCCCTTGGCGCTCATCTCGTCGGTCGACAGCGTGATCGGGATCGGCCAGAACAGGCCATTGGCCATATTCATACCGTCACAGACGCCTTCCCAGTCCGCGCGAGTCATAAAGCCATCCAGCGGGGTAAAACCACCGATGCCCATCATGATAATGTCACCGGCTTCGCGGGAGGAAACGTTGATCTTCGTCAGGCCTGCAGCACGGGCCTGCTCGGCAGCCAGTGCATCAC